>Ga0308164_10000547_pt1 | contig 60052 bp, 73 predicted proteins | sample PhyTR2_FD_201031 | JGI IMG/M metagenome (GOLD analysis project Ga0308164, IMG submission 201031) | Phyllosphere microbial communities from UC Gill Tract Community Farm, Albany, California, United States - DLSLT.R2 | ecosystem: Host-associated > Plants > Phyllosphere > Unclassified | place: USA... | reverse complement strand
TTGTACAGGGTGTCCATCGGCACGACGCTCTAAGTCGTTGATAGTAAAAGGAAAGACAATTTGCTATGGCTAAAGCAAAACACGTTTTAGCCGAAAACGATGCCTGCCTCACTAACGAACATGCTCGGCTTTTTATCTTTAGTACCGGAAATGAACAGTGCTTCGCGGGCGCGTGTCATTGCGACAAACATCAGGCGACGTTCTTCTTCCAATGAACTTTTCTCGGATGGAAATGAGCCAGCTTGGAGACCAACAATCCAAACGCGATCGAACTCTAGCCCCTTGCTTCCGTGGGCAGTGGTCAGCATGGCGACCGGTCCCGCCTCGGCTTCTGCCTCCGGATCTTTCTTATCGGCCTGGGCCTGGCTCAGTTCGCGCGCACGCATTTTGGCAAGATGGTCCTCAAGCGAGGTATCGTCTACCTCATACATCTGGTGCGCAGCATTCAGGACAGCCGGGTTATGCGGCTTTTGCAAGGTCTCGCCTAGCCACTCATAGACGCCATAGTTGACCGTGGCCAAGTGCCCCTGGTGCTTCTGTGATGTCCATGCTGCGTGGCGCTTGGCGAAGGTGCGCCAGATATCGATGCCTCGCTCCGACATGCCAACACTTTGGAAGTCTTCTTTGCTGCCGATGATGACGCTCGAGCCAAAGAGCTTGCGAATTTTGCTGGCGTCGTCGATTTCCATCCCGGCCCACGCGAGTACTTGGTCGAGGTCGTTGCTTGCCGGCTTGATGAGGGATCGGAGCAGCGCCGCATACACCTGTACTTCTGGGCAGTCGAAAATGCTACGTCCATCGGTTTTCCTGTGTGGAACCCCGCGCGTGTGCATCGCCGCCTGCAATAGGGTCAGTTCGTCGTTCGTGCGCGAAATTACGGCAAATGAAGCGCCTTCGGCCAAGGCGCAGGCCGCTTCTTCGGCCACCGCGGCATATTCTGTGGAGGCATCCTTGAACCGTTCCCAACTTACTGTGCCTCCCTCCCCTTTCTGTGCGAACAGGCGCTTGGGGATCCGTTCGGTGTTCCGGCTGATTAGCAGCTCGGCGGCGCCGAGGATCTCGGACCGGCAGCGATAGTTGATGCCGAGCTGGACTTGTAGGGCCCCGAATTCTTTGGCGAAGCGCTCCATACCCGAGTAGCCCAAGGCACGGCGAAATGCGTAGATCGATTGGTCGTCGTCGCCTACGACTGTGAGAGCGACGCCGGCGCGGCCGTGATGCGCGGTCCACTCGTACTGTGCTTTGTCGGTATCCTGATATTCATCGACCAGCAAGTGGTCGACTGGTAGCGTTGACATCGACTTGTCACGCAAGGCCAAGTTTGTCTTGAGGATGATGTCTTGGAAGTCGATTACCTGAGCGTCTTCCATCAGCTTGATGTAGATGCGCACCATTTCCTGTAGTTCAGGGTCCAGGCTCTCTGGAATCGAGCCGGCCTCTTTCGCCATCTCAATCACGGGAGTGGCGTCGCGCATTTGAATCTTGGCGCCGCTCTCCCGAATGGCGCGGATCACATACCCGATGCGAACGCCCTCTTTTACGAGATTCCATGGCGAGGTGAACGGGGAGTGCATCTTCGCCAAGATCGCACGCCCGAATTCGCCTTTGTGTTTCCGCGGCGATGCCATGAGCATGTTCACGCTGTGGAAGGTGCCGACCAGCAGATTGGCTTTCATGCGCGGGTCAGCAAGCTTCATCGTGCGCTCGCGAAGTTCGAGCGCCGCATCGCGCGTGAACGTGACGGCGCATACTTTTTCGCCTTCGTTCAGCAACGTCGCGGCCTTCGTTGCGAGCATTTTGGTTTTACCAGATCCTGGACATGCGATCGAAAGGCAATGGCCCACGTGCAGCGCTACTTCGCGCTGCTGTGGATTGAGTTCCGAAAGGATGTCGTTCACGCTGCCTGCTGCTCGGCTTCGTTTGCCGCGACGGTTTCTTTCGGGGCGACCTTGTTTCGCATGCCGCGCAGGGTACGACTGATGAACTGGGCCAGGCCGCGCATTTCTTTCTTGATGGCGAGTTCTTCCATCTCGATAGCATCCTGCTCGGCTTCTTCGTTCCAGCACAGCTGGTTCAGGATGACGACGAATTCATCTTGCTTGCGGAAGACGCCGAGGACACGGTTCGCCAGGCGGGTGCGAAGTTGGACTTCGTGTTCGGCCGCAGGCCTGGTATACGTCGGCTTGAGCCAGTCGTCACGCGAAGCGTGCACATTCAGCGAAACGCGCGAACGTTCGATTTCACCAGTGATGCGTGCTTCCATCGCTTCAACGCGTTCGACGATCGACGCTTCGAGCTTCGCTGCTGCAGCTTCGCCGACGAACATCGGACCGCTCTTGCTGATCACGTGGATGCCGGTTTCGATGGTCGCGAAATAACGTTCGAATGCCGAGGCGACGACACGTTCGTTGAGCTCGACGTTGGCGATGATGGAGGCCACGCCTTCGTGGCGACGGGCCAGATTTTCGATGCCTTTTTCGCGCTGGCGCCTGGCCTTGTTGCGCAGGATGTCGACATTGTCGGCCGAAACGGCGCCGAGAACGTGCGCATCGATCGAACCTGCAGTCGGCGCAGGGCGCGAATCGTCCAGTGCCTGGTCGGCCATATCGTGGGCCATCATGACTTCTGCAATTGCGCTGCGCGCTTCAGTGGTGCTCAAGCCGTTTTCTGCGATTTCCATTGTATCCCTCGGGAGTAAAAAGTGTTCGGAAGCAACATGCTGCCGCTCCTTTCCTTTTTTCTACCGATAAAACCCCTACGATTTTTAGAAGCAATTGGCTCCTATGGGATCACCGGAGGGAAACCGGCACACGCTGAAAGCGATTCGATATCAATTTATGTCGCATTTCGCTGCGGCAATCTTTAGAGGCGCTGATAAAGTCTCGACTTCGAAAATGGAGGCGTCGTGAAGATAGAGCGGTTCTGGCCACGCGCGGCAGGTGCGCTGGCGATCATCGCCCTCGTGTTGGTGACAAACGAGGGCTATCGGCATGTTCGCGGCCTGGTCGACACTGTGAACCAGTCCAAGCAGGACATTGCGTTGCTTAAGCGCGATCTCTACGTTCTGCAGGTACAGCTAGACAATGCCCCGGTCACGCCTTCCGCAAAGGTTGTTCCGACGGTATTGCCGGTTGCAACATCGGCACCAGCCTATCCAGTCGCCCCACTTGGATTTCCGATGCCAGCTCCGATGGGACAGACACTCACGCTCCCGGAAAGCACGGCCCGACCGCGTCCGAAGGTGCAAATGGCCGAAGAGCCAAAGAGCTTGGTCAGCGTTGTGCTAATGAGTGATGAAAAGGCGTCGGTGACGCCAGCAGTTGCCGGCACCAAAGCGGCGGACGGCCCGAAGATGGATGTGAAGCTTCTCGGCGAGGCGAAATGATGTTTCGTCACTTACGCGCAACACCACGCAAGTTCATTGGCCTTCGGGTCATCGTGATCGTGCTTGGAATGATTTACGTACTGGCGACGACAACGACAATCCAGTCTTTCGGCTTGGCGTTTGATGCGCTGGCGAAAATTGGTGAAACGATTCAGCAAGTCTCTGGTACTACCCCTAAATTGAATGAGCAGGAAGAAGAAAATGGCTAGCACTATCGGCGCCGACGTCGCCAAGGAACATTTGTCGGATGGACAGGACAACATCAAAGAAGCGGTCAATACGATCAAACGTGTCCTGAAAAGCTTTCCAGACCTTGCTCCCGAGCTGACGGAAGCGACAACGCATCTGACGTCGGCCAGGGTATCGCTTCAGGTCGCTTCCCAGCGGCTGCCGAAATAAGCGTATGAGTCTCGTTTGCCTTCTTGGCCGGCACGGCAGTGGGAAGTCCACAATCGGGGCAGACCTAATTGCGCATGGTTACCAACACACAAGTGTCGGGATGCTTCGCCGGCTGGCCCAGGCATCGCAGTTTCCCTCGGACGTACCCGCAGCGTTGATGATGGCGATGCGACGCGAGCGTGCCGGATCGGCGATGAGCATTCCGACCGTTAAGAAGCTCGTTGACTACGCACGCAAGGCACCCAAGGCCGTCCTGGATGGCTTTCCTTCCTGCGTGGAGCATATTGCGCTTCTTCCAAGCGACACGGTGTTCTGTGTTGTCTGGACGCCGGCATTACCGCGCCTGCAGCGGCTAGAGCACCGTAGCGACACTACGAAGCGCCTATGGACGCCGGGACTGCATTCCGAGCGCGAGGCCTCCTTGCCTCTATTGCTGTCGACCTTGCGCCGCACCCGGCGCTGCATTTTCGTGTCGAACGATTCCACGCCGGCAGTGGCAGTCGCGCAAATGTTGGGGAAGCTTGCCGTAAGTTGAGTTGCACTGTGGAATTTCGATGGTTCAATGGTGATAGTACCAACCAACTGAAAGACCACAAAATGAGCTTCGATTTCAACAGTACCGACAGTCTACTCAACGACTTCAAAAACCCTTTTAAGTTTGAAAACACCTTCATGTTCATCACGGCGGCCGTTACGATGGCCGGCGCGATTCATATCATCCTTACGGCGAAACAGCTCTTTCAGGCCCATAACGACGTACTGGCTGGCGTAACGCTGGCTCTTGCAATGCTACTTGGTGGAGTGTCGATCAAGACGCTTATAAAGGCTCTTTCTCAGGTCAAGTTTTGGCTCGGTAGAAAGCATCCGTTGGGGCTTGCTGGAGAGCTTCCTGCGAGCGAATGCGGCGTAGGGATCGGTACCGAGGAACTGCTCGATACGATGCGTCATCGTGCCCTCGACTTCCCTGAGCCGAAAGGCGCCTTGAACGGCGTGCTGTACTCGCTGATAAAGGATCTGATTACTTCCCCTACGCCTGTCCAGGCGGCGGCCGTTTTGCACTTCCACACAATCTTGCAGTTGGCCGCTTTGCTGGTCTCGCTCGCCGTTTCGTATTTCGTATTCGTCGGCACCGCTCATGAAGGCGTGGCGTCGTGGATATACTTGCCTTTCTGTGGCCTGTCCCTTTTGACTCCGTTCACGCAGCAAAGCCGCTTGAGCATGGATGCGGAACCAGATGCACAGGCACAGGCCAGCACTGCCAACGGCGCTCTCTGGAAGCTTATGGGTCTTGTGGTGTTCTCGATCATGGCCCCGGTCGTCATCCCGCGCGTGCTGCCGGCGTTGCCGATCCCTCCAATGTGGGCTGCACCTGCCCTGCTGTTGACCGGATCGCTGATCGCATCGCTTCTGTTCTTCTTCGCGCTTACCGCACGCCTGGACCGCGCCTCGCGCACTGATGTGTCATGTGAGCAAACCACCATCGCTATGAACTGCGCACCAGCACAGCTCTGGACTACCATCAGCCGTGACTTTCAGTCGTCGTGGGTCCGTTCGATTCCGAACCGTGCCTATGCGAATGTCCCACCAGATGTCTCGGAAGGCAATCGAGGCTCATTCGGCGGCTTCATTGTTGAAGAAACTCAGCCTGTGCCGACCAGCACCACGCAGTTTGCTACCTGGGGCGAAGCGCTCCAAGTAACTTCGACCCGGTTCCTGTTGGCGCTCGGTGCATGGGGCACTGTCTGCGCAACGGCGGCCAGTTTCGTCGGCGCTTATTACGCATCGAACTTCGCAACGATGGAGCGCATGCAGATCAGCCGCGTTGTGCTTGTTGTGATTGCGCTGTGCTTGGTCGTTGTCTTGAGTCACAAAACAGGCCATCTGTTATGGTCGCGCATGCAGTTCAAGTCGCGCATTTATTGGATCGAAACCAGCGGCACCTACCAAACTAGCACGATCGCCATTGGCAACCAGTTCAAGGGCCATACCCAATCTAGTTCGACGCTCACCCGAATCGAAGACGCGACTTTGCGTGTATGGGTTACGGACATAGTTTCGGTCGCGTTTGGGAAGGAAGGCCAGCGCAGCATCATCGCCATGTCCCCTGCCGATAGCGTGGCTAAGAGCATGGCCGACCGGCTGAAAGCGTTCGCTGCTGATCAGTCCAGTGTCGCGTTGCCAACCGCGCACCGTGACGTGCAGCGAGCACAGTCGATCGGTGCGCTCAATGCGGCTGTGCAGGCTGCGACGGCCGCGGCCCAGGTCGAGGAAGCGCAGCGCGCAGCATTGCGACGCGAACGACCGGCAGCGCAGCAGCTGGCCGACGACCCGATGCGCAAGGCTGGCAAGGTCAAGTTCTTCAACGTAGAGAAGGGCTTCGGCTTCATCACCAGCCGCGATGGAAACGATTACTTCTTCAATTCGAACTACGTCAAAGGCGAATCGGCAATGACCGGCTTACAAGTCGAGTTTGAAGCGGCGCAGTCGGATCGCGGCCCGATAGCGAAAAACGTGCGAGTTGTCACCGCCACCGTCTAGGCGAGATCGCGGCCCCAGCTGACAGGGCCTATCGTTCAGGCGAAAAAAAAGCCCCATCCTCGAAAGGGTGGGGCTTTTATGTTTTTGAAGCTATGCGCCGAAGCGCATAGTGTGATGACGCACGAGCGACTGGGATACCACCCGCTACAGGTCTTTCGCTTAGGCCGCGGCCATTGCGTTCGGCACTACAACGATGCTCGAGATTGCTCCTTTAATCGCGTAGCCGCCGAGTTCGCTTTCGTAGGGCTTGTGAATCAGCCGGTCCAGGTACAGCAGGGTTCCACTTTCCGTTGGGACGCTGCCGAGGACATTGGCGATCGCGGGGGAACTTGCGCCCTTCCTGCGCACGACAACGACACCGTCGCCCAGGTGGACATTTGCTTCGGTAGTTTCCATGTTGATCCTATGCTGCTTTCAGAATTTTCCGCATGTCATGCGCGGAGATGTTGTTGAGTTTCGCCAAACCGTCGACGAAATCTTGTAATATCGTACTGAGGTGCAAGAACTCGTCGTCCTCTTTTTCAGGCGTCGCCCAGTCCAGGCCGGCACGAGCAGAATCAGCCTTAAAATCGACCATCTGCGCTTGGTAAAGATCTAGACTACCGGGTATGTGAAAATAAACGACCCGGACTGGCTCTGTTCTCTCTACCCGCATTGGACGGTGCATTGCCTGCCCTTCCGTCTTCGCGCTCCAGCTGCGATCATAGAAAACGACCACATCGCTCATCGGTAAGTTGTATCCCGATTTGGCGCAAGCTTTAGTTGCTAAAAGGTGATCAGCTTTGCCCGTAACGAATTCTTCGTCCTTCGCCTTCACGCGTTTTTTGATGCTGATCCCGCCATGGAACTGGACAGCCTTGATTCCCTTGGCAGCCAACTCGCGATGGAGCAAGCGTACCGTCGCCGGGTTTTCACAGTAGAGCAGCGCCTTCTTCCCTTGGGCGGAAAGATCAATCAGGAAGTCTCTGACCGCACGCTGCTTCGATGTTAAGCCACTGTAGACTCCCAGCCCCTCCACCCCATTTTGCGGAATGTTCAGGGCTGTTTGCACGGCCTGCAGCCGCGCGAGCAGGATCGCCAGATTGTGCTGCTTGTCCTCATTCCGATCGCGATACCACTTAGCAAAATCGTCAGCGGCTTTCAGGTAGTAAGCGAGATGCTTGCTGTCCCACTCGACCTCGATCGTTTCAAATTGAGCCTCGGGAAGCTGGATATGCTTCGCTACCTCTGGCTCTTTGGTGATGCGGCGTTTCAGGTGCGGCGCAAGCCACTGACGATATCGCTCGACGTTGGCAATCTTCGGAATTTCCCGCTTCGCACCTTCGCGCAGCGTTTCGGAGTAGGCGTGTGTACACCATTCGACCACGACAAATTCAGTCCTGATCTTGTCCACGCCCCGAGATGCATGCTGCATCTCCTGCGTCCACCAGGCCTCGAGGTACCCTCGGTGGTGACCGTATTGTTGCGCTGCCGTTCCATCTCCAGCGGTGAATAGCAACAGCCCGTGAATATCTTTACCTGTATTCGCAATCGGCGTGCCGGTCGAGATGTAGCGCTTACGCGCAGCGAGCTGGAAAAGTGCCCGTGATTGATCACTTTCGAAATTGGCCAGTCGTTCCCCTTCGTCAGCACAAACCAGTCCAATGCGGCGGCGTAGTCGGTGTGCGTAGGTAATGCGTTCAGAGGCTTTGGCGTCGACCAGCATACGGAGTCGCTCGTACGAAATCAGATTGATCTGGGCGAGCTCGTTGAGCTTGTCCGGATTATCGATCACGCAGACCTTGTCTTGGCCGATTCCAATTCGCTGCATTTGCGCCAACATCTCATCGATAAGCCGGCTTTCTACAACCACCAAACCGTGCTTCACCCCGGATAACAGGATCAGGGCTACATTCAAACGGCTTTTCCCGAGACCCTGGAGCCATGCTGCAATTGCCCCAGTAGGTTTCATCGTCAGCTCGATTAAATCGTCCAGCTGAAATTCCCAGCTAAGGATTTTGTCGAGGCCAAGTTCGATTGCACGTTTTCTCAGTCGAGCTGCCTCAACCGGGTAGGCTTGAAGTAGTCCCTCGTGGGCTACGGTCCACCCTTCCCTTGCGCCCTTAAGCACATAGTTGGCCTCGAGCTCGTCGGTCTGGATCAGGTAGTCTTTACCGTTCTTCTGGTAGCGGTACCCGCCTTCATCTGCCCGCGTGAATTCGATATGCTCCCCTTCCTTGATTACAGGAGAGAGCCACTTCGCTGGATTGACGTTGTGCGTGCGCCTTGAGATGCCGGTGATGCTGGCCATGCTCGCTGCGCCTTTCGTCCAGATGGTGTGCTTTAAAGGCATTGCCGCCCTTTCGTGGCGCCGGACCTTTCGGGCTAGCGTCTCGAAAACACCTGGTTGCACGATTGGCTCGCCGCCTGCATCACGGATTGCCTCAACAAAGGCCTCAAACGCCGCTACAGGCGCGTCACTGAGCAGATATGCCTCGACATCCAGCTTTCCTTGTCCGTTGAACTGGACGCCTTTTGGAAGCCTGTGATGCTCTGTCGAGAAGATGCGCTTGTCGAGTACGGTGTTCGCAACGATCGCTTGTGTCAGGCCGCAAAAATATCGCAGTCGGACTTTCCTCCCATCCAGCGCAATTTGCACAGTACGGTTTCCCGTAACTGGCAAAGTGATGGTAGGGGCTGAAGCATCGAGCAGCTGATAGCGAAGATCGGCCTGGCGGGCTTTGTTGAACTCAGGATCGAGCAGGCCCAGGTCCGGCACCGGCTCGTCAAACGATTCTACTGCGCGGTGCATGGGCTGGCGCTTGCTGGCGCTTTCCCCGAACACCACCACGGAAGTGAGGACGTTTGCGTTCTCGTCCTTGAAGGTTGCAGCCGGCAGGTCGAAAACCCCGCGTAGGCGCGTTTGCACCTTCTTCGACGCCCAGCAACCAGCGCCAGCGCGGATTGCGTCGGCACTTGAACGGGGTAGCAGCGCCACCACGACGCGGGCCGCCTTGAGCGCTTGTATTACAGCGTACTCATCCGATGTAGCGTTCGTGTCCGGACCGAGTCGCCCGAAGCGAGTGAATCCGTCTTCCGCTTTCAGTCCAGTCGACTCAAGCGTAATACTAAATGGTGGGTTTATTATGGCTGCACAAATCCCGACTGGCCGCACGTTTTCCATTCCAGTGCAAAGGATCTCGCATTCGAAGCCAGCTGCGGAAACTACGCGCCTGACTTCATCGACCGTTCCAGCGTGCACATCCACGCCGAACAGCTTGTGCTTGCCTGGTTCGGCGAACTGCAGCAATCTCGCTGAGCCCACCGAGTTGTCCAGGATCGAAGTGATGTCGAGGTGGCCGATGAAAGACCACATCCAGGATGCGAGCTCATCAGGTGTCCAATATTGCGAAAGGGTCTGCCTGCGCTGTTCCGCCAGGTCGCCCATATGCCGAATTTTGGAGCGGAGGCTGCCGAGGCTGGCCAGATTGCGAAGGGGTGCATACCAGTGTTGCGATTGCGATTGCATGAAATCTCCTGTCAGTGCCAGTAGCTGGCGGGGGTAATCTGGCAGGCGTAGAGCTTGCCTATCGCGTGAGATAGGCAAGCCCCGAAGGGGGCTTGAGGTGCATCGAGCGATGCAGGTTGAAGGGTTAGGATTGTCCGAATGTCCCGAGATACAACATCAACTTTTCAGCTGCGCCATGGGAGAATTTGAGTTCCATTTGCTCTTTGAAAAAGATGATGTCCAGGCCGGTGAAGCTGGTACGGTCACGTGACTTAAACGAGAAATCATAGTTGCAGATGCCATGCCGGGCAGGCGCAAGCTCGATTGACAACTGATCCATCTCAGCCCATTCGAACGCACACGCCAAGCCTTTGAACAGGTCGACCAGCCAGTCGCGCGAGCTATGGCCGAAGTCGTATTGTCCGATGTTCGAGCCGTAGGTTTTCTTGCTGACGTAGATTCGACGGAAGCACGAAACCGAACTGGCTGTGCGCTTCATCTCGGTCTCGCGATCGAGGTTAAGCTGATTGATGAGCATCTTGGCGTTTTGACGATGTGCAGTCTCGATCCCGGCGTCGCCACCGTAAGTGCTCTCGAGGTAATTCCACAGTTTGTCCAGATCAACAGGCGGGACAAATTCCGTCTCACTTCGTCGATTCATGCGGTGGTATTCGTCGCTCCAACGGCTCATACCAACCGCTTCTAATGCTTCCAGTTGGCTGATGTCGAGCACGACGCCTGCAGGTGCGAAGCGATGCTGAGCGATCCGGATTAGGTTTGTGATGGCCTGCTCGGTGACGCGGTAGATACCTTGCGTGCTTGGCCGGTCAACGATGGTCGACCAGTCCTCACCAAAAACTAACTTTTGGAGATCGCCTTGCTCGGCTGACAGCCTGCTCAGGTCGCGTTCGAATTGCAGGTAGGACGTGAAGATTTCGTTTCGGGATTTCGGTACCGGTTTCGGTTCCGGCTCGGGTATTGGTGCTGGCGCTGCAATTTCAGCGGACTGTGTGCGGCGGGATCGTGCCGAGGTGACCAGGTCGAGCAGCTCGTCCAGTTCAGCTTCGTTGCGGAACCCCGAGCGAGCCGTGATGGCGCTGCGAGGTGTTTTTTGAGGTTGCATGTGCATCTCCAGTTCATGCCGCAGTGCGGCTGGGAAAAATGGAGGTGCCCGAAGTGGGCTTGTCAGTTAACACTGAGAAGCCGTTGAGGCAGGAACTAGAATGAAAAACGGCCCAACTCCGAAGAGGGGGCCGCTTACTTGCCTAGCGCAGACGTGGTCTGTGCAAAATTTCCTTAACGAATGGCCGGGCGCTTCAACTCGCGTCGAACCGCTTTATACAACGCGACAAATGGAGCAAAGTAAAGACGGACGTCGTCCTTAGCTACTTTTCGTACGTGTTGAATCAGATGGCTCATAACATTTCCTTAATTTCCTTGTAGGTGCTAGTCAAAATGTACAGCAGTACTGCTACCGCGTCAATTACCAGAATCGCGCGCTCAAGGAACACCATGACACTAATGACGAAGGTTGAGGTTCCCCATCCTTCTGCCATGTGAACTAAGTGCTCCAAACCGACGGCTGGAAGCGCGACGATGAGGAAGATGAGTGAGCCAACGAAGGCATGAGTAGCAAAACTAGCAATGGGTGTGAACCACGTCCTCTCACCCGCATTGTTGTTGTGGTCGTCGTTGTTGTTGTTGTTGTTCATGTAAAGCTCCTTTTGAAATCCTTTCTTCGGACCGTTCCGAAAACAGGTTGAACGTGTAGTCACTGAAGTTATTCTCGAACAATTGTCGAAAACAGCCTTAGTGATTGCAGATGCCAGATGGCAATTCAAATCATGGCCGGGGACCGGCTGTGAAAAAGGAAGAAGCAGTGCTCATCGATTGACGATCGATGAAAAGAGGTTTGGCCAGAGTCGCCGTAGTCAGGCGCTCGAATTGAATACTGCCCGGGTCCGAGACAGGATCATTGCAGGGGTAAAAAAATGCCGCATAGCGACGATCAGGATTGTAGTCCCAACTTTGCACACAAGCAAGAAAAACGAGCCTGCCCCTCATGGGCAGACTCGTCGTTTATGAAGGGCCGTTTCCTTTCTTGTAGGCACCGGGAGGGAGTTTCCAAGAACCCTCTTCCAAGATAATGTTTGCGTAGTAGTCAGTGGATTCAGCCAGCAGCAGCATCTCCAGGGAGCACGGATGCGGCACGCCGCGGTCGGCCTGTTCGTTCACCGTCAAGGTCCGGTGGATCGTGACGCCGAACTCATCCTCATAAGCTGCAATCGGATGGAACGCCTCTGGCATGTGGGTGCGCAGGGTAGCCCATTCGTTCGGGCCGTTGAAGATGCAGCCGCGGCATGAAGCGCGACTGTAATGCAGCCAGTAGGCCGGATGAGGATTCACAGAATGTTTTTCCATGATCTCCCATACTTTCGACTCAGGCCACTTGTGGATCGGACGAAGGTGATCAACATGCCGTTGATTCTTCACTCCATTTCGTAGGTCGGTACGATGAGGTTCAAACTCGAGGTAGTTTGCGCGTGAAATACTCTCCTCGGCCCGTTCCCCAGTGATGACCAGGACGCGCTTGCCTTGGAAGCGTTCATCGTTCGTCAGTACCCGTGCAAACACGTCGATCTTCTGATATGCCGAGCACCAGCGAACGTTCAGATTCGCGCTCGTTTGCGGGAACTTCCGGCGAACCGTTTCCCCGCCCCTGTCGCCGCCGGCAGTGCGAACAAGGCCGTTGACGGTTTGCCAGGAGACCGGGGCGGTCCTTTCCTTGTTTCTGCACATCTCACGTTCCATCCCCCCATCGCGCCACGAGTGGTACACAGGGATGCCGAAGGCTTCGCCGACTTTATCGACGTAGGAACGGCTAACCGGCCAATCCATGAGCGACGAAGTTATGCCGTCCACTAACTGGTGGTGAAGCTCTATTTTCGACAGTGGGAAGCCGGTTTCGATGAGCCAGAGCAGCGAAGCCATCGAGTCCTTGCCCCCTGAATTGCACACAATTGCGACCTCGTAGCTATCGAGGTCAAGGTCTTGCACGTTGAACGCGCTTACGGGTGCAGCGCTGGTAGGGGTGTCTTCAGTTGCATTGCAGTCACGCATGTGTAGCTCCAATTAGATGCCGGTGGCCGGCTAAGAATTCGGAGCGTGTCGCGAAGGACATCTCGTTGCGGCAGGCGCAGTGAGATGGCGGGAACTGGGAGGACCAGCGCCACCCCCTTTCGGAGAGTGGCATGGCCTTATGCGGCGACCGGTTCAGTCGCCTTGGTTATCTTTTCCTGTTTCGGCACTTCGTATCCCATGCGCGCCCACACTTCCGTGTCGAGTTTGATAGGGGTAGCGGTACCGCTTTCCAGGTTGACGAATTTGCCCGAGTAGTTCAGCTTGCCGTTGCGGAACAGCATCCACAGCAGGTTGAAAATCTCGTTGGCCATCGTGTTGTTGATGACCAGGCTTTGCTTGGCAAGTGCCTCGGCAACGGAGCAGCTCGGCTTGTCATCCTTTGCATCGAGTTCGGCGTTGACCATGTCCGGGAACAGGTCAGCGACGTGCGGGAGGCGGATCGCTTTTCGGGCCTGATTGATCAGTTCACCGATGACGACCTGGCCGGAGTTTTCGTTATTACCGCTGTCGATGTAGTAGCAGTGGTAGCTACTGATGCACCCCAGGATTGCGGCCCTGCCCTTACGAGAATCGACGCAGCCAATGATAATGTCGGCGTTGATCTTGTCGGACTTTTTCACCTTCTTCGGCACCGCTTCCCAGCTAGTTCCCCAGCACTGATTCAGCCGGTTCACGATCAGGGTCGCTTTGTACTGGCCAACATCTTGCGGGAAGAAGCACTGACGGCCGATGTTCGCCTTCGACACGATGTCGTCGTCGTACAGCGTCACGTGCAGGCCGCCCGGGTGACCGAGTTCCTTCAAGGCGAAGTGCAGTTGCATGAGGCGCGGCATGAGCGCCGAACCGGTGCCGCCCGCGCCAACCACGACGACCTTAACTTTTTCTCTCAGCAGCGGTGCGTGGATGTTGTGTGTGATTTTCATGGCGTTAGATTATCCAGTTCATTTTTTTGAAAACACCACGAACGCATAGGCGCGTCATGGTCGTTTGATTGGCTCTGTCGCAGTTGCCGACGACTAAAGCAAACTTGACTGCATGGCAGTCGTCTTGATCGTCGACTTTTGAGAAGTAAGCCGGGTGATGGCTATGCGAATGGCAGTCCACGACGATGTGCTCTCCCTCGGCCAGCTGAGAGAGTTCATAGTCGAGCGAGCCGGACGTTGCATGGTTCGACTTCGACCGGCGTAGAAGATACTCGCCGGTCGTTTCATTCCAGGTGATGACCGCTCCGACTTCCACGGCGCTGTCTTGCTTTGCCCACTCGACAAATTCGGCAAGCAGCGCTCGCGGCAGCTTCCCTGCCGTGTACTCGACTACCTCTTCCACTGCTCCAAACGGAACGGTGGAGACGAGCGCCGGGCCCACCTGCGTGACGATGCGCGCCCAAGGGCGACGCACCTCGAGGAAGGTGCCGTTACGGCCGATGACGATTCGTTCGCCGCTAATCTCCAGTGGAGGTAGCGGTGAGAACTTCGGCATGCCGATGACGGGGCAAGAAAGTTGCAGGGCAAGATCGCGCTTATCCATCATTGCGCTCCCAGGCTTTTGCGGACACCGACCATCAAGGTGGCCAGGGTGGATCCTGTTGGCACGAGAAATTCGACTGGAAAGGTCGGGTAGACACCGTCCAGCAGCTCTTTCCACATGGCATATTCGCCGCGTGGATGAGATGATTTCTTTTTGCTGCCGTTGATGTGGGTGAATTCGCTTTCGAAGAAAGCCTTTTCCCACTGGGCCGTGGCGTTGGCCGAGATCCCGCGCGGAACCTGAGCTGAGCCGGTGCAGATTGCGCACGAGTCGTAGACGTTGAAGTACGGTGCGAACTGCAGCGCCGTTTCAGCGGTCGGACGTTCGTTTTTCTCAAGGGCGAAGATGTACCACTGCCCTTTGACGACAGCGAACATCAACGCCGGGTGGGGCACCTTCGCAGCACGCTGACCCAGTTCCTTGTTGTTGAAGAAGACGTTGCGCTCGCCTGCCGGCAGCCACCAAACCATGTGATCGGCCGAAATGCTCAGCACGTTCTCTGGAATGATGTCGGTGTTGAGCGAGTGCTGCTTTGCCAGATCCTTGAACATCAACAGCAGCGCTTCCCTTGAAACCGGGCGCCCTGCAGCGATCTGAAAGTCCGGCTTCGCGTCAGTGCCGAAGTTTTGCACCGGATGAACACTGGCGTAGACCGCTTCCATTGCGCTTCCGGAGTGCGATCGGCGGTTGTCGTCGGTGTAGACCAAGATTGCCTGTGCAAGCGCAATGTTTGTTTCGCCAGTGGTCAAGCTAAAGCCGTTCATTGGTCGGTTCATTTTTTACTCCGCGTCGTAGGGGTACGAAAGTTTTGGGATCAGCGCGTCCATCTGAGCAATCAGATCGAACAGTGCGTCGAGTTTTTGAAAGTGAGTTTTGAGGTCAGCTGCAGTGGCCGGAAGTTGGTCGATGGCGTACAGCTCGGTGCCCTCGCCAGTTTCCATAAGATGCTGGTGCTCGTCGTCCATGAAGTGCGTCTCACGGTCGTCGCCACTGAACAGCAAAATGCAGCCGACATACATTGGCCGTGCATTACATTCGCTTGCTTGCGAAAAGGACGCCTCCAGGTCGTCGACCCGTTTGCGTGCCCTGCGAAGGTTCAACAGCTGCGAGGCGATGCCCGCAACAATTGCGTCCTCGCTTTTCGCTAGCTTCTTCAGTTTCAGTTCGGGGAAACGCCTGCGCTTTTTCTTCGGCCCTTTTCGGGTGATGTCCATGCAGTAGCCGTTGCCGAAAGCTTCAAGCATCTGGTCAGGCATGTAATAGTCCGGAGTCTCCTCCTCGCCATACCGCTCAATCAGTTCTTCCCGAGCCTCAGCGTCCGTCACTGAATGGATGTCATTTCCCCACAGTGAGTACGCCGCCTCCATTTCCAGGATGCGTTCTGGATGGTGAATGTCGACCGTCTTGTAGCTCGCCGCGGTCAGCTCTTTAAAAGCTGTGAGGAACAGTTCGGGAACCCTCTGTTCGACATGAAGCGCGATGTCCTTGACGAAGCGCATTTCAGCAATGTCACCACTGATGGAAACCGCAGCGCCGTCGAATTCCAGATTCTCCCAGCCGCCATCCTTAGCGGCGGCGTTGGCATTCTCGGCGTCGACAACGCGCACATCGAATCGCATGTGGTTCAGGTGCCCGATGCGAGGCATGAACCAGGCCCGAAGACCTTGCTCGACAACTTGCTTCGCAGTCGTTGTGTCTTCCGCAATAGCATCGGGAGTGATGATCCCGGCAGTCAGGAGTTCCTGGCCAAGTGCTGCAAAGTCAGTTTGGTAGCTGATGTGCTCAGCCATGCGAGGAATCGCCTCATGTAGCGTGGGCACCAAAAAGTAAGTTGGAAGGGGGAGCGAAGGGATCGCGTTTTGGAGGTGAAACAGTTCGTTGGCATTGAGTTGCATGTGCTACTCCTTGAGCAATTCCGCATAGCGGTAAGAAAGGAGTCGGCCACGTGGGCTTTCGTCTACACGGTGTAGAAGAAAGCCCCCAAATTGCGGGGGCTGTAACGCCTAGAAAATCGGCGGGAGTTGCGATGAGGTCAGTTCCAGGCGGCGCTCGCCCGTTGTTGGAGCCCTGCGCATATGAGCGAGTGCTGGAAAGCACGACGCCATCTGCGCGTCGGTCTTCAAAACGGGTTTGCGTACTGTGCCTTTGCGTCCGCCGGCTGGAAGGCCGGACAGGATCGCTTCGATGCGAGCCCTGTCCATGCTGTTCAGCCTTTGGTGCCGACGTTGCGGGTGAACGTGTACGTCGCCACATTGCCGACGATAGTCGGCTCGCCAACGATCGCGGTGCTCAGGTCCGGATACTGGTTGCTGTAGACGTCTTTCACTTCGTTGGGCGAGAAGGCCTCGCCAGGGTCGGGGAGGTTCGCGCCGTTGAAGGAGAACTTGCGGGTGAGTTTTTGGATTTCGATTGCCATTTTTAATTCTCCGATTACATCAGCGACAACAGCAGGTCGTCGTTGGTTGCGGCCGCGGCCGGGGCTTGTTGTGCTGCTGGCGCAGATGGGGCTGGTGCGCTGGTGCTGGTGGTCGGTGCGCCGTCGAGAATGTTCCCGCCGAGCGTATCGTTGCCGTCACCGTTGCCGTCGTTATCGTCGTCGTCCTGACCATCTCCAGCGTCGCTTGCCGCGTTGGCGGCAGGCTTTGCGCTGGACTTGCTGATCGACTTGGACGCCTTGGTGACTTCGGTTGCCTTCGCTTCAGCCATGATCGTGGCCGTCACATCAACTTGCTGCTGCAACGACGTGCGGTGGCCGGCGTATTGCATCAGTGTGCCGACGAAGTCGGTGTCGAGTTCTTGCGGGGTAGCGGCCAGCGCCAACGGAATCGCGAGCGACACCATGGAACCTTTCACAAGCTGCGGCTTGACAATCACTTTCATGCTGCCATCGGCAGTGAGAGTGATCGCCAGGTCGAGCGTTTGGTTCGGGGAGAGAATCGAAGCGAGGGCTGCGAACATGGGTTTTCCTTGGGTATAGTTGTAAAAAAAGCGCCGAGGACGGCGCTTTTAGATTTGATTGCTTGTGGATTATTTCGGCATCAGGACAGTAGGAACTGCGGCCGAGTAGTCGAAGCCTTTAACGGCAAGCAGCTTCTCGATCAGCACGTCCTTCTTCTCGGTGGTCAGCTTTTTGAAGCTGTCGCCGAGCGCCTTGTCGAGTTTTACGGACTTGGCGATGACTTCGATTTCGGACTTGGTGAACAGGGCCAAGAATTCGGCGTCCATTTTCCAGTGCTTCGTGAGGTCGAGTTTGATGTGCTTAGCAAGGCGCGTCAGTTCGATCACGGGCAGGTCGTCCATCGCAGATACGGCCAGCATATGAATCGCGCTGTCCATCTGGTCTGGCGACATTTGCTGTGCCTGGTCGGCAACCTTACTCAGGTCGCTTGCCTTGCTCACGCCCAAGAGCTTCTCAAAGACGTTCGTCATCTTCGTCTGATTGACGTGACGGATGTTGCCCGTGACAGCCAGGGTGATGAGGTACTGAACACCGGTCTCGTAGCTCGCTCCGATTTCCTTCTTCATCGCTTTGCGCCACACCAGTTCGCGGTAAGCTTTGATCTTGTCGCCTTCGCTGACCGTGGTTTTCACCTCGGCTGGCTTGTTCTCCTTGGCCTTGGCCTCGGCCGCCCCTTTCGGTGCGACGTTGGCGCCAGTAGCTTCGGTGGCAGCCTTTGCGAGTGCGTCCTTTGCTTCCTTCTCCGAACGGATGCGTGCAGCTACTTTCTGCTGGTTGCACGCAGTATTGAAGCACTGGTCCTTATAGACCGTACCCATACGCTCAGGCAGAGCACTGATGGCTGCACCGTATTCGGCGCAGCCGCGACACGCTTCTGCTTGCACTTCGCCGACGCCAGTTGGGCCGTCAGCGCGGAGCTTCACTTGAGCGAAATTGTCGCCGGCACGAACAATCCGGATGACCGGGTATTCGTCCTTGAGCGACTCCTTCGTGGCCTCGAGCGCGGTTTCCGTCTTGGTCTTGTAGCAAGCATTGTTCGTGCAGCTACCGTCAGTGATGCTTTCCTGGAACATGATGCGCTGGACGCTGGAGTTGTGCGGGCAGGCCGCGCAATCACCTTTGTCGAAGATGGCCGCACTCAACTTTGCAGCCGCCTTCTCGATCAGTGCGTTGAGGTCAGCGATCGACAGGCTACGTTCGATGAGGGCCGGGATGAGCTTATCCTGGTTCTCTTTCGATAGTGAAGCGAACAGCTCGGCATGACCCAGCTTGATGGCTCGCTCGTCCAGCGCCTTGCGGACGCTTTCGGAGCAGTTCATCAACGCCAGGCGTGTGTCGAGTTTCGAGCGTGACCAGCTGAGCAGGCGCGCAGCTTCGTTACGATCGCCCTTCACTTCACCGACGATGACAGCAGCCGAAAGAGCTTCTTCCGTCGCCGACATATCCGCACGCATGGTGTTTTCGATGTTGGAGAGGATGCGCGCTTCCGAATCAGTGCATTCGCGGATCAGGACAGGCATGTCGAAATCTTCGCCATGCGCTGCCAAGGCCGCGCGGTAGCGGCGTTCGCCGGCAATGATCTGATACTGACCATCGCCCAGAGGACGCACGAGGATCGGCTGATTGATGCCATGCTCACGCACAGATGCAGTCAGGTCTTGCATTTCTTGCGGGTCGAAGTATCGGCGCGGGTTGTCGCCGCGAACGAGGAACTTGATCTTCACGAAGCCAGGCTGGCCGCGCGGAGGTGTATTACCCGACACACTGGCTACGGCCGACTCCAGCGAAGCGTCCGAAGGCGCATTAGCGGGGGTGTCGACGATGGCTGCTGCTGCGAGTGCTGCGATGAGAGGTTTAACTGCGACCTTTGCGGTGGTGCTGTTTTCGATAGTTGCGAGGGATGCGTCAACGATAGCAGGTGCGACGCTGCTCTGGATGTGGCCAGATACTTGCATGGGGTAAGTCTCCAAATAATGCCGGGTGCCGGCGAGGGAAATCTGGAGTGGTGACACACACTTTCTTATGCCGAATGCACAAGAAAGTAGATATTGGTGAGCGGCTACGCGCCGTCTGGGAATTGGGTACAAAAATGCCGCATGGCGACACCAGAAGATTAACCCAAAAGTTGATGCCTTGCAACTGATCCATTGCTGTGGTTTGAGGCCACAGCAACGAATCGGTTCAAGGGTTGTAAGGTCAATCTTCGATAGGATCTTCATTTTGCCACTGGCCGCACGAACATTTCGCATCGTCCAGATAACGGTAGAAGGTCAGGTCCATGGATCGGCAGTTCTTGCAGACGCACTTGCCGGCCACAAAGATCGGGGACGGTTCGAGATCGCCTGAGATGACGAAGACTGGAGTGGATGGTTTTGGGGGTAATTTAAATTGCGTGTACATGTTTTCCGGATTCTGTGAGGCGACATCGAAGGACGGCACCGTGCGCAAGCACGATGACGCCGTTCAACGGACAAATCCTTCTGTCGCCAGTTTGCTTATGCTGCTTGCGCAGCGATGTCGATTTTTTTTACGTGCGCGATTGCAGCGTCGAGGGGCAATTTGGCAAGTTCTTCGATTTCCGCTTCGATGCGCGAGAGAACATCGATCTTGGCTGTGTATCCCCTCCCGTACAGGCTGAAGGCGTAAGCGTTGAAGTCGCGGGCGTCGATGCCGATCTGCGAGACGCGCACTGACAAGCCGATGAGCTTGGCTGCGCACTCGTTACCAAGGCGTTTCAGTGGTTCGAGCATCTTGATGGCGGTAATCACGTGGGCCGGTTCGTTCTCCCAGGACTGCGCGATCTTGATGTCGAAATACTGCATCACGGTGTCCCTGTTGAGGCCCATCTCATCGATCAGGCTTTCTAGCTGGGCGTTGACGTCCACGGTGCCCGGCTGCTGAGCACCATGCTCTTCGGCTTGGATTGGTGTGGCATCCGATACAGGCAACAAAACTGCATCAGGCATCCCGATCGGCTTCGACAACCATGCAACTGGTGTCTGTGCTGATGGCAAACCCATGACCTTGCCGCTGCTCAGGAGCGCACCGATGTCGATGTCAGCCTGCAGCTTCGGTACCCACTGGAAGCCATTTTGCTTCTTACCGTGTTCATCGAAATAGGTGCGCGGCTCCAACGACTTGGTGATCCAGAAGATCGGTGCACCAGGGTTGTTGGGATTCCAGCGCGGGATAGTGCCCAGTGCATCACGAATCCGCTCGAGGTCGGACCAGATGCCTTCGGCCGCGTACTCAGAGCTAGTCTCCATTCCAAGCATTCCAGTAGTAGAGATGCCCGGCACATAGAACAGCAGGCGGCCGCGGAACTTGCACTGACCTTGTCCAAATTCATGGCAGGAGCCAGGATCGCAGCGGCCGCGCACGACCTTTTCGCGGCGCGGCATCTTCTTGATGCGGCGTGCACGGATCTCCGCAGCCTGCTCGTCCGTCACAGTCGGCAGATAGCGGCAGTAACGCTCGCCGTCTTCACCGTAGTGCGACTCGTAATGCGGCTCGAAGCCATGGCGCTTGAACTGGTTCGGATAGACCTCGTTCAAGTCATCCGAGTGAAACACGACAGGAAAGCGGTAAAGCTGCTTCTTGGTGCTGTGCTCGGGACGGATCTCGCCGTAGGTGTCGACGATGTGTGCAGCAATTTCGGGCATACCGAAATCAGATGCTGCAACGTTAAAGAAAGGGGTATTGCGGGGAAACATCGGGTTGGCAATGCCGGTCGTATCCTTGATACGTTTCTCGATGTCGGTGAATTTCAGGCGCTTTTCGACGCCCTCGTTGTAGATGGAAACTGCTTTCGGATTCGCCTGCGCCGTTTTGGTCAAGACCTTGATGCCGGCGCGGATTTTCCCGCCGAGACGGATTTGCTGGTCGGTGTTCGCTGCCCTGGTGGACAGGACGGAGAATTTCATTGGTGCGTTCATTGCGGTTCCTTCGCGGCGTTCGCCGTTGCAAGTTAGTGACCGGCGTATGCCTGTCAATCCACTTAATGCCTCGTTCGAGGCGTCAGAAGGTCGCGTGCTTGTGGCACAAAACTGCTAGGCAGATTGGTACCGAAAAAGTTACTTTGAGCTTTCGCATACGCACCGTATGAGAAAACCCCAGATTGGGGGTTTGGGCCGTGAGGCCGTGACTTAGAAATCAGTCACAAGTTCGAGGATATTGTCTTTCAGGTCGCGGCCAGCGCCGAACCAGGCGCTGTCGAGACGGTACTCTTGGTTCTTTGCACGAATGTGCCAGTCCGAGTATTCCGTCACAGCATTCACCAGGCCCCATGCGGTGCCGGCAACGCCGTCGATTTGCGAACCCTTGCCGTTTCCGTTGAACAGTTCCATCACCGACTTGAAGCCCTTCGTTGTGCGAATCGGGGAGGTAACGCCCTTCTTCGCGAACATCGCTTCGATGATTTCTTCTGCTTGCGATCCGGACAGCGAAGTATTTGCAAAGCCCTGCATGCGGCCCATGAAGTCGGTATAGACATCAGTCGCATTCAGGCCCAATTCGGTCTTGATGCTGTCCGGGTTGAACGCCGTGCTGTGGCGAACCGAAACGCGGTTGCCTTGGCTTGTCCCCAAGCTCATTTGCAACGTGTTGTTGCACACGACGCGCACGCTGGTGAACTGCGCGGTGGTGGCCAGGCCGCCATCGCAGCTAGTCACAAGCAGCAGATAGGTGTTGATGTTATCGCCGGTGACCACTTCGCCACCCAGGCCAGTGTTGGCCAGCGCCCAGAAGCGGCGGCCGCCTTTCATCGTGCCCGCGGTTTCGAGTTGGAAGCCGTTTTTTTCGACCAGGTCGCGGAAAAACTCGAGAACCTGTCGTGGCTGCACTTCCTTGTACTTTGGCGATACGATCGCCAGAGGGCTGTTCGTGTCGCTGCGGTACAGGACTTGATTTGCGCTCCAGTTGTGCAGTTCGCCGTTCGTGTACTGAACATCCGTGCGCTTGATTTCCCAGTCCATTCCAGCGGCAAGACGCCATTCATCAATGGACGCGTCGGGAAGGAGGATCTGGCCGAGGCCATGCCACGGGGTTTCGCCGACAAATGCCATTTCAGCAATGCCTTTGTTGAAGCTAAGTTCATGTGCCATGAGGATTTTCCGAAGTAAGTTTTAGATGAGGTTGAAGTGGATTGCGACAGTCTTGCCGTTGCGCAGCTTCTCCGGGGGATAGGCCAGTGCAACGCGACGTTCGAATTCTTCGACCGCTTGCAGTTCGTTCATTGGGATTTTTTTCTTGCCTGATTTGACCAGCTCCTCACGTGCAGTGACGTAGGGGGCGATGGTCGAGGTGACGAGCACGAAGCGAGTTCCGGCACTAGCTTGCTCAGCCAGAAGTCGCAATTCAGATTCGCCCGTTTTAGCGCGAGCGATCTTCAATGCGCGGCTTGGTGCCGGACCCGCAGCTTTCGCTGGGGCTGCATCTGCGAACGTTGCAGGCTCGGGAGCCTTGCGAGGAACAGCAGTCGTGCTGGAAGCGTCGTCCGGGAAAAATCCCATTGGGATGTCGGCCAGGGTCAAAACATTGGAGGATTGGATTTGCATGATGTAAAGCTTTCAGTGGTCGAGGCGACGAGCTACGGACGAGGCAGTGCAAACTGCACGCATGAGGCGATGCAGGACTGGCCGGCGCTTGTGGGCAAGCGCGGTGTCAACGCAGTAGTCGATAAGGTTGCGGTCGCCATCGGTGATGAAAATACCGAAGACGAAGTTTTCACCGGAGCCGGCGATAGTGGTTTGAAACTGGAAAATGCAGCACGCGGAGTGCTTGAATACTTGCTTGTTGTTTTCGAACGTTTGAAGCACGAAGCGACGATGGGTGAACATCGTTGACGCTGCTACCAGGTCAGCTTTTTGGAGCTCTCCGGGTTGGTACTGCATCTGCATCTCATCGAGCACGCTGGAATGCGCGCGGACGATTTTGGAGATTTGACTTGCGGTGTTGGCGTTGCCAACGGTGATGCTTGGAAGGGAGTTTTCGAATGTTTTGTGTCCAACCCTCGGACACTTGAGAAGGGTGGGAAGCATGCCATTTCCTTGCCGCTGTGCGGCTGTGTGAAATGAGCTAGGCCATGTGACGGCTTCGCTAATGCGTGCGCATTAGAGAAGCGGAACTGCAGAGTATAAGGTGACGCAGGGGAACAACAATGCCGCATAGCGACCGCGCTACTGTACCAAGTTTTTTGCCTTCCGCCAACTATTTTTCACCATAACGTGCGCTGTGCCGCTAAAGTAACGCTTCGCTTGTGGCCCGCCCCTTCTTTACTCCCGCGTTTGGGCTGCTTCACCGGGCCCGTTCGGGCAACAGCAATGTCGCCGACCAGTTGCGCGGCAACGAAGCCGCGTTACCATTTGTCTCACTTAATAAACCCAAGTTGTCAAGAATCCCGATGAGTGCAGTAGACCGATACAAATCGCAGGACTTCAAGAAGGTACTAGATAGATTTGCTACTCAGTTGCGTTTTCGAATTTCGCAAGAGAAAATTGCAGCCGTATGTGTCGAGTTGTCTATGCCGCGACCAGACAGAGAAGTTTGTACCCACATTCAAGAACTTCTCGACAAGACGCTCCAAAACAAATTGGTTACTTTATGTGATCAATTTTCAGAAAGGTTTCAAAAGGAACCGACCTACGCAGATTTAGGGTCCGCCCTAGAAGCGGCAGGCTATACGTACACGCGAACTTTTCTAAGGATTCTCCATACGGTGATGAAGGAGAAAAACGATCATCGTTGGGTACCACCCACTAAGAGGAAAGCTGTTAGATTGACGGATGGTGAATATGCCTTGTGCGCGGCAATAGAACGTACTTTCGATAAGAAACCAGAAGAAATCGTTCCTATGTTACTCCGGGTGTTTGCTGTAGCTACCGGCACCGGAAAAATTAATTTGCTGGATATACCTTATGTAACGGAGCCTATAACCGATAAGCACTTAGAAACTTTTGCTAAGTCGCTTAATTTTAAGATTTAACGAACGCCTAAACCCGCGTCTGACTAACGCTTAAAGCAAGGAATATACTAATGCCCAAAACTGTGTCCGAATTTCTCACCATGATGGACGAGCGCCTCTGGTTCCGCATGATCGTTTGCTTTCTTCCACCGCTCGTGTTTGTGAAGCTCTCAGGCTATGCGGACGAAGGGGCGTTTTTGGGTAAAGCTTCCACTGCAGTTTTGTTGCTAGGTGTGGCGCTGTACGTTTTCTGGCCTCGCCTGCGCGGTTGGGGAGCACCTGTAGACGAAGATGATGCGGGGGACATGGAAGCCGAAGACATTGCCCCGGCAGCTGCTGGTGGCAGTGTTAATGTGTCGGGCCGTGTACAGGTCGAACTACTGACCGAGTTGCGCGGGTTATGCCAGGAATCCGACCGTGAATCTGACCGTTTAATCGCAATGGAAATCGAGGTCAATCCTCAATTGTCCTATGTAGAAGCAACTCGAAGTGCGGTAAATAGAAAGCGAATCCTAGCGAAGTAAAAAAGACGCCCCCGAGGGGGCGTCTTTTTTATGTTCCGGTCTGGAAGTTGGAGGATGTAAGCCAGATGCCACCGATCAGCAAAATCACGATCGTTAGCAGGGCCATCGCCGATAGACTAAACGGCGCCATCGGAAGGAAAGCAAACAGGCCAAACATCAACACCATCGTGTGCATCGATGAATAGAAAAATACAGGATTAGAATTTTCAAATCGGTATTTCTTAGTAGCCCGCACCATAAAGCCGTCAATCGCCGCTGGGATTGCCAAAGCCAGCAGAGGAAGGAAGAAGATCGATTTAAGCGCGAAGAAACGCCAGGTCGCTTTATAGAGCATAAGCCAGACCCCGTTAATCCAGCCGCTGGCAAAGTCGAGCATTCCGCCTTTCGAGCCGCCGAAAAATGACTGAGTCTTGGCCATGAAGCCGGTTTCCACAAACATCGCCGCGAACCGCTGATCGACTGATTGAGTCATCTGCGTGACGTTCACGCCTAAAGCCGCAACCATATCCACTTCCGGCTGAGTCAACGATTGATTAGGGATGACCAACGGAACAAATATTAGTGCTAAGATCGGCAAGAAAATTGACCAAAGAATAAAATGGCTGCCAAAGGAGTTTTGTATACTTACCGGATGGATTGCCATGGCGTTACACCAGCTCGTTAGGATCGCCAATCAACTCGGCTAACGAAGCCTGGTCGAGAAGCGATGCCGGGATGATCTTGGTCATCAGGAATGTGTTGGTGATCGGTTCCGCGATTTTGCACTCTTGCCGCTCGACGTCAACTGGCGCACCCGGATAGTGAGCAAGAAATTCGGTGACGCTCGACACGAAAGGCATCCAGGCAATATCGCCTCGTGGCGTCTCCACGATCACCTGCTGGGCGAAGACCTCCTGGCTGTTAGCCAGCAGGGAACGCACGAACGCTGCGCGCGCAGCACGTGGAGAGTGCTCGAAACTCTCGTAGGCATCCATAGCCCTTTTTATTGCGCTGACAAGTAACGGCTTGCCATCCTGCCCCATCGAGACCATCCCAATGTATTCAGCGAATGTCATTGCGATGTTTTCAATCATCGGGTCCATGACCCACAATTGCTTGGCCTTCGACTGTTCGCCAGCAGCCTTCACCGCCTCAACGAGTATTTGTTTTTTGTCCATCTGGTCCTCCGGTTGAGACTCTTTATACTTTGCTAATGATTGCATTTTAACGCCGAATTGTCTGTAGGAAATTATGCCGTTCAGTATCTTTAATTGCAGGACCGTCTTATTGCAGCAACGGTAAGCGCCCTTTGTACAACGTGCTGCCGGCGAGAAACGCGAAGTACTGCAGGCCAGGCAATCGCGTAAGCAAGTCGGCGCTTACGAATGGTATTTCGACTTCGCTCATCGCCCGTGCTGTTGAACCGCTAAATTCTGTGAACGATTTCGATGAACCGGATCCAGTCGTATGTGTCACGCGCACGTCCCGTGCCGCGGTCTTGCCAAACGAGGTAGCGATCCACTCTGCCATATCAGGGTCTTTCACACGTAGACAGAGTACGTTGTTCAGGTTGCCCAGGGCCTGGCCTGTTTTTGCGCTGTTGCCAAAGACTACGTCAAAGTCGGCGATCGTTTGCGTCGCGATGAACGCCTTGATGCCGGCGCCGCCGCCTTTGTTCAGGATCTGAATACCCTGATCGTTGATCACTTCCGCAGCCTCGTCGATGAACAAGTAAATATCGTCTGGCTTTTCTTTGAAGTTGTAGATTGCGCCGGCGACGCTGGCGATGTCCGCAAGCAGAATCGAGCCAATGGCCGAGCCGATGATTTTGTTCGATAGCGAATCCAGGCCAACGTACAGGACTGCGTTTTCCTCGATGATTTTCTGCGTGTCGTAGATTGGTCGGGTGTCGTTCAGGTCGAGCGGATCGGGCGAGAGCATGGCACCGAGTTCGTCCGAGCCCAGCATTTCCAGGATCGGCTCGAGCACCTGAATCATCTTGCTGTAGTGCTCTTTCGAATGATTGACCATCGCAATCAGAGCTTCGATTGCCTCGTCCTTGATTTTCAATGACAGGAACTTGCCGGTCATGCCTTCCAAGCGTTCGGACTTAAATGGCGATGTCTTCCCGCGGGGCTGCTTCTCAACGAAGGTGTCCAGATTCTGATCCCATGCACCGCCCAGTCGCAGGTAGAGGGCCTTTTTCAGCAGGCTCTCCAGCAACGGCTCAACACCATTTTGGACGTATTCTTTTGCAGTCCTGATGTTCGGCCGCATGCCGTCGGCAACCTGTGCTCGCATGACGCGGAAAAGCGTCTTCCATGCGAAGGCGCCGAACGTGCCCTCGGCGTCGACGAGCTGGCCAATACGCGTGGCCGCTTCCGCTACTGTGTTCCAGTTCGCAAGCGGGTTCATGCGAATCGACTTGGACGGATGGGCTGGGTGGAAGTACAGGAACTTCCGGCCGGCACGTTCGCATTCCTGGCGCACTCGTCGCTCCCAGTCCTTATCCCCCTTCGGATCGATGATGATCAGGATCTTTTTTGCGTGGACGATCTGTGTCGTCAGCAGTTCGTACAGACGCGTCTTGCCGGCTCGAGTAGTGCCAACCACGAGGGTATGGCCGGCCAATGCTTCGATCGGCAGGGTCAACTCCTCTTCATCCGGGCTGATCCCATGAATCCATGATACGCCCACGCTGTCCGCTTTCAAGGGGACAAAGTTCTTCGGCTGGATTGCTTTGAGAATGGACGCAGGCAGCCAGTCCGGAGGTCCCTGTATTTCGCCAGGGCTGCGGTACATGATCTGGCGCGAGATTTCGGCGTGCTGCTGCGTCCAACGGAATCCGCGGCCCAACCAGAATCCACCCTTACCGTCCGCTTCCCTATGCCGCTTACCGTCCATTTTCAGGTGGCGCCGCGAGATAGTAAGCGCATCGGCGACCTTGATAGTCTCGACCCGGAGCGCTGAGAGGGAAGCACGAAATCGATATAGGTCGATTGCCTGCTTACCTCGGTATGCCGAAGCGCTAAGGACTGCGGCAGTAGCAACAGGCCACATCGGCGGATGAAGTGCCGCGAGCAAGGCAGAAGAAGCCGCCCAGGACAGGCAAGACGGTAGCTCGTAGGCGGGTCGGAACATGTCGTGATAGCTGCGGGACATAATATTTTCTCAGTGGAAGTTACTTTTGGATCAGTCGGCGATGAAGCGGCTGCGAAGGCCAGGGTGCAAGATCACGCCCCGCGCATTTGATGTGCGCCCCAAGATAAGGCCGGCATCTTCCATCATTTTGCGAATTGCTCCCGTAGAAACTCCGAACATGCCAAGCATCGAAATTGGCACCTCGATGCCGTCGTCGTTCATCACGAGCTGGTCCTTCAACACACGGAATTGAGGGTGGTTCTTCAGCGCACTGAACCATTCGCGCAGGACCTTGTGGCCACTGGCAAGCTTTTCCTCCGCTTCGTTCGCACTTCCTGTCATCGGCTGTGACTGTTCGGCGGGGACCGACTCGGGAGCGGGAACGGTAGCGGGCAGCGTAGAAGGTGCTTGGTGAGGCTCGACCTCTGGGCTTTGCACCTCCGCCACCACGACTTTTTGCAGGACGGATGCTCCGGCGACTGGGGTTCCAGGCTGTGCGGCGGGATGTACTGCGACTACCGGCGCTTCTAATGGATTAGCCAGGATTGTTGGATTTGCGACAGAAATAAGCCTGCTGGCTAACTTCCCTGCCTCCACTGCCGAAACGGCCGTCGAATTCGCTTCTGGTTGGAATGTGCCTGCCTGTTTCGACTTGTAGTGATTGAGGACGCTGTTGACTGCCTCACGTACCACCCGGGCGAGCGTGGACTCGACACCATTCATGGTCGTTCTCGGGTTGATGGCGTCGTACAGCATCATGACCGCGCGTAGGTCGAAGTTGGCCAGCAGGCGCTTTGGAATGAAGTTCGCAGCGATGGCCGCTCCCGCTTGAGCACTTAAAGGGATCGCCGGCATTCGCCAGGAGAATCGCGCCTGTTTGTGGTCGCAGAGCCAGGAGTGCAGTGTCCCATCAAAGTTCAGAGGGTGATATTCGTCGTCGCCTTCGAGGAGAACGCTCGCTTCTGCCACAGTAGCGACCGCACTCGCGAGGGTCGCAAGGAACGCCATGTATCGGCACTGTGGTTCAAGAAGCCGCCGCTCTTCGGCGCCAAGAGTAGGAAAGAACATCACGGTACCTGCGTAGCGATACGCCACCATCGTGGCCGTCAGGCCGAACTCCCAAGCTCCTTTAGGCGACCCAAACGCAGCGGCTGTCAGCGGTAGAAGCTGGACATGATCAGCATAGGCGCGCAGCACCGGCATACATAGCGCGGCGAACTGGGCATCAGTAAGGCCTGCAGCAGTTTTGATCGAGTCGATGGCGTCATGTGAGTTGGCAATCAAATCACTACTCGAAATAGAGGTAAGCATATTTTCCATAGTGGAATTATCTTGGCCCCTATGTGCTCGACTCACATGAATGTGAGAGGATTATTCAAACCAGTCAGTTTGCGATCAGCTATTCAACAGGAAAAGACTGTAGGCCGAACGCATGCAATACGTTCTTGGATCCCTGCCCGATGGACACGGTGTCCATAGCACATCGTCTCTAAGCTGTTGTTTAATATGGACTTTGCAATTTCCTATGGCTACCGCGATGTCAGATTTAGCCGAATTTGACGGAAAACATGCACGTCTGATAACGAATGTTCCTCTATACTCGTAAAGTTCGCCGTTGCATAGCGACGATCGAAACGTTACTTAAAAACGACGATCTTTTACACATTATTTCCGCACAGACACATTTCTAGTTGACGCATTGTTTGTCACAAACTACGCTTGCGGCTAAGAAAAGTTCGGTTCCCGACGATTCTTAGCATGGATGATCGCATTCCCCCCTCGGAATGATGTAACTGCGCTACTCAGCGAGTCCTACAAGAAATTCCAAACGATTCATTAATGTTGCCCTAGAGAAAAAGGGCATAATTTCTCACGCCTCTCGATTTGCTTATTTGGACTTGCAATGTTACCTATGACTTTGGCAGTACCGACCTCGGACACGACCGCACTTCGCTCTGACTTGAGCACACTGGATTTGGGCGATCTGTCTATCGACGACCAGACGCGACTGCGCATGTCCGTAAGCGAGTTTCGCTCGGCGGGACGGCGCCTGATTGGCGAGCTCTACGTGATGACCCAGCAGCTTTGCGTAATGCGCGACATCCTCGGCGAACGCTTCCGCTCGTTCGTGGACGCCGAACTCGGCCTGGGACCGCGGATGATTTCCCGCTACATGCACATTAACAAAGTGCTCACAACGCATTTCACAGTCGGCGGCCAGGTCGACCTGAACGCAGCGAATGCGTTCACGCAGCGTGCACTTGCGCTATTGTCGCCTTCCACTGACACCCAGGTTATCGACGAACTGCGTGTGCTGGCTTCGAACGGAACAACGATCGACCACAACGTGGTTTTGGACGCGTTGAACAAGGCAGAGACAGACGTTGTCGCTCAGCTGGCAAGTACCCAGGCCGACCTGACCACGAAAACTCGTGAGCTTGCTGACCTGGCGCAGCAGCGGGAAGTTGAGCGTGCTCGTAACCAGCGCGAGGTTGATAGCCAGGCTGAACTACTGCGCCGCGCCGAGCAGCGCCGTACTGATCTCGAGGATGAAATCGCAAAGTTGCGTGCGCAGGAAACCCAGATCAAGTTCGAAGAGAAGCCTGTTGTGCCGCCTGGATACGCAAGTGTCGAAGCTGCGATCAAGGCAAAAAGCCTTGAGTTGGAATCGCTCGCCACTCAACGCGAGTCAGTTGTGGCCGATATTGATTCGCTCGCCGAAAAGCAGAAAAAACTCCAGGAAGCAGTACAGCAGACCAGCGCCGGCGCATCGCAATTCATGGCGATGCGAGAGCAGGCCGATGCGCTGATCGCGCAGTTCCCTATCGCGTTACTCAAGTCACTTTCGGATAAAGATCCCGCTGTGAAATCGGCAATTACGTCGCTTGGCGAAACATTCGTTTTGTTCGGCCAGCAGCTGTCGAAAGCAGGGGCATAGGAGCCAACGTGAAAGAACACAACATACCGGTATCTAAGGCGGTTTTCGACACCCACAGCTTCGCGCGTAAGAAGGTTGAGATAGCAAACTTCGCCGTGATTGACGCGATGATGGCGATGGTGGAGTACCAAGACCCGCTGGCGCCGGCTATCTTTGGAGTTAGCGCTGAGACGCTCAAGAAGCTGGCGACGATGGACAAGGCAAAGCTGCATGCACTGCTTATGACGGGTGTGCCGATCTTCTTGCTGCGTATCGCAAGCGCTGATTTCATGGCCGTTCTCGAAGGATCTGGTAGCGAGGATGCGATGATGCGCGTCCTGCTCGAGTCCTTTTCGGAACATCTACCGATCACATCACTTTAAGCACCGACATGCAGAGCACAACAGGTAATCTGGACCACAAGGCCAGCGCTTCATACGCATCGAAAGTAGCGATTGCACAGGCGTGCGCCGCCATGGGGGCCCGCGCAGTAACACTGACTTCCGTTGCCCGTACCAAGCCCGCTGATTCGCGCGCGATCTACAAAAGCGTCACTGGATCGCAGTCCCAGTCTGGCCAAACACCGACCAACCATGAGTGGTTCCTCGGTAGCCGTACACTACGCCTACACTCGGCGTTACTTCTCTTGATGTACGCTGCTTATCGTGAACACCACGAGCCGCTCCCAGACGCACACGGTATCGCATTTACGCTGAGCTATAACAACTATCTCGGCACGTGTGGCGGTGAAGCTCTCATCAGCCCTGAACGCTTTGCACTCCTGGCCGGGAATGGATTTAGCATCGGATGGCGAGAAATTCCCCGTGGCGGTGCATCAAAATTCCCCACTGGTAACGTGAAGGTAATGCGCTGCAGGAAGTGCCGGCTACCCCATCTGGTAGAAGCGCATTTCGTTCGCCACACATGCACCCACTGCCTTAACTGAAAGACCCATTTAGACCTGAAGACACAGCCCCTGACCAACAGGGGCTTTTTTGTGCCCAGAATTCTATCGCGTGCATGCGCTGATCAGCCAAGAGAGATTCTATCAAATAACCACAAAATGTTTTGTAGGAGAAACGCTCGTTATTTGAGTTTTTCAACAACCGTTGCTGTTTCCCATCAATGTATTTTGGCGGCGTCGCGGATGTGACTAGGACGGCCAGGTAGGCACTGTAAACGAAAAAAGCCCGACCCTCCCTTACGGGATGGGTCGGGCTTCTTCAAACCGGAACGATTCCTGTGCTTGCTATCGCAAGCTCAGGCTCATCTGTGCCGGAAGGTTAGTCACTGCCCCGCCCCGGCTGGGGTCGTAGGGAAGGACCGACTGATAAGTCTCCTGCTGGTACTGGTACGTAACGCGGTAGCTGCTGATCTGCTGCTCAACACGCTGTACAACGCGACAGAGTTGCTGCGGCTGATTGCGCTGCTGCTGCATGACGCGATCGCCGGTCATTGCGCCCGTGACCGCGCCAAGCGCCGTCAGAGCCAACTTGCCGTTACCACCACCGGCCTGGCTGCCCAGGAGGGCGCCAGCGATACCGCCGATTACGCTGCCCGGATTGACCGCGCTAACCTGCTGAGGCTGGTCGTACGCCTGGTCACAGACCTGCTGGTGCTGCACCCGGTCAGTATAGATCGGTGACACGTTGATAATGGTGGCAATCACGTCCTTGGCGCTTGCTGCGCCGATCGAAGCCGCTGCAGCGACTGCGAAGATAAATACTAACGAGAGAACTTTATTCATAATGGTACCTTCAAACAAAAAGATCGGCCTGTCATAAGACAGGCCGTTGCAGTGGAGTGGCTTAGAAGCGGACCTGCTTGGCGCGGGCCAAGTTCGGAGCATCCTTGAAGACTGGCGGGGTATACAAAGTCGGTTTGGCGGGTTTCACAACCTGCGATTTCGACAGTGCCTTAACGACTTGTTTCCAGATCAACTTTGCACAAAAGCGCAAGATCGGCCATACGATTTTCAGTGCAATCCAAATCAAAGCGCACAGTGGCAGTGCGACGATGAAAGAGACGACAGAGCTGTAACGTTGCTCGATAGTGCTTACTTCTTTTTTCATGATTTCCCTTTGAAGGTTAGTTGTGCAAAGTGACGTGACGCCGAGTACGGAGTCTTGTTGAGGTCTTACAGTTGGAGCGTGAACGGGCTTATGAGGCTGTTCGTTGTGGTCTTGCAGTGGAAATTACGCTTCGATAATGCCAGTGACTTCCGAGCCGACCTGGAAGGTGGCGCCGGCGACTGAGGTCAGATCGATGGAATCGCAGAATTGCAGGAAGTCTTGCTCATTGCTGAGGTCAAGGGTGTTGTACATGTGAACTACTCCTAATAAATGCCGCAAAGCGACGGGGATAAAAGGAGTAAGCCGTATTGGCTTTCCAGCGGGTGTGGAAAGCGGAAGGAAGAGCGGGAAGATGCTGGCGCATCGGGGAGATGCGCCAGCCTGACAGTTACGCCAGTTTCACGTAAGAACGAACCGAAGTGTCGTACTTGAACATTGCGTCGAAAGATTGCTTGATTGCTTTGTAGTGGCTTTCGGACTCACGGCGGCAGATGTCCATAAACAGACGAACACGGCCCATGCTTGCTGGCTCGAATTCTGGGTGAGAGGTGATTTCCACGAACTCACTCAAATTACCGGCCTGCAGCGCAACTTCCGTTGGAGTCATGCCATAGTCGTTCTTTGCATTGACATCGAAACTTGGATTCCAGCCAGTGGTTTTGAGACTTGTGGCCAGTTGGTAATTGTGGTTCATGAAAAGCTCCTAATAAATCCCGCTAAGCGGTGAGAAAAAAAGGAGTAAGCGCAAGTGGCTTGCCGATGGAAACCGGTAAGCGGAAAGTTACTTTGTGGCCCTAGGGCGCGAGGATTGTAGTGCGAAGTCCAACAGGCGCTGGAAGTCGTATAGTGCTTACGAGAGCACTGGAAGCTTGTACAAAAATGCCGAAAACCGACCATACGAATTGTACACCTAATATTCCGCAAGGCAACAGACAGGCCCAAAAAAAAAGGGCCTGTCCGGTGGGTTAAAGTTGTTGGCTACGCATACGCTGCCGACTGCTGGCGTACATGAGGCCGAGGTTGCATGGCAGGCTGGATTGGAGCCTGTGTCTTCGCCTCGTTGGGAGCGCCTTTCTGCTGCTCATCGTGGATAGCGAGCCAAACGTCAGCAAAATCTGTCCCCTCTTTGAGCGGGATCTTGATTTCGACTTCGTAGCCCTTTTTCTCCAGCCGCTCCCTGAGGAGCTGAGCGAAGTGCTCGCCTGGTCGATACTGCTTTTTCGTGTCGATATAGTCGTGATCAGCAAAGATCACGATCTTGTCAAACCTGCCCTCTGGAATGTCGGCTAGCGCCAGGTTGCCGCAGTTGAGCAAAGACCAGACGTTGATTCGGTAACGATATCCGGTTGCGACAGCCAGTCCGGTTTCGATCCCCTCTGTCAGCCCAAGCGTGCGACTTTCCGGCACGTCGACGATGCGGATTGCAGCGCCATCGAGTTTCCGAATTCCCTTCATTTGCTTCTTTGTGTCCTCGAGCGGTGCCTTCTCCCCTTTCAGGGTTAGGTACGTTCGATGAAGCGTGATTGGCTTGCCAGCTGCGTCGACCGCCCGCGCCACCATTGTTGGGAAAGTGCCGCGGTTGATGAAGCGGCCGCCCTCGCCTTCTTCGTAAAATTTAAGGCCAGGATGAAAGCGTATATCCTGGCTAATTCTGCTCCGATCACAACCCGGTACCCGTTTGGCCAAATACAACGAGACTGGATCATCGCCTGCTAGAGAGAGAGTGCCGGATGACACCTCAACGAGCTTGCTGCGATTCTTCTTCACCTGTTCGGGACTAAAATCAGTGTCTTCGAACGTGAAGCGTTTGATTGGCGTTTCCGAGCTGATGCCGCAATTGCCGTCGTCGAGGAACTTAAGTATGTCCACCTTAGACATGCCTGTGAAACGCTCGATCATCGTGTAGCCGTTTCCGGCGCCGCACTGCTGGCAGAACCAGGTTCCTAGACCACCTTTGTTGTCGAAGCGGAAGCGTTTGCCGCCCCGCTTTCCATCGAAGCAGAGCGGGCACGGGCCTGCCTTGTTCAACGTTAAGCAATTTCTATCAATACCTGCGGCGACCAGTTTTTTCTCCCAGTCCACCTTTGAAAAGTCGATTCCCATATGCCCTCACTGCCACGTTGTGGCGAATAAAATTGGGTTAGGCACTCTGTCGATAGAGGCTTTCGTGAGACATGGGCATCTCAAGAAAACCGTGAAGGTTTCCGTGGTGCCGCCCGAGGGCGACACCAGGTACTTGCAGGTTAAAACTCGATCTTTTGCATGGCGTCGAACCGTACGACAAATGGAATGTCATCCGCGTCCATGTCTTCAAAATTGCCAGGTTTTGGACGAGGCCCGGGGTTGGGAGGCGCACCACCGGCGCCACCACCAGTGCCCTGCCGCGGTTGCGGACGAGGTGCTGGGGCTGGTGCTGGACGCTGTGTCGGGCGTTGGGCCGGGCGCTGCTGCGGCTCATAGTCGCCGTGATGGTCGCCTGCACCGTCGTCGCCACCGGAGCGGCTGCCGAGCATCTGCATGTTCTCGGCAATGACGTCCGTCGCGTAGCGCTCGATGCCGTCCTTGTCGGTGTACTTGCGCGTCTGCAGGCGGCCCTCGACGTAGACCGATGACCCCTTCTTCAGGTATTCGCCGGCGATTTCAGCCAGCCGGCCGAAGAACGAAATGCGATGCCACTCGGTGAGCTCCTTCTGCTCGCCGGTGTTGCGATCCTTCGACTTGTACGAGGTGGCCACCGCGATATTTGCAATCGCATCGCCGCTAGGCATATACCGCATTTCAGGGTCGCGGCCCAAGTTGCCCACGATGATTACTTTATTGACTGATGCCATGAGTAGTTCCTAGATTTTTAAAGGGTTTGGATTGCATAGTGATTGCGGGAGCGTTGTTCCACTTTCCCGTTCTCAGTGACTTCGAAATGGTGTTTGCCTAACAGCTGCAGACGGACCAACTGGCCTTCACGCAGACAATGGTCGGCTACCAGGTCAGCGAGATGTTCACCGATGAATTGTTTCTTGTAGGTGCCAGTTTCCGACTGCAAGGTCATCGCATAGGTCGAGTAGGGTTTGCGCCCCTCGATCTTGATTTCCGTTACGCCGAAGGAAGCGATTTTCCCGGTGAAAGGCATGCTCTTGTTGCCGGTGGCGGGAGTGATGTTCAGAGGAGCAGCCGCCGCGGCCGAAACTGCCGGCTTGGCGTGTACCAGGTCGTCTTTCGATTCCGCAGTTTTGACCGCCTCTTTGCTTACGCGGGGCGCCGCTGACGGCGCCGCCCGCTTTGCCGCGTTCGATTCGAGCCCGTTTTGTCTGACCCACTGAATCGCACCGTCGATGTCGTACACCAAGGCAGCGCCTTCGGCGATGGCTGGCGTGAAATCGATAGGTTTGAGGTGACGCAGTTCACGGCAGGTGATGCGAATTATCTTCGCGGCGTGGTACTGGTAAAAGCTGACGTTGTGGCCACGCACTTCGGTGCGGTAGACACGATCGGCGATCATGTACTGCTGGTTGGCAGTGATGTCGGGCATGCGCTCGACCACTTGCGCCGATTCTGATTCTTTCGGCTGCTGCTTTGATTTGCTGGTGAAGGCAGAGGCGATGCGGCTGCCAATTGCTTCAAGGGTGTCAAAAGGAAAACTCAGCAGTGCGAATGCGAAGTCATCGGGCTTTTTAGGGGCCTGAGGATTAAGGCTCATGGGATTCTCCAGGTATGCCGAAGTTCGGCGGTATCAAGGAGTGAGCATTTTTTGATAGCTCTCCGATACGGATGTATCGAACAGCTGAAAGGTGTACAACAATGCCGGAGACCGACAGAAATATCTTACAGGAAATCTTTGAGAATTAGAAGTGGTCTGTTTGGCTCGCGGGGAAAACCCGACGCTTTCGCGCCGGGTTGTTGGTTTTACAGTTCAGCTACCATGATTTTGTAATCTGCCATCTCCCACAATTCCGGTGTGTGGCTGATGAAGAACTCTCGACCATAGCCGCCTTGTTTGAGGACGGCACGCTTCATCTGCATGAACGTGCGCTTGGCTTCGGGATCCAGTGCGCCGTCGGTTTCGTCGGTGAACAGGGTCTCACAGCGGGTGCTGCTCGATTGCGAGGCGTACAGTGCCACGGAGCGGGTCAGACACTCATTGACAAGAATCTCCTCGCCCCCTGACATATCGACCAAAGATTTTTCAGTGCCACGGTGTCCGTCGAATACCTTCACATCGAAAGTCTCCTTCATCATCCCGGCTTTCGTCTCGGTCTGCGTATCCAGGCGCACTACAAAGCGCCCGTTGAAGCAGTCCAAGAGAAGGCTGTTGCAGATGGCAGCGATTTCCGGCCCAGAGTCGTCAATACTCAACGCCACGCACCCATCGTTGCCCAAGCCCTTTTCAGCAAGTCTCCACTTTGCGATTTCTTCCTGCAGTCGCTCAGCTTGCTCTTTTACCTGTCCGGAGCGTGCAGCCAGGGCACGCACTGCTTCAAGCTTTCCCATCAAAGTTACTTTCTGTTCGGTGAGCGCACTAGCTTTGGCTTGAGCTTGGACCAATGCGTTGCCGGCACGTGAGACAGCACTTTGGTATGCCTCTACCTCAGCGTCGCTTACTGGTTTTTCCAGTGTCGCGAGTCGGTCTTCGAGCACTTTCTTTTCAGCCTGTGCCGTTGTATCGATCTGGGTCAGGGCCTGGGCCTTCTCAGATTCAATCGCCGCAAGTGCGGCTGTTGCTTTTGTCAGGCGCTCGGTTTCAGTGACGATGATTTGTCGCTGTTCCTCGATCGCTCGGACCAATACCGGCAGGCGCGTTTCCGCGTCGACGATGAGCGGGCCTCTCGCAGCAATACGGTTGTCAGCATCCAGGGCAGCAGCAGCGATCCTCCGCTCCTTCTGCGCCTCACGCACTTTCGCTTCAACAATGTCGAAGCTGGCCACGGTGGATTGGACGTCCTTCAATTTCGACGCTGTCTCTTGATACTCCGCACGCTTGGCACTTTGTTCGGCCTGGTGAACCGGAACGTCGCGCTTTGCTGCATTTGCCTGCTCCAGCAAGGGGCATGCCAGCTGCATCTCGGACCCTTTGCACGGAACCTGCTCAACCAGCGCAGCAGTCTCCGTGAGGTTCTTGATGACGATGGTCTTCGATTGCCCTTCGCTCGACAGCTTTGCTTGCTTTGCAGTTAGTGCGTTCAGCTCGGCACGCAGGGCAACAGCGCCAGCTAAAGTGGACTGGTTCGCATCAATCGAAGCGTCAAGCTGCTCGATGAGGCTCGTGTGACCTGGCAGGCGTGCTACCGCTTGAGCGATCGCATCCTTGTCTTCCAGCACCCCGTTGAGTCGGCGCGTTTCCGCTTCGTTCGACTGGAGACTGGTTTGCGCAGTGGCGATTGCAGCTTTGGCGCTTGTAGCGTCGGTTTGATGCCGTTCCTGTTCTCGGGAGAACTGGGCGCTGGCGCTTGCCTTGCCGCTGGCTGCCTTTGCGGAAACGGTGCCGATTTGCTCGGTCAGGAAACGAACTTCGTCAGCGGTGTTTGCTTGGGCATCGCGCTTGGCCATCAGTCCAGCTAAAGCCTCACGCGTACCATTGACGTTTGCTTGAGCGGTTTCCTCATCGGCGCCGCTGGTAGCAATTAGCCCTTGCACCCTTGTGACCTCACCCGCCAAGACGGCCGCGGTGTTGTCATGGTCCCGGGCCTCAGCCAGTTCGCTGTTAAGGCCCTCGAGCTGCTGGCGAAGGTACTTCCCCACCTGTCCTGCTTTCGCAGCCAGTTCGCGGTAGCCTTGCAGGTTGAGCACCGAAGCCAAAATCGACTTGATGTCACCCGCTCCATACGAAGCAATCGTCTTTCTTCCCTGCGCCGAAAAATGCGCCGTGAAGAACTTCTCAGGCGGCCCCAGGATCGTGTCTACACAGTGATCGTAGGTGGACGACTTCCCATCGGAGATCGTGCCATCTGCGAGCTGTACCGGGCTCCAGTCGTCACTTCCAACTGCCTGTTGAAACAGGTAGCAATCGGACTTTTGGGTTTTGCCAGTAGTCTTGAATGACAGCAGCGTGCGGTAGCGGATGCCGTCGTTTTCCCAAAACAGTTCCTTCATTGCTGTGGCACCGGTGATCTGAGTCCAGTACGAGAAGCCGCCTGGCCCCAAAGTGCTCGAGCGCGAGGGCATGACACGGTAAGGGTGAAGCGAGTCGAGGATCGTGCTCTTGCCGGCGCCGTTAGGGCCGACCAGTGCGACGAGGGCCGCGTCTTGAGGGATTGTTTGAAGATCGAGTACGAGGCTGTCACGGCCAAAGGCAGCGAAGATGCCTGTGAAGCCTTGCAGCGTTAATTTTAGTGGTTTCAAAGTGGCTCCATCCCGCATAGCGGTGTTAACAATGGAGTCAGCTGGCGAGCAGCTTGCCGATAGGAGAATCGGGAAGCAGGAATGGGAGAGGCACAACAATGCCGCAGAGCGACAAGGGCCATCATATCAGGTTCGTGCATCTAAGCAAGGAAAGGCCGCGACACCTACCGACATGATGTCGGCAGGCAGGCGGGTTATTGCAGTTTTGCGTAGTCGGTAGTTCGATGCTGGTTGAGCACCTGGTTCCATACAGGCCACCCATATTCCGCACTCACTTCCGCACTGTACTGGACGGCGTCAGCGTAATTACCAAAATCACCAACACAGTCGAGCCCTCCATCCTTGAGGTGGACATAAACGGAGAAGGATGTCGGCATGAGGTTGTCGATTTCGTAGCAGGTTGCGTTATCGGCACCGGATGCAAAATTGCGTACGCCATGCACCTCGACGGTATCGTAGTGCCGCGCATAGCAACCGATCACCGAGTGGGCGTAACGGTCAAAAATTGTTGAGAGTGGTTCGGCAGTTGGTGCCGCTGATTGCAGTGTCGCGCCGGCTGGTGCTGCGAGTAGCGAGAGATTGTTCATCGTGTCGATTCCGTGGGTACGGTTAAAGAAATCGGCCCGCGCGAAGGCGGGCCGTTGCAGGGAAGATCAATTGCAGGGCGATCAGGCTTTACGCGTAGCGGCGAGTCGGCCAGCGATCGTTTTCATCACGCCGTTTTCGACGGTCACTAGGGTCACATCGAACCAGCGTGGGACGTTGTGTGCCAGGTAGGCGACTGCGTGCAGGGCTGCGTGCAGCGTCATCTTGGTCAGCACGATGATGCGTGCGCTGACGGTAGTTGAGAGCGCGCGGCCGGCACGAGAGGAGCGAACGCGGCCTGGCGTGAATCTGCCACTCCAGGACATGCCCGTTGCGCTTACTTCTTTGCGGACGCGCAGTTTGAAACTTGCACGGCTCAGTTCTTTGTGGCGCTCACAATGCAACGCTTCCACCTGCAAAAGGTAGGCAATGTCGTCGTATGCGATGTCCAGCTTTTCTTGCAGTTGCTTGCGGCCGCGAATAGCTTGGCCAGCGATCGCGGTGAAGATCGTAGTGACCATGCCAATAACAGCGGCAATGAGGTTGATATCGTTTTGGTCGAACATAATTTGCTCCAAGGATCTGCCGTAGGACGGCGAGTTGCAGGGGAACGCGCAAGGCGTGGGATGAATGCCGGAGGTCGGCGGGGAAAAGGCTTGAGCTGTGCTCATCGATGCGCATCATCGAAAAGCAAGTAACTTGGAGGTGGCGCCCGGCACCACCCATGAGGGTTGGTGCCGGGTCCGGGGGATTACGCAGCGAGCTGCAGTTTGATTTCGTCCTGCCATTCGACCTGACTAGGTGCAAACAGCGAGCCAGCTTTCTTTACGACTGCTTGCTGCCCCCATTCTTGCAAGGCGGCGCGGTCGAGTTTGCTGATTCCAGCCACCGGCGTGAGCGCGATCTTGTACATCGGCTTTTCGTACGTGCCCTCGCGGGTCACGACGCAGTTACCTACTCGCGACTCATTTCGATACAGCCAGAATGAATCAAAGCTACCGGTCATCTTGTACGGGATCGGCGTATTTACCAACGCAGCAAAAGCGGCGCGGTCCACTTCTTTCAGCGTGAACTGCTTCGGGCCGTTACCGATCGAGAGCAGGTAGAAACGGTCGTTGTTGGATAGCCGAGTGACGTACGTCGGAAGCTCGTTCCGCTCTTGGTGCACGCCAAGCGGCGCCGAATGGGTGTGGCTGTCGCCAACCATCCACGCGTATTTCAGGCCAGGCGAAATGAAGTGTTCCAGCATCGCCATGTCGATTTCCAGATCCTTCGGGTAGCGCTGCAGCAGCTCCAGGTTGTACTTCGTGATTTCGCGCTTGAACGCTTCGATAATTGCTTGAATCATGATTGCCTCGGTTTCCAGTGTCATCGCCGCAAGCGGCGCTTAGTGTTTTGCGTTATGGGCGTAGGCCGCCAGCGCGAGATGCGTCGCCGGATGCTTGTCGTTGGAGGCGAACAGGCGGTTGACCGTGATGACTGCAAACGGCTCGCTTTCGATGCCATCCAAGCCGACCAGTTCGTAGTAGGCCTCGGGACCGAAACCCCGCAGCCGCAACCACTTGCCGTCGACCTGCTCGATGTCGGTCTTGCTGTCGATCTTGTCGTGGCCGTAGAACTCGGCCATTACTGGCGAGGTCACGACACCGGTCGGGCCTTCTCGGCGCATGACCAGAGGGCCGATACGCTTGCGATCGTCGCGTATCACCGCTTCATTGCCATCCTCGGTATCGACGACGACCTTTCCGCCGGCGACGTCCACGAGGAAGACGCTTGCTGATGAGCTCGATTTGAGCATGTCGCGAACCATGATTGCAGCGTCCTCTGGCGAGTCGGCTTCAACTTCGTGTTCAAAGATTACTCGGTGCATTGCCATGATTTTTCTCCTGATAGACAAGCGGCCGCTTGAGGGCGGCCGCGTCACAGATTGCAGTGGGATAAGGTTAGAACCTGAAATCTACGAAATCAGGTTCTGGCTGGATTGCTTGGGATGTCTGTCCTGTTGTTGCAGGTACCGCAACCCCAGGGCGTTTGTTGGTGAGCGCGAAGGAGCTTGCGATATCTTCCGGCGCCATGGTTTGTAGCATTGCGAGCCTTTCGGCCAGCCCGTCCGTGGGCGTGTTCGTGAACTCGCACCATTTCATAAACCGATCGCCGACCGAGGTCAGCGTCGAGATACCGGCGCACCGCTGGCGCTGGATCGTGAGAACTTCGCCCTCGATCTTCACTTCCGCGGCCGTGCTCAGGATCTGCTTGATGGCTTGCCGATCGACAGTCTTCACGAACTCTTCGTCGACGGAGTATCGGACCCGAACAAAGGCACCGCGGCATTGCTCCGCTACGGTGGCCAGCTGCTCCAGGTTCGGAACTCCTTCGAACGCGATTTCGATCATGCGCTTTGACGGTGTCTGCACAGGGGTGAAGTAAGCCGTGTCGGCTTTGACTTCCCATATGAGGCAGTACTTCTCCCCCAGTTCCCCGTAGTGATAGCGCCCAATCGATCCCGGATAGGCGATGGTCTGTGTCCGACCCTCGTGTTCACGCGTCCATTGCTGGTGCATGTGTATGTGGCCGAGCATGGTGGCGCTGGTACCGGCTGAGAACAACGCACCAAGCGAAAACTCGTGATCCAAGCCTGCCATCGGCACGCCTGATTCATTCATCGAGCCATCGACGGTGCCATGACTGGCCAGTACCGTGGGAATACCCCGGCGGCGCAGCGCAGCATTGGCTGGTCCGAACAGCCCGAGAAGCGCGGCGAGGTGATTCCCTATTTCGGTACTTGCGTTGTCGGCGCCTACGACCAAAGCCAGTTCAGCTTTGTTCACGGTCGGCACGCTGGTAATGACCAGGTCGTATTGCACGTCGGTGTAGGTCGGGTCGTACTCGATCCACTTCCCTTGCGCCAGGCCGATCATGCCGATCTTGTCGGAGACGATGATTGGATGACGGGCGCCGATCATCTCGAGCATTTTGAGCAGACCCACCGGCTCGTGAGAGAAGGTGCCCTGCAGCAGAAATACCGGGCAGTGGTCCGCCAGTTGCTTGATGCGTTTTGCCAGCGCCAACAATGCCGGCGAGTGGCCTTCAAGTGCATGGTCTGTTAAGTCGCCCGTGAGGATCGCAACAGCAACGCCATTATCGATTGCTTGTTCGACTGCATGGCCGAAGCATCGATCCGCTTCAACCAGATTGCCCGGTGAGTAGTGCAGATCCGAGGCATGCAGAATTATCATTGTAAATACTCCCATAGATGCCGAAGATCGGCGTTTGAATGGGGAGAGCGCATGGCTCATCGATGCCGGCGGCATGGATGAACGGGTATGGTTTGCCGCCCCTTTTCAGGAGCGGCGGAAAATCGAATGTGGTTTCGTACGGCTGGGGAGCGCTACTCGCCAGCTTTGGTTAAAGGGGTCGGGCACGGCGCTGGCAGTGCTGCCGGCGTCGGTGGCGCGACTGGAACTGCGGCGGTATCGTTGAAGATGTCATTGAAGGAGCTGGCCAGGCCGGGCGTCTGCGCAAACAAGGATGCGAACTTGCTGTTCATGGGGCGATTTCTTAAAAATGGTTGCAGAATGTTGGCCGGTAGCAGGAAGCTCAGCTCAGTTGGTGCTCCAGTTGGAGATGTCGAGGTAGTCGGAGATTTTGTCTTCGCATACCTGTGCGTGATGCGCACCTAGCATGGTCGACAGAAGGTTCATCAGGCGCTTGAGTTCCTTACGGAGACTACGACCTACGATCCGGCGCACGCCGTGTGGGTCGAAGCCCAGCACATCGCAAACCCACTCGATACTGACGAGGCTCCCATCTGGATTGAGACTGTAGAGCCAGACCAATGCGTCGAGACGATTCAGGTCCGATTGACTCGTTTTATGACTTGCCAACGAGCTTTGGCCGAATAGGTCAGGTTCGACATCTTCGGACTTGCCCTCGATGTCCCACATCATGCGCAGGAACATGCGTTTGGCCAGAATGCTCTCTGGCGTGTCACTCGCTTCGATCCCTTCCAGATCAACCGATATCGGCTCATCCGGGTCGACCAATAACTCTTGGACAACCGGAGCCGGTGTCGCAGGAAAGGGAGCGGCGGGCTTGGTCTGAATAACCAGTCCAGGCTTGGCGGCCTTGACAGCTTTAGACGACGACGCGGGAGCGTCGTGGAGCGGCGCGGGGCCCGGCAATTTCGCTTTGCTGGACCTCGATGGAGTGATGTCGATCTCGTCAACGTCACCGAAGAAGTTCAACTGCAGGGCCACAGCCGGTTTGACAAAAGCGACTGGGTTTGTTGGATACATGAGACCTCCAGTAAATGCCGCAGGGCGGCTATAGAAAGAGGTGTCCTGAGTAGGATCTGCGCTTTCGCAGGGCAGATACGGAGATGGGAGATGTCGACTTGCGTGGCGCGGACCGGCGTCTACAATGGGGACATTATTACTTGAAGGAATTTTATGACTACAGACCTGAATAGCTTGCCAGAGGACGCATACGAGCGATTTTTGCGTGAGGCAGGAGCGCCGAGTGATCCGGACAGTCCATCGGAGGAAAATCTCGTGAACCTGTTCAGCAACACGATGCGCGAAACAGATCCAGATATGAAGGCGAGAGGTTTCGTCGACGTGGCCAACATGGCGTTGGCAATGGCAGACAAGACCCTGGGTTGCCAGGTTCCTGTCGCCAAATGCTTAATGCTCGACCTGCACTAATCAGTTCAACAAGGCAAGCCTTGCGAAGCTGCGAGCTTGTCGCACGTTACGGAAAACGCGCTCATTCTCGATGCAAGGTTCGTTTTCGATTTCGCCGATCTCGTCCAGTACTTCCTGGGCACTGATCGGCGATTTTGCGAGGGCAAACAGCTTCTGCCAAAACTCCAGCTCATGCACAGGAAATTTCGAGTAGCGCTGGCCGTCTTGAGGTTGTTCCAGGATGGACTGGTGTGCTGCTTTGGCTGCTTGGGTCAAGACTTTCATTTTTCACTACTCCTAGTAAATTCCGCATGGCGGGTTAAAAAAGGAGTAAGTGACGGTCGTCACTTGTCTATGCACTGTATAGACAAAGGAGCTCAGATTGGGGTACAAAAATGCCGGAGGCCGACAGCGTTAATGTACAGCAACTTATTTGCCGTGTCTAGTCTATCGCCCCAGATTATCAATGCTCGTTTCCGGCCAAAACGTGTAAGCGATTAGCCATAGGAAATGCAAGGTTGCTTTGTAAACAGTGACTTGCAAAGGTGTCTCGATGGACACCGTGTCCATTCACGTCCTAGCACAGTCATTTTGTCGGTGGTGGCGTGGCCGCTATCAACGGCTTTCGCTGCCGTGTTCAACGCAGCCGTTGGGGATGTCGCGCGTCTTGCTACCAGCGGTCAGCGCCTAAATGAGGTGACGTTGGAAATCTAGTATGTCAACCGTGGCAGCCTCCTCTCGCTGTTGGTCATGGTGCAGCCACTTCCGTGGACGGTGAGCTCGCTTCGCTTGCGCGTATCTGATATTGCCTCACGATCAGTCGCAGTAGGAACCACCAGGTGTAGAGACCAGCAGGGCTATCGCACTCATCGGTACCCGCGTGTCCATGGGCGACAGCATTGCGCAGGTTTGGGCCGCCTTGGACACACATCAAACAACGGATAGCGAAAGTCATGTCCTCGCCAAACACTTCGTTCATCTGCGATCGCTCCATAAGCGCCGACAAGGCCACTTCCATGTCGATCCCGTCCTCGTGCGTCGCGGTGATCGCCTGAGCGCCTTTAAGGACCTGGCGCACGACGTGCTCGAACTGGGGCATTAGGATGTGCAGCGCCTGTTCGAGGTCGTGGCAGTAGCCTGCATACAGGGCCTTGCCGAAGATACTCGCACGCTCGCGCGGCACGACGCCGCTGCACAGGGCTAGCGTTCGGAAGTCGTCGATTGTGAAGCTGTGGTCGATCTTGATCTGAGCCAGCGCTGGTGCGATCATCGCGCGTGCAATAATTTCGGCACCGCGCACGAAGTCGCGCATAGCCTCTTGAGCCACGCGCGGGTCCTCATCCGGAGCCGTATCAATCGCCGGCGCCGCAGTACGCACGATGGCACGGCCGTCGCCGTCAAGGGTGGTGACCCCGAACAAGCGCGCCACGAAACTCTCGCCCAAAGCGGCCTGCGCATGCGCCATATATTCCGATTTCACTGGGGTAGTGTCGAGCTCGCAGAAGGCGTACAACGCCTGCAGCGGGTCCTCATGCTGCACATGCTCCGTCGCGGCACGCACCAGGTCAGTAGCATCGAAGGATGGCATCGGGACCGAGATCATCTCGCCAACGGAGTCGCGGCCGGCCTGCTCGTATTTCAAACGTGCTCGCTCAAGCGCGTCAGGGATGCCGTGTGCTTCTCTAAAGCGCCCAGCGACGCCGCGGTAGGCAACGATGGCATCTTGGTAGAAAGCATGCCGTGTCAGCGGGGCGGGCGTGGCGTCGCCGTGGCGTTCCCAGGTTTCTCCCAGCAGCGCCAGCATGGCAGCTGCGCCTGCATTGTCGCCTACCCTCTTAAACCAGTCGATTGCGGACTGCAGGTAGGCAGCGGCGTTGATCGCGTGGGGTCGCTCCGCTTCTCGGCGGGCAAGGAGGGCCAGCTGTGCGGCAACCTGCTGCGCAGCTAGCTTTCCTAAGCGTTCAGCTTCGAGCGGTCGCAGATAGGCTAGCGCCACAACCCCCTCCTTATCCTTGTGGTCGAAAAATGCGTTTGTCAGCTCGGCGACCATAGCTTCAAGGCGCTCACTAGCGGCGCCGCGTAGCGAGACCGCTAGCTGAAGCGCACGGTGCCAGCTAGTGCGGCCATGCGTATGCCAGGTCGCGTGCTCCAACGGCGCCGCCCGGTAGTCGTCAATGGCGCGTAGCGCGAACCGGTTGCCATGGCGCTTGGCTTTAAGCCAGACAAGATCGCCAAGGCGCGCGCGCAGCGCGCGGTGCGTGATGACATCGGCCACGCTGGCAATAAAATCCAGCTCTTCAGGCTGCAAGTGTTCGGGCCCCATGCTGCCAGTGCCATCGCCCCAGTTGACGAAGGGAGCTAGTGGAGCAGTCTTCACAGATGGCTGCAGCGCCATCGAGCAGATCTCGCTCATCAGCTTAAGAATGGCCGCATGCAAACCACGACTATCTGCACTGGCCAGATTAGCGGCAATGTGTAGAGGATGTCGTAGGTCGTTCAGCGTCAGGTGTGGATGGGCCTCGAGGACAGCAGTGACGCCGGAGGCGTGGAACTGGTCGACAGTCAGTGCGATTTGCGGCGGCGTCGGCTCGGACATGGTGATTGAGTTGAAGTTAAGTTGATAGGCTATTTGCACAGTTGCGCAGAACCAAGTTGTTCTGGCGACGCCGGTTACTGCCGTTAGGCCAGGCACTGACCAGAATCGTAGCCAAAAGGCGCTTGGATTCTTCCCTTACCGAGTATATAGGCAGGGCATTATTCAGCGCTGCCCCCACAGCGGGGCAGGCTATCGGGCGCCAACAAAGGTAATAAACCCACTGATAGTAAAACCAACCCATTCCCTCCAGACACATCCCGGATACTCTACTTCCGAACGCCCCTGACGGCTCGACCGGCCCCAGTGCTAAAAGAGCCTAGAGAGAGAAAAGAGCAAAAAGAAAGCAAAGAGAGCTCCCCCACCCCACCGAAGTCAGCAGCAGTTCAATACCTTGGGGTAATGCCGCGTAACCGTGGGTTAATTACCTTTAGTGGTATACTGGGCAGCAATTCCACTTCCGTTTTCGCCATGAAAAACCTGACTTCTTGGGACAGCGACCCTGTCCAAGCGTTCAAGGAATTCGTCGGCACCGACGCTTTCGCCAAAACCGCACAGCGCCTCCCCGCCGACGGTATGCTCCGATCGGTATCCAGCGAGTCCGCCAGAACCTACATTTCCATGTTCTCTAACTTCTCAGCGTGGATAACGGAACAGGGGAAAACCTTCTCGACGGTGACCCACAGTGACCTAGCGCGTTTCGTCAACCGCGTCGACGGCGGTAAGCGGGTCCTCAATAGCAAGATCGAGTACCGCTACTTGCGCCTGCTGGAACGCTGCTACCAGCACCTTGGCGTCACCCCCAATCCAGCGAAGCAGGCAATTCTGGCTACCGACCGCACCGAACTGCCAAAAGACGACGCCGGCCGTACCCTCTCACCCGAGCAGCTGCAGCGGTTCTTCGACGCACTGCCGGCGGATCCACCACGGCGCCGCCGCGTGAGTGACTTCGACGGCTGGAAGCGCCGGCGCGATCGCGCCATGCAGGTTGTGATGGCGCTGGCCGGCCTGCGCGTCGCGGAAGCGATCGGACTTCTGGTGCACGAAGTCGGCCACCAGGTGGCGCTGGACTGTTCGGTCGACCTGACCATTACGCCGGAGGAAAAGCACGACACCAGCTACGAGCACGTCACCCCCCTGCCTCGTGAAGGCATGGCAGAACTGCGACCGTGGCTAGACGAACGGGCGCGAATGGTCGAGCAGCTGGCGCTGCCGGGCGAGTTCGTGTTCCCGGCCAATGTAGAGGGCGGCAAAATGACTAAGAAAACCGTCTACAAGCAGATCCGTGCGACGTTCGAGCGCGCAGGCCTGGACATGTCCCGGGCTGGCGGCCGGACCTTGCGCAACACGTTCGCGAAGGGACAATTGGATAACGGCGCCAGTCCCGACGAATTGAAGGACGTACTCGGCCTGGCGCTCGAGCGCTCCGCTGCCGACTACAAATTCACGCGCATCAAAGACGACCCCAAAAAATGAAGCTGTCGATAATCCTCGAGACGCTGGCCAGCGCCCGACTTCCCTCCGTCACAAGCGAGCAACTGCGCCAGCTCGTCGGCACCGCCGAAGGCAAGGCGTTCGCCGATGACCTTCGATGGTTCGCCGTTGGCGAGGCCAAGCGCCGCGAGCAACTGGCCGCCGTAGTGCACGCGCTGGCGCCAAGCGTGCGCCGCACAGTCGAGCAGCTGGGCTTCCAGTTCGACCTAGCCGTGATCATCGCCGCGGCCAAGCTCGACGGATCGGCCGGCATTGACATAATCAAAGGCGCGAACGCGAATCCCGGTAACCGGGCCCGGGCTGTCGCTTACCTCCACAGCGCAGGACTGCAGGTGGCCACCCGCACCGCGACGGCGGCGCCGGCACCGGCCGCGCCGATCGAACCGCCCTATTACTCGTTTAAGATTTTTGGCAGCGGCGCGGCGCTATGTATAAGCGAAGCGCGGACGCGCGCGACCAACCAGCACACGATCCAGATCGAAGGGGCGCTGGCGCTGGGCGGCGGCGGCGCTCGCCGGGAGTTCGACTGGCAGAACAAGATCATCGTCCAGTTGACGGTGCAGGAAGCCTACCTGGCGCTAGCGCTGTTCGAGAACCTTATCCCGAACGTAAAGTTCGATGGCCACGGTCGCGCGCATGACAAGTCGCTCCATATCGACTTCCAGGACTCGCATTACTTCGTACGCGTGATCCAGCGCGGCCGTGCTGCGGTGGCGCTGCCGGTGCGCGCGGTCGACACGATCCAGATCGTCGCCCTACTCTACCGCCAGCTGCTTGCCAACGAACCTCATTTGCAGATTGCGGATATTCGTGCGCTGATCGCTCGCATGGCCGCGATGACAGCCGGTCGCTGACCGGATCTGATGTCGCGTTAACGCGACAACCTCGCTTTTTCGCGATGGATCAGCCCCGCTCGTTGAATAGTCACGTTTTTTCGACAGTATTTGAACCGTACGCATGATCGGACGGTGCTACCTTCCTTTTTTCGTTACGATGCCGCGTCACATTCGCGCCGAACGACCGAAATCTTAACGCCCGCACCGACATTCACCCAGAATCACATTGATGGCCTCTAGGTACATTTTCTTTGGTTTTCGTTTGCAATGTTCCCAAGCCGGCTGTATGATGAGTTGACACAATATTCAGGAGGTTCCATGTCTGCTCGCCCCTTCGGCGTGAAGGCCCGTTTGGCACAAGAGTTGTGCGGCTTCACTGGCTCGCCTAAGGCGTTCCGGGAAAAGTACAACGTAGCCGATAAGGGTCAGTACCATCGCATCTATACCGCGGAGGACATTCGCCGGATTCGGATGAGCATGCTGTCGCTCTCGGAAGATTCATCGCGGGAGAAGACTGTTCCGCCGATTCTGAACTTCCGGATGGCCAAGGGCGGTACTGGCAAGACAACCATTTGTGGAAATGTTGCCTCTGCCCTGGCGATGATGGGCCACAAGGTCTTGATGATCGATGGCGATCCACAGGCATCGTTAACCGGTCTGTTCGGCATCGACTGGGTTTCGGAAAGCATCACCCATATCGGTGACTTGATGAACCGGAACGAGAAGAAGGAAAAGGACTTCGTCGACGTCAAGGCGGCGATCTGGCCAATCTACTCTGGCGGTATGCTGGACATTATTCCGGCCGACATCACGCTCGCGGACACCGACTCCTGGTTGATGGGCGCGACGAATCGCGAGTTCGTGTTCTCGCGGCTGCTCAAGCGTTACGTCGATGTTTTCGCGCAGTACGACGTCATTTTGATCGACTCGGCACCGTCGACCTCGTTGCTCACGAACACTCTGATGACCGCGTGCAAGACGCTGCTCGCTGTTGTCGTGCCAGAGGGGCCAAGTACCAAGGCCCTTGAGATCTTGGATTCGAACGTCCACGAACTGAACTCGGCTTTTGCTGATGCCGGCCTCAACCTCGATTATCACGTCATCGTCAACCGATACAACCAGACGAAGAAGCCGCACAACGACGCCTTGTCCAAACTGGTCAGCACCTATCCAGAGCAGATCAACGACACGATCGTTCGCGACTTCATCGGATTTGTCCGGCAAAACGACGCGTTCGATGAGAAGAATAACGGTCCCGTACTCGAGAAGGAGCCAAACTCGGTCGGAGCTCGCGACGTATTGGACCTTACCAAGTCGCTCATCCGCATGTACGACATCAAGCTGGCAGACGTCAACAGCCTGGCTCCCCTCGCAAGCGTGGGGAGGGCCGCATGAGTCGTGCACCTATCAAGGTTAGCGGCCTGGTCGCCTCGGGGAAGGTTGCGCCTCGCGAGGGCGAAGACCAGCGAAAGCCGCTGGTGGGTTCACGGCCTGCTGCGGCTCCGTCAGTCGTCGAACTGCCGACTCCCCCCGAAGCACTACAAGGCGCCGAAGCTTCGAAGGCGAGCAACGAGAGCCGCCCTGCGGCCGCACGTGATGACGCGCGCAAGATTCCGGTTACGGAAATTGTCGACTCTCCGTATCAGCCACGCCTCAAGTATGACCCCGAAGAAATCGACCGCTTGGCCGAAACGATGGACACGGCTGCGCATGCAGACCCTATCAAAGTGCGAATGGTCAACGGCAAGTACGAGCTGATCAGCGGGCACCGTCGTGTTCGTGCTGCACGGTCGCTCGGATGGGCCGAGATCGACGCCTACGTGGAAGAGCTGACCGATCAGGAAGCACGGGCAAAGACCCTGCTGCTTGCTGTCGGAAGTGTTGGCCTCGCCGATTTCGAATTTTCCTTGATGTTTGAAACGGCACTCAAGGAAGGGCTGTGCAAGACCCAACGCGAAGTTGCAAGTTACTTTGGTCAGAGTACCCAGAAAGTCAGTGGCTGCCTGGATATGCTGAAACTGCCAGCAAAGATCGTTCGGATGCTGGAGGCGAAGCCTGACCTGTTCGGGTATCAGACTGCCACAGTGATTAAGAAATTATGTGCCGATTACCCGGACAACCTTGCCGACATCGAGCGCGGTGTGCAGCGTTTGATGGAAGGCGCCGCGCAGAATTCTTTAAAGTCCTGGGTGCTTCAAGCGATTAAGGGACAGGCCGAGCGTGACGGGTCCGAACCGAACTTGATCACAAATGGACGTCGGCTGATCTTCACCACCAAGATCAGCGCGGACAAGCGCTCGGTCGTCGTGAATTGCAAAGTGCCGGATCTGGATATATCAGCTTTCGAAAAGCATCTGCAAGCATGGCTTGAGCTCCAGGCCAAAGAGGTAAGCACCTCAGCACCTGACGAAAGCGGCGGCGGGACCCAATGACCCTTAAGCATACCAAAGCTGAACGCCCTACCCTGCCAATCTCGGCAGTTGGTAGGGCTTCTTCCTTTTCGTTTAGACAATTGCACGATCGTTCGGCCGATGGTGCCGTACCTGGAACTCTTGCAGTTGCACTAGAAATTCATAATATGAACGCACTTGATCTGTCCGAGCAGAAGCGCGTTCATATTATGAATTTTCTTGACGCCGATCAGGCGCTGTCGTGCGGAATTCATATTATGAATTCCACGAGTGTGAAACAAGTTGAGCCACCTTCTATTCGGTGGAAACCAGTTGGCGCCGGTCAGGCCGGAGCGCCTTCGACATACAAAGGAGCTCGGAATGTGATGAGCTAAATAAAAAACCCCAGCTGAGCTGGGGTTTTTCTTTTCAAGTCCCGCGCTAGCGGTGGACTTAGGTGACGCCTAGAGAACTTCATCTTAGCCCCCTCCAGCACGGTAGTCAAACACTTTTGCGGTGCGAAGCACCACAGGGGCGGCTGTGCGCTTAATTATCAACTATCCGGTCCTCTCGGAGGACACTGTATTGCCTGAAGCACTGGTATGTGAACACCTTAGTGGAGGTTCACATGCTTAACCTCACCTATAATGACATGCTCAGTGCGTATGCGGACTACCCATCCCCAATACGCCCTTACCTACTCCGTGCCGAGACTCATCCCGACATTCGCGCGAAGCTGACAAAGTCTTTCATGAGGGTGTTTATTGACCTGGTGGCGAGGACCCGAATTCGGAAGCCAGAGAAGGAAATCAGCGTCAGCGTCCACAAGGTGGCGTCCGAACTGGGAGTGAGCAAGAAGACGGTGACACGCACGATCTCGCTATGCCTTGAGTGCGGCTGGCTCGATCCAGATCCGCTACACGACGGCCGTAATCGCTGGGGCAAGTTTTCGGCCAGGCGCTATCTCGTGGCGACCCCGCTTCGCAAGCTTATCGGCCTGCCGACGATCGACGAGCAACACTCGTCGTCGGATCCAGAAAATCCGCCCGCGCCGCCACCGGCACAGGCCAGCTCTGTCCCTCAATCAGAGACCAAAATGTCTCACGGCATAGGGGTTAACAACTGCCTTTCTAAAAAAGAAGCTTCTTTTAACAACGAAGCTGAAAAACCAAAAGGCCTACCAGCCGATCTCCGGCCATTGCAGCGCGAACTTGGTATCGACCTCTTCGGCGTCTTTTCATTGATGGGTTTGGCAAAGCAAGTTGGCCAGCGCCTCCAGGACGTCTGGATCGTAAAACGCCATCTCTTGCTGAACTCGGGGATTACTGGTGGCCGAGCTGTGAAGTACCTGCGTTCCTTGCTGAATTCAGGCGATGACTTTGCGTATGTTGCTCGTAAGCAGGCAAGCGCTACTGGAAGCGCTGGAACGCGCTCCACGCCTTCGCTACAACGTAGTCCTACCAAGAAGCCACATTCGCCTCCTGACGCTTCTAACGCACGCCTGGAGGCGATCGCCGAGGCGTGCCGGTACAAGACGTTCCGCCATGTCAGCCGCGACATGATCGTGCGGTTTTACGATGGGTTCGCAGAAGTCAGTCGAGGCGCAGTGCGCGAAACGTACCCGGCGTGTCACATGGAAGGGCTGTACAAGGGCGTCGCTGCCGGCAATCTGGTGGAGGTTTAAGGACGATGCGTCGGCGAGTGCTCTGCTTTCAATCCATCTCTCCAGGTGGGCGGGTTTGAACACGCTACTCGTAAAGGTTGTTGACCGAGGATCATCCCACGGGTTGCGGGTTGATGCCACCTCGCCAGCGGCCAGGATACGAGTGCGAACACACCGAAAATTCATAATATGAACGCCGCCCGGTTCGCTAGGTCGTCGCCACGCCCACCGTCTATGCATTGTGAAAAGTTCATAATATGAATTTTCTACATGCATCGCAGAGGTCTTACCAGCATCACCCAGACCGCATGTTCAAAAATTCATAATATGAATTTTCGGCCGGGGCAGCTGGTCAACGTATCGCTGCAAAAACAAAGCGGCCCGTAGGCCGCTAGAGTTGAATAGGTAACCATCAGGGATTGGATAGTCTTCGCAAGTTAGCACGCAGACCGGTGGTCCCACCGCCTTGCGCATCATTTCCATTCGTAGCCTCGCCTTTAACGGAAGTCTCAGGCTTGCTAGGCGACTCAACTGCTGCATCTGCTCCACTAGAGGGCGACGTCGAACCCAGTGCTGCACCTTCATTCACCGCCTTCGCTGGCTTAAATTGCCCCGGGCCGGCTTCGTTGGCAACAGGTTGAACATCCCAAACACGCCCACCGTTTCTCAGGATGGTACCGTCGAGGATAAAGCCGGCTTGCTCAGCGGCGTAGCCCAGTTCGATCAACCTGCGTAGTTCGGCACTCTTGTCTAGGGCTGGTCTTTGCAGCCTACTCATAACAAGCAGTTCAACGTCCGTGGGCCTGATCATTACCTTGTACTGTGCTGTTGCACCTTCCGGATTATCCTTCGCCATTACCTCGTCCTTTTATACAGATTCGACTGCGCTGGCACGCGTGGACTTGGCTGGAGCGCCTTTCGTCACGGCCGCGGCCTCGATTGTACGCTCTGCCTCATCCAGGATGTACATCCCGAACTTCCACATGCCGCGAGCGTTTGCATATTCTGGATCTATTGCGATAAGGCGCTTTCCCTTGTAGATCGACGCGAACGCTGCTGGTCCCAAGATGCTTTGGATCAGTGCGGTGCCGCCGCCGACAAAAAGGACAGCTCCAACGGTAGATCCATCGCGAAGTTTGTACTCGAAAAAATTCTTCACCCGCTCCAAATACGATTCACACGCCGGCGTGACGATGTGGCTTACGTTCACCTGCTCTCCAAAAAGCTCGTATTTCTTGGTACGGCATGCCTCCTCTACATATGGCAAAGGAGGATTGTCATTCAAACGGAACTCCGACTTTATGCTTTCTGCGACCTGGTCGGGCAGTTGGAGGACGCCAATGTCCTTCGTTCCGCTCTGGTCCTTGTACACCGAGCTGCCGTGTCAAGAGACAACAACTAAGTCCGTCGTCTTGCCGCCAATGTCCATCACAGCAATTGGCCGCCGGGCAATCAGCGCCTCGATCTCGGCATTGAACTCCCCATCGGGCTGGATCAGAGCATCGTAAAACGCAGCGATCGCCTCGCTGATAACGCTCTGCCCGGCGATTCGGGCGAGCCGCGGGCCTTTTCCAACACGTTGAACCGCCTTCGCAAGACTTGCGATTTTTTGTCCGATAAGCTCCTGGTTCGGTGCACCGTTTTTGTAATACTGGTCGACTGGCAGGCCTGTGATCAGATGCACTTGAACATCGCCCAAGTCGCAAGCCGCCAGCGAGTGATTTACAAGGGTACGGTTCAGGTCAGATTAAGGGTACCCCTCCATGCGGGTGTCTAGCGCCTGCAGCAGATTCTGCGAGCCAGCTACGGTATAGCGCTTCCCACCGGTCTCGTAAGCGCCCCCGGCGCCGCCGGGCCCGCCCATCGACATCACCTGCTGAAGCCCTTCAACAGCGCGCTATTTATGGTACCCGTAACGCCAAGTTCGAGTTTCGGTGTCCCAGCCGTAACACAGCTTTATCGTATCGTGGCCGTCATCAGCCCCGACCACTACTTGCGTTTCTTTCTGTGAATTGATGCTCATTTGCCCGTCCTATTGTGGAGTTGCCGCGTGCCTGCTGCGGAGAATGCTTATTGACTACGCGCAAACTTTACAGGAACCAAAAGACCTAATTAAGGTCAAATAGGGTCTAACAGGGTCTAAAAGGGACAAATAATACGCGATTGGCATTTTGGATCGGAAATAGCGTCGCGATTACCACGTGACGCTGCAAGCATCCAGGACACAACAATCTGCGAGTTTGGAAATGCGCTAGAGTGAGCTAGAGGGGAGGGGGAGGAGGGTGCTCATTCCGCGACGACTGAGCGATAGGGCAGTGAAAACTAGGTACTGCTGGCCATGCGTAGGCCACAACTGCGATCAGGTCCGAAACTTAGTTTCGCATCCGCCACAGCTTTGTTTTGGTTATTCCATTTCCTCGGTTTCGGCCCGATTTTCGTTTTCAAACGCTTTACTTGCGCAAGGGTGCATTCGTCGCGATTTTGATCGTCACGAACTCGAAGCAAGACCGGCTGGAATAGGGCACCGTGTTCGTACTTGTACAGGTACTGAATCTCGACCAGATCGTTTGGCTTCGGGACAGGTTGGTTCGGAGGGACGGTAACTTTTCCGACGTTCACAATTTCGCCCTCGCTCGACATGAGGCCAAGCCTGATGCTTCGCTTTCCATCGCTGCTGTCGCCCAAGCAGATTGCAGTAGAGCTTTCCTTGAACTTGAACTTGAGCGCCGGCCCACCGCTGTTGGGACGACCAGACGCGTAGACCATATCGTGCCGCTTGAACACCACGCCCTCGCCGTTTCTGCCTTCAATGCGCTCGAATGCAGCGCGCTTGGCGGCCGTTCCGTAGAACGTTTCCACTGCCTCGATCGTGTCGAACACGCTGCTGGACAGGGCTTTGTTCCGCCTGATCAGCTTGACGTAGTGCGCTGCGCGGGTTTCGTATGGCAAATGCCGCAGGTCCGCACCGTCGATCGCGAAAATATCGAACACATGGTACTTGTCACCTATAAGCTCGCCATCAGCTTCAATATAGAGAACCGGCCCCACATACTCGACGCTTACCAGCGACTGGATTGCAGTAATGATCGGCGCGGGAATGCTGCATGCGCGGGCTGACTTGTTGGGAATGCGAACCTCGGAAGGGCTGATGGCGACGGCGATGCGCTTACCGTTCATCTTTTCTTCCATTACCCACTCGCCGTCCTCGATCAACTTCATGGCCACATCGCGATCGATGTCGTTCAGCAGCTGCGGCTGATGGAATGCGCCGGTTGGGTCGTTCGAAGCAGCTGGCGCGGCCACCGCAGTGTCGCCCTCAAGTACGTAATAATTGTCGGCCTTCTTCTCTTTTACGAGACCGTCGAAGATTTTCATCGCGGCCTAGAGCGACACCGCGTCTTTCGTTTTCGTGCGCGGGGTCATCGAACCCCCGCGCCGGCCGTTCTGCGTGTTGACCAGGTAAAGGTCGCTCGACCGGACCACTACGCATTCGTAGATCTTGTCGCTGTTGCCGGTATTGTTGTGCAGGGTGACTTGCGCTACCGTTTGATTGTTCATGTACGTTCCAAGTTGATGCCGGAAGCCGGCGGGATAAATGGATGGCCGTACGGGCTTGCCTCATGAGGTGAGGAAAACCGTGATGCCGCTCCCGAGTGGGAGAGCAGAGAAAGGCGTCCAGCCTGTAGGGCCGGACGCATGTGCTGATTTATACCGTCAAAGCACGAGGCTTCGATGGTTCTTGACGGCGGCTCGCATCGTCTCCAGATGAAGCCGCGCTCTGTGAGGATCGGCGCCGGCCAGGTAGCAGTCGACGGCGAAGGATGGCGACGCGACGAAGACCTCGGGCGCATCAGCGACCAGCGCCAGTCGTTCGCTCTGCAGCGGAGAGTTGTCGAGGTCGATTTCCACACGCTCGGCCAATGTCTCGAAGAGACCACCGTGCATCTTGAGCAGCAGAGGCCCCAGGAGTGCGCATACGGCGTCAACCATGCCGGCATGCCATCCGAACGCTATGAAGTGGCTCGGGTCGCTGTTGGGCGTATGGAAGGTGCAGGCCCAGGGCTGGAACCGCTTGCGTGCGTGGAGCGGGATCGCCCAGTTCGGGAAGTAGGGCACCACCGCCATGGCGACGTGGCCACCTACATGATCCGCGCGAGTTGCAGTGAAACCGTGGCTCATCGTGACCTCCTAAACGCCGTCGTACATCGCGACCATTTCCAGCGCCTCTGGAGGCGTGCTGGCGAACGCGAGCTGGCCAAGCCAGTCCTGGTCCGCGGTGTAGCGCACGAGCGAGAAGCGGATGTACGGCTCGCCCTTTGGCAGAGTCGACTTGCTGCGGTCAGCGTAATCCACCCACAACTTTAGGATAGTCCCGTCGGGCTGCACCTTGTCGAAGGAGGGCATTTCGTTGTTGTGCCACGACGAGTCTTCGAACCCTTCTGGCAGCTTGAACGCGAGTTCAAAGCCAGGGAATTCGCGAGCGTAAAGCGGCATGTCCGAACGCTGCGCGTTTTCAGCCGGCGGTGTGATTTGCATGGTGATTCTCCTGAATGGTGCAACAGGGATCGGGTCGATCCCGGGTTGAAGGGTTTTATTGGAAGTAGCGAGCTGGCAAGATCGTTACGAAGACTTCTGCTTTCTCCAGCACTCGTGCATGGCAATGCGTATGCCACCATCCAGCGGTCTGGGGCGTACGGAAAATCGTTTGAGGCAGGGAGGACGCATCCGCGCCGCGTTTTGCGTACAGCTTCGCCGCCAGCAGGCTGGTGTCGAGGCGGTCTATGTTTGGTGAGCGATGACACGCTTCAGCTGCGGCCATCTCAAGCGCGATGTCGTGCTGCTGCGCTGCGTCGGATTGAATTTGCGGGGAATTTGCGTTCATTGTGCGCTCCAGTCATTGCCGAGAAGTCGGCGTTGTAAATGGGGCGGCCGGGGAGGGCTTGCGACATCACGAATGACGCTAACCGGAAAGGAAGGGCGCGCATCAGAGCGCCCACGGTAGTGGGCGTCCTAATCAAGCAAGCTACTTTTTAGCGTTGTTCCTCATTGGCAGAAGTCCTTCTTCGAAATACCGTAGCAACAGGTGCGCGGCAACATTCTCGATGAGCTGCATGATAGGGACAGGCCCGTCAGGTTCTTCATCTGGGGTGTAACCAACATAGGTCTGATACCACGAGTTCAGTCCTACCCTGCCACCGATTTCTACAGTGCCAACCGGGTCGTTAACGCTACCTTCGAATAGTACGAAGGTCAGCCGATCGGTCTCTGGAGACTCTGCGATCTTCATGCTCCCGGCGTTGTAGACCAAGGCGAACAATCCAGATGCGTCGGGCTCATTTAAGCGCCAAGCAGTGCTGCCGAAGCCGGATTTGTGCATCTCCATCAGGCGGTCTCGAAGCGGCGCATCGTCAGGCGATGGGCGATCTCTCGGCCCCAGTCGTACGCTTCTTCTTCGCCGGCGCAGTTGCTGGTGAAGTCGCTGCGGAACTCGATCATGCCGAGCCAGAATGCTTTCAGGGTTGCGAAGGTGTGTCGCTTCATCGTGTCTCTTTCCAATAAATGCCGATTGCGGCGTGATAAAAGGAATGAGCGACATGGGCTCACGGAACTCGTTGAGTCGGTGAACCGGCAATAGAAGGGAAGGGCGCTGACTGGAGGCCAGTCTTCTCAAGGCTGTATCAGGCAAGCGTTACTTCGGCGAGCGCCCGGTGAAGGGTTTCACACCGTTGCTGAGCATGTTGAGGCGCGAGACGCCGGCGCCAGCCAGCTTCGAGCTGATCGATCATTTCTCGGGTATGTGGCCACGGGTTGCCCAGGATGAGCGATCGGGCCGCATAGTGATCCGGATTGGCGCCAATGTGGTCCTTCAAATGGTCGAGTCCACGTTCGCGGGCGTGCGATGCGTACGTCACGATGACGTATGCGACGCCGGCGGCGGTGCGGACCATCTCGTAGCCCCCACGCGAATCCACCCCTATTGCTTCAAAGGTGACAAAGTTCGCACTTGGTGGCAGATCAGCGCCATGCAGGAAACCGTAGCTGGTCGGGCCTATATCGGCCTTCGTCAGATAGCCTGCGACCCGGACATCGGCTGCAAATGGGTATCGGTTGCGCGCCGGCTCGACACCAAGCGTGGTGATTGCGTGATCAGCTTGGCGGATAGGTGGAACATGTGCAGACGCTGGAATAGCTAGTCGCTGCGAATGGGCTTCCTGCTCGGCAGTATGACGGCATGTGGGGCCTGCGCTGCGGCGAAAGCACCTATCGTCCGTCTAAACCGGCGATGCCGGACGCATCACGCTTGAACGCGTTTGCGTTTAGACTCCCTTTTCAACTCGCTTGACACTGCACCGCCAATTTCGATTTGACACGACAGCGTGATTGGTGGAAAGTACCAATCTAAACCTCTTATCACAATGATGAAACAACTGGCGGGAGAATAATTT
>Ga0308164_10000546_pt1 | contig 60204 bp, 66 predicted proteins | sample PhyTR2_FD_201031 | JGI IMG/M metagenome (GOLD analysis project Ga0308164, IMG submission 201031) | Phyllosphere microbial communities from UC Gill Tract Community Farm, Albany, California, United States - DLSLT.R2 | ecosystem: Host-associated > Plants > Phyllosphere > Unclassified | place: USA... | reverse complement strand
TGTTCCAATTTTTGGGATTCTTCAGTGTAGGTAAATCCAGGGGATCTAAACAATGCCTTGTACTGTTTATCCATAAAAACATCAGACTCCTCCCTATGTAGGACATAGTGTCCAAGTTCATGCGCGATGGTGAATCGCTTTCTGACGCGGGATTCAGTTTGGTTGTACCCAATCGTAGCGCCTTCGTTGTTTATAACCAACACTCCAGAAATGTCATCGTCAAAGCCATAGGCCAAGACCTTGATGCCCATAGATTTTGCAATGTCTTCTACTTTTATCGGAAGAGTTTTAAAAAGAGGATTGTCTAAAGCTCCTTCAATAAAAGTCTCAATTTTTTGTTCAACTTTTTTGGTGCTCATAATTTATGTTTTATGTCTCTACTTTTTAATCAAATCCAAAAACCCCTCAAAGGAATTTTTTGAATTTGTATTAAGATCCCATTTTTGCGCTATCTCGTCAACCTTAAACACAGTGAACGAAACAGCAGCTGTTTCCTTGGAACTTACCTGAGGGATCAGTTTTGTAAAGTCAATTTTTAAATACTTCGCAATATTGATCAGTAAAAAAGTAGATGGCCTTTGCCTTCCCTTTTCTATATTAACAACTGATGCCCGAGATAGTTCGAGAAAGTTTGCGAGGTCTTCCTGTTTAACCCCAGCGTTGAGTCTTTCCTTAATTATGAGTTGACCCAATTCCTCATAAAATTTATCTTCATTCATAAAGACCTGTTAATTACCACTCTGCAAAGGTAGAAATAAGTTATTTCAAAAACAAGTGAATTGTTTGCCAAACTTTACATGAAATAATTTATTTAATTTTGCATTTCTGAATTCTTAGTGTATATTTGTGAGACCATAGGAAGAAAATGGCCGTAAATGAAAAAAGCCGGATAAGATACCCAGCTTTGATTTTTTTGAAAATATGTCCACAGGCTTACGAACCTGTCAACGCATTTGTTAGTCGTTTCTCAAATGTATGGATTGATTCTTAATAATCAAAGCATTTAGACGATTAATTGTTGAAGGTAGCTTGTTCGGGAATTGTTAACTATTAGAAAAAGAGCCTCGTAGGATCTAAGTGTCAACCCAAAAAAAGCAGCGCTTGCGCTGGAGCTAATGTTTTGCAGGTCCGCAAAACGAACTAAAAACAATTAACATCTAAAAGATGAAACCCATTTCAAGTGAAAGCCCGGCAGCTAAAAAGCCAAGAAAATTCATTGCAATAGTAAACGAAGTTGAGATTTCCTTCCAGAACCCGATTCAGACCGGACACGAGATCCTTAAAGAGGCAGAGATCAAACATCCTCAATGCATCGATCTGTACCAGCTATTTCCGAAAGGGGATTTTGAAAGAATATCGCTCGATGAAAAGGTTGATTTTTCAAAATCTGGCGTAGAAAAGTTCATCACAAAGGATGCGGAATTCCGTAACTATACTGTAGATGGTCAGTCCGAAACCACAGATCAGAAAAAAATGACCGCCAATAAGATCCTAAAATTAGCAGGTATCGATCCGGAACACCATTTTCTGATACTTGTGAAAAATGATGGGACCAAAGTAAGCTATGCGCGCAAAGGTGACGAAGAAATTAAGGTCGCCTGTCCGCCGATGCAGTTTGTTACTGGAAAGAAAGACAGTATTTGCGATTTGGAACAATGCTGCCACTCGGGTACGATTCCGGTAATCTCTTACAGGTACATCATAAAGATCAATAGCGAAAAGTACACTGTTGATGAAAAAGAGATGACAGGCAGGCAGATTCTGGCATTGATCGGCCAAACACCAGAATCCTACTACTTAAGATTTAAGCACAAGGGCGGATCATCGATTGTAGGCGCTGATGAGGTCATCGATTTCACTGCCTGTGGAGTTGAAAGGTTTAGTGCAAAAGCTAAAAATTGTACGGAGGGTCGCGTTAATCAACGCGACTTTTCTATGCCAGAAGAAGATGCCGATTTTCTTAAAAAACAGGATTTATCCTGGGATTCCTTTTCGGAGGGGTCACGTTGGCTGATCTTAAGGGACTATGTTCTGCCAGCTGGATATAATGTTGAAAAATGCGATGTTGCAGTTGCTATACCAGCAAATTATCCGGTGGAACAGCTTGACATGTTCTATATGTTTCCAAATCTTTCAAGGACGGACAATCAGGCGATTGGCGCACTGAGCCCTCAAACCATCGAAGGCAAGCAGTATCAACGTTGGTCGAGGCACAGAACAGCGCTTAACCAATGGGTACCCGGAGAAGATAACCTTGCGACCCATCTGGAGCTAATGAACCATAGTTTACAAGAAGAATTTACCAAGCGATAATGATGAAGCAAGTACTGAGAATTTCAGGTGATATGCACGCCCAGCTGCGTGCACACCTTCATCCAGGCGATCTAAAAGAAGCCATAGCTTTTGCGCTTTGCGGTAGGTTGAGTACAAGCACCCATAATGGGTTGCTTGTACATAAACTACTTTTGGTACCACATAACCTTTGTATCAGGAAAGGTGATTTCATCGAATGGCCGACCGATTATATCGATGACCTGATAGACGAGGCGGCCGAGAAGAACATGGGGATCTTAAAAATCCATTCCCACCCCGACGGATACGATGACTTTTCAAAACTTGACGATGAATCCGATAAGATTCTTTTTCCGTCGATATACGCGTTGATGAACGAGCAAGCTCCGCATTTTAGCGCGATCATGTATTCAGACGGAGGTATAAAGGCGAGGGTTGTGCATACCGATAAAGAGTTTCAGCCCGTCGATAATGTATCCATAGTCGGAGATCAGGTGATAATTTATCGTAGTATGGATAACGTTGGCAATGACGAAATCAATTTGAGGAATCTGCAAACATTTGGATTGGGAACAACCAACCTGTTAAAATCGTTAACGGTAACAGTGATTGGATGTTCGGGCACGGGCAGCATTGTTATCGAACAGCTGGCAAGGCTTGGAGTTGGCAAGCTGATCATTGCGGATCCAGATCTGATAGAGTTAAAAAATCTTAACAGGATTCTTAACTCCAGCTACGATGATGCAATCAGTGGTGTCGAAAAAGTTGCAGTAATGCAGAGGGCAATTGCTGCTATGGGATTCGATACAGAAGTAACTACTTTCAAGTCACTGCTGCAGGAAGATGGGCTTTTGTTGCAGGCAGCAATGGCAAGTGATTTTATTTTAGGTTCGGTGGATTCAATAGAAGGGCGCAATATTATGAATACCATCTCGACAATGTACCTGGTTCCCTATATAGATATGGGTGTAAAACTGGTAACTGACAAAAAGGGTGGAATTGATGAAATATCTGGATCTGTACATTATCTGCAACCTGGCAAATCATCCTTAAGAACAAGAGGCGTTTATACCATTGACGAACTTGCCGCCGAAGGCTTAAAAAGGACTAATCCAGAAATGTACGATGAACAGCGCAAAAATGGATATGTAGTCGACATCAATGTGGAAAGCCCAGCGGTAATTCCAATCAACATGCAAACGGCATCACTTGCGGTTCTGGAATTCCTAGCCAGGTTACATCCTTATAGGTATGATCCAAATTCCAGGTTTGCGCAAACAAACATTTCCATTAGCGACTGGGAAATCTGGCATGAAGCCGAAGGCAACGATGACCCTTATCTTAAAAAGATGGTCGGCAGGGGAGATATGAGACCGATGTTGAACTCTCCTAACCTGAACGAACTATGGTAATGAGATTTTTGTTATCGGTCAAGACTTTTTTCCTTGGACTTTTCAGGCAAGACAAACTGTTTAAGAACAAATACGTTGAAATGATCCCAGAAAATTTGAAACCTGGAATTCTATACGTTGAGGGTGATGGGAGCAAAAACCAGTTTGCATCGTTTTTGTGTCCGTGCGGATGTAAAGAGGAAATAAACCTGAACCTTGAACCTGAAGAAGAGCCATGTTGGCTCCTGGAGGAAGGAGCTGTTACCGATCTGGCGCCTTCTGTTTGGAAAAGCAACAACTGCAAGAGCCATTTTTTTATCAGAAAGGGTAAAATAAAATGGTGTTCTGATACACTTTAACAAGAAAGGCTGCCAATTGGCAGCCTTTCTTGTTAAAGTGTATCTTTGTTTTAGATATTGATCGTGTAATTTGAATATGCCGTTTTCGGATCGTGCTTGATCGTTAGATCCTGGACAGGCGCAAAGTCTATTACGGTAACAGGAGTTTCAAATTCAATGTGGGCAAATTTAGGGCATAATTTTTCGTATTGCTCCAGCCTATTTATATATTCTTTGGAGAATCCCAAGGATTCAAGTGCTGCAATTTTATCCATTTTGATTGGTGTTTCTTATTTGGCTTGCTTTAAATATAGTATAATTTTCAGAAATAAACATCTTGTAAAAATTGGCATTTTCAAATGTCCAATATAGAAACGCCCAAAAACGGCGAATTGTTCTAGCCAGACCGTCAATATTCTCAGGATGTGTAATCTTTATATTACATACGTCCCAGGCCACCTCCCTGGTAATCCCACGGCTATGTGTTTTCCATTGGCCGTGGTCACAGAGATTTTTTGCGATAGTCTGTGCGCGGTCTCTCTTTTCTTCGTCCTTAACTTTACGTCCGTCTGAATGGACATCCCAATCCTTGAATTTATAACTATAGAGATAATCGGTGACAAGTTCGATGGAATAGTCACTACTATTTACAGCACTACCAATCTCTTTGGCATCGATTCTGTTTAGGATCTGGAAATCAGTCCATAAAGGCGACTGCCCTTTTGCTATCAGTTCTTCTCCTCTGGCTTGGATTTCTTTGATCAATGTCAAAACAGATTGTGCAGAAACAAAATTCCCATCGACACCTCTCACCTGTGGATCTATTGGGCCAATTGTTGCCCTGCTGTCCATAATGATCTCGTCGCCAGACATTGCCCAAATAGTCCCTGCACTCATCGCCATGCTTGGGATAATAAATGAAACCTTATCAAATCTCGGACGCAAGTGGTTTACAAACCGCGCAACCTGCTCTGCAGAACCGCCAGGAGTAACAATCAATACATCGATCTCCTTAGCTTCAGGGGGAACCATAGACACCATTTCGGAAAATGGAAGGTCATCGATCTGTTCAATTGACCTGGAACCAGGCAGGGCGGCATTCGTAATGTTGGCTATATAGCAGATCAAAGGTCTTTTGCGAACTTTCGAAATATCTCCGATGGCTCTTTTCAGCTCCTCGACAATATTAATATTAAGCGCAATATTCGGTTGGGTAACAATTCCAATAATGCTTTCATACTCCCTGCCGTCGACCATATTATCCAACAACGAATCTATCCTTTTCAGAGGAATAGTAATCGTATTGCCAGAGCCGTTGGATTTCTGCGTATTAAATTTAGTATTGGATTTACCGTACCCCATAAAAGTTTTGCAATTATAAGTATTTAATTGTAATTAACTTATAACACAAATCATTATTTTGAACAACACCAATTCGGTACTAATATCCAGAACTTAGCCCAAAAAGGAAAACGGAGAATAATCATCACGACCATTCCCCGTTCTAAATTAACGCTCTCATATGTAAATACGCTGCTCTCACCGATTTATTGCGAAGGTTCTTAATTATCACCTAATCTCCTCCCGCCTTTTCGGGTCTTCCGTGCAGGGTTAATTTACTATTACCTAATTTTCTTTGTTTAGTGATTTAGGTAGGGTATATTACAACGTCTAACCAATTAATCTCTCAATGAAATGCCTGTTCTGCAAACAAACTTCTGAACACTCCACAAGTGAGGAGCATACCGTTCCAGAATCAGTTGGAAATAAAAGCCATATACTGGCCAAAGGGGTCGTTTGCGATAAGTGTAATAACTACATCGCCACAAAAATCGAAAAGACAGCGCTTGAAACACCCTTCTTCAAAGATCTTCGGTTTAGGAACAACATCGAATCTAAAAAAGGAAAGACATTCAGAGAAAACAACATCTTATCGGTGGTCAGCAGCTCGACGGACAGCTTCTAGCTTATAAGAAAGTACTGCAAGTTTGCATTATTGCGCCAACTTGTTGGGCTGAATGCATCCAAATGAATTGTTAAAGAAACTGTTTGACAATTTTGAATGAGATTTTTTTGGAAACCAGTGCTATGATTATTGTTAACAACAATTATACTCAGCCGGAACAAAACATAGCAGAAAGGAAGTAATATTATGGTGGCCTCACCCCATAGCTAACCATCGATTAAATCATCCTGCAGATTAGATTTGCTTTTGCAGATCGACCTTAGACCGATGGTAACTCAATGGCTTCGTAGTAAATTCAACACTGCCAAGCTTGAAAATCTGCAGCTGATCTTCATGAATTCTTAAGCTATCTTCCCTGGCATCCTCTAGATCTTCCCCTGAAGCGGCTGGCACGTAACCCTCGTAAGAATAATCCCAAACAGCCGGAACAGGTTGCTTTTCGAAGGATGTGTCCGGATCTGAAACCTTAACGTCATAGATTTCATAAACCATCTCATCAGCTGGCTCGTAAACCCTAGAAGTAACACTTATTTCGCATCCCTCAGGAAGAGTGATCCGCTGAACCCTGGCGGCGCGGTGAAACAGAACCACATTGCCGCCCTTTTTAATAGACTGGGTGGAAGGAAATACAATTCCGTCATAAGGCGGATCAATCGCCTCCGCCAGAAAGTCTGCAATGACCTGTGTAGGAAGGTAATCTTGGTTTTCCTGCGCCGGCATGACCGGCAGGGCAACCCTGGCCGCCAGGCGCCGGAGAAATGCCGCTTTCTCCCGTAACGGCGCGTAAGAAGGATCAAAAATACTACCCTCAGCTCGGGCGTTGCGCAACGCTGTAAGGTCTAGCAAGCGTAGCGGCCTGATCAGCTCAAAAAACCCGACAACTATCCTGCTGCCCACCGGCGGCCTAACTTCGGCAACCGCAAGCTCCGGGCTGGTCGCCCCGTAAAACACAGCAATACCCGAAGCATTCATCCTCCCGGGCCGCGCATGCTTGGAAGCAGGCGTACCAATCTGCTGATCTGGATGCTTCAGCGCGGAAAGCATTTCATCCTCATCCTGAAAAACCCGGGCACGGTACAAGCCGGAAAGGTCCTTACCCGGACCAGCAGGACAGATCAAAGGCTGGCTACGCTGGGAAGTAAACTGTTCAGCACCTTCAAAGACCTTGGCGAGGTAATCGTACACCTTTCTGCTGAAAAACCGGGATTCTGTTTTCAGGATATGCTCAAACTCCTCCCAATCCTTTAGCCAGAGTTCATCAGAAGGGCTTTTCAACTGATATTGCGCATTCTTACTAAATTCATGAACCAAAAAATCTGTATCGAAGTCATGATGCCTCCTGTTCAGGATCTCCTCAATGTCTTGGGAAGCCTGGTAAGGAATGCCGCCGGCATCCTGTAATAAAAAGTGCAGTCCTTCCCCCTCAAAATCCAACCAAGTACCTTTTTCCGGATCGAAATGCTGCCTGTGGTAACTATTACCAGAACCCTCGCCATCTGTACGCTCATAATGTTGGTCAAATGCCTGCTCTACTCGGTCTGCCATCTTTTCCAGAGTATAGCAGCGCCTCCTGCCCTTGCAATATGTGCATTTGGCCGTGCCACCCAGCCTCTTGATCTCAGCACTCAAATAAAAATCAGTAACGCATTTATAACAGAGGTGGTCTTCTTCAGGATCGTTCATCTTCAATTTATATATAGTTTTTGAGATCATCCGGAATACCGGTCAGGAAAATTAACCTAAATTTTAGTTAATAGAAAATATTTGGTATTATTATAAACTAAACTAACGCAACTAAAATGGTCGAGGAAGTAACCGATGTTAAAAAACCAGTTGGCATCGGAAAAAGATCAAATCATGATATATTAACAGACCAGCCGATAATCGCCATCAACAAACTCAAAGACGTTAGCGATGACGAGTTTGAGGACATCGTCCGGGAATGGGTATGGGGATACATGATCAAAAAAGAATTGTCCGGATACATCGACTGTAAAAAATGCGCGGGATCGGGAGATCTGGGCAGGGACATTATTGCGATCCGCTCGCTGGACGGGCCGGACTGGGATAATTACCAGTGCAAGAACTACCGCGCCAAGATCAGCCCCTCACAGCTCTGGGGAGAGATTGGTAAATTCGTCTATCACGCCTATAAAAAGCGTTTCAGCTTACCAAAAAACTATTACGTCGTTTCCGGATACGGACCCGGCCCTGACTTAATTAATTACACCGAAAACCCCGGTAAATTCAAAGCAGAACTTTTGGCAAACTGGGATTCGCACTGCGCCACCAAGATCAGTCGCGGAAAGACATATCCCTTGGACCAAGACCTGAAAACCTATATCGAAGCCATTGATTTTAAGATGTTTCAGTTTATTGATCCGCAGCAGCTCATTGAAGAACACGCCAAAACCAGATACCATTATTCCAGGTTTGGCGGCAGCATGCCCGATCGATTGTTGCCACCAGGGCTTCCCCCTGAAGTACGGGCTAACGAAATCACCTATGTCAATGAACTACTAGACGCCTATACCGATCATAAAAAAACGGTCATCAGTTTAGCCAATATTGAATCAGATGCAACCTATATGCCGCATTTCACCAGGCAGCGGCACAGTTTCTATTTGGCGGATTCGCTGAACGAATTTTCAAAAGATCAATTTGCAGAGTACACCAACCATTTCGAGGCGCTCAAATTAGAGATACATTCCGGCGTTGTTGACGTGTGCGAAAGTGCTTACCCGGACCGCTTTAGCCGGGTCAAGGCCGTTACCCAGGAAGCAAAAAGACTCAGCATTACCGGCAACCCACTGGTCAAAGTCATGCGCGTGGAGGACCGGGAAGGCTTGTGCCATCACCTTGTTACAGATAAACAATTAACTTGGAAGGGAGAGCAAGCATGAGTAAGATTTATAGCTCCGACCTTGAGATCAGCCTGCGCCTGATGGCAATACTGCAGTTTTATGTGCAAGCACCCCTCACCATTGAAAGGTTGGTGGTTTATGACTTCCTTATCCTTCACGGAAATGACATTTTCCCGGAACTTCATAGCCTGCACCCAAAATCGCCCAACAGTTCCAACGAGTTCCTGATCAAAAGGGAGCTGTTTAAAAGAGGGCTTCATCTGCTGGTCAGTAAAGAACTGATCAAAGTGAACATTAACAAGACCGGCATCAGCTACCAGGGCAGCGAGCTAACAGTCAGGTTCTGCGAAAAGCTGAACTCGCCCTATTCCAGGAAATTATACCCTGCCGTCCAATCGGTCATCAGTACCACTTCGTTATATTCTGATCTGGAACTGGAAAACCGGATCAAAACCAGGTTATTGAACCAGGACCCCGTCTTTAAAAACGAGTCTTTATTTTTAAACTACAGCAATGGATAACCAGGGATTTTACATAAAGCAAATCAGCTTCCGAGGGCCTGATGGAGTACAGTCAGGACTTCCGTTTGAAAAAGGGCTCAACATCGTGGCCGGATCTTCAGATACCGGGAAGTCATTTATCCTGGACAGCATCGACTACATGATGGGCGGCGGTAAGGAACTGGAAAAAATCGGCCAGCTAGAAAAGTACGACCAGGTCTTGATGGAGATCAGGACATTTGAATCTGACATTGCCTACACCATCAGGCGGGACCTCTCTCTCGGCGCTTTCTACATTAAGATCGGCTCGATCGACCAGGCGGGAGATGAAATCAAATATGCCGCCAAATCCTCCGATAAAAATGACCGTAACATCTCCTCGTTCCTATTGGGACTGATCGGGCTGAACAGCGTCCGGCTGACCAGCTCTGACGCAACCAAAGCCACCAGGAAGCTCAGCTACCGGGATGTCGCCCACGTCACCATGATCGATGAAGTGAAGATGTTCTCCAAAGAATCACCTCTGCTGAGCGGCAACCCGGCTACAAAAAGGGCAGAAAGGTCATTTTTTGAATACCTGATTTCCCAAAAAGACAGTTCTCACCAGATTAAAGTGGAAAAGGAAGAAATCCGGAAAACTAGGTTAAACGCCCAGATCGATTATGTAAAAGCTAGGCTGAAAGCCGACAGGGAGCGGCTCATCACTATTGAAAATAGCCTAGACCAATCCCGGTCGCTTAAACTGGATGACCTGTCATCGATCAATGAAAAATACGCCCTTTACTTCAAACAGCTAGAAACAAACAAGCTGGAACGCAAAAAGATCATAGACGAGCGGACTGAGATAGAGTCCGAGATCCTCTACAACAACCAGCTTCTGGACCGCTTCAGTCTGCTTCTCAGCCACTATGACGCTGACCTAGAAAGGCTGCAGTTCATTGACGAAGGGAATACCCTGTTCAGCCAACTCAACTATGTGGCCTGCCCGGTCTGTGGCACCGATATCGAAGAGCAGCATTATAAATGCATCCAGAACAGTGAGCTGCAAACTGAGACCCTTAACGAAGCAATAGAAAGCGAATACCAGAAGATCCGGGAGAAAACCTTAGACCTCAAGCAGACCGTCGCGGAGATTGAAGACAGAAACCAGATCTATAGAAAAGAGCTGACCACCAACCTCGCCCGCATCTCGGAACTTGACCAGCTCATTGACCAGGAGATTATACCTGTCATATCCGGCTTGAAAAGCAAGATAGAATCCATCGTTGGCCAGGAACTACTCAGCAAGGAAAAAGAACGGATCTATTCGGACATCGAAGCCCTTGATAAAGATCTGAAAGAACTTGAAGAAGAAAAGAAGAAAAAGCGCGTCACCGAGTCTGCCGAGCCTCTGGACGCTCTACGCCTGAAGAAATTCGAAGTAGAAGTGAAACACCTTCTGCAATCCTGGAAATTCGACAAAGTATCTGAAGTCAATTTTGATCCCGCCAAATCCGACATCCGGATCGACGGAAAAAACAGGAGTAGCTACGGCAAGGGATACCGGGCCATAGGCCAGTCAGCATTCATCATCGGACTGATGCATTTCCTAAGGCAAAATGAGAGCAAGTTTTCCAAACTGCTTGTCCTGGACTCTCCCCTCACCGCCTATAAAAAAGAAGACCAGCCGCCAAGCAACGAGCAGCAGATCACCAAAGAACTGGAAAGTGAATTCTTCCGAGGCCTTATCGACATCTCCAGGTCCTGCCAGATTATCATCCTGGAAAACAAAGAACCACCTGCAGAAGTCGTAGAGAGATCCAACTATGTCCACTTCTCCCGCAACTCGGACATCGGCAGGGCCGGATTGTTATAACATGCTACCAATAGCAGAAATTAAATATTCCTAGGTACAATATACAATGCTGGACAATCCGGACCAAAATTTAAATACTATAAAGTTTTCGCCGTAAAAAGATTAACAAAAAAGCGTTGATGTTGGACGGTGTCCTGAAGTCCGGTTGACGTTCGCAGAGTTTAAAAAAAGTCTGAGACAATTTCCTCGGCTTCGGTGGGATCAGCTCACAAAACAATTTGCCCCTATAGAGAACTACTCGTTGCTTTAAACAGAGACAGATATGCTGGGGATGTGATTATTATATTTATAGCTTAATGACTAAAAATGGTATTTCAAGAACAAGACATAAATTTTGATAGAATCGACTGGAGACAATTCGAAGAGCTATGCTTTGATCTGCTGATGAAGTACCAATATCACGACATGATCTGGCTTCAGGGCAGTGCGGATGCAGGGCGCGATATTGAAGCTTTAGTCACTGTCGTTAATCCTTTGCTTGGAACCTATGTAGAGAAGTGGTTTTTTGAATGCAAATTTTACACTTCGGGAGTTCCAATGGTCGAACTTGTTAGTAAAATCGCTTGGGCCGAAGCTAATAAAGTGAAACATTTCGTGTTGATGACCAACACGCATCCTACAAAGGATGCGTGGGATTTTTTAAAATTGAAACAACAAATTGTTAATTTCAATATCCATGTGATTGACGGTAAACTGATAAAATCAAAATTGCTTGCCTTTCCAGATATTATTGTTAAATATTTTTCTGACGATACAGTAGTATGGGTGAAAAACCTTGTCAAGCAATGGGTGTTTCAAGATGCCTTGCCTGATATTAAAACACTTTCAAAACTTAGGGAAGTTGTTGAGCCAAGTAAGTTAGGTAAGGAAGATCTTGTTTTTATCTTGTTTGCTTTTCAGCAAAGTGATTATGATGAAGATCTGTTACCATACGATATAGAACCTTTTAATTTTGAATTTATATGGACTGAAGTTTCCAAGCATGCTAATACCTCTTATCCAATTGATTTAATTGAAGATTTTGGATCAGATGAAGATTGGGGTAGAATAATTTCAATGAGTAAGGGAAATGAACAACTGGATAAATTTGTATATGTTGCTCAGAGTCATCATGATGATGACAAGCAGAATGTCCAAATTTTACTGAAGAGTTATGCAAGACAGATAACGGTTAAAATTGCCAACGGCAATGATACTATGAACAACCTTTAGACAATTTTAAACCAGTGGCCGAAGATCGATCGTCGAAGGAAATCATAGACAGTGATTTAGTAATGGGTGATTTATGATGGATCTCGAAAGACGACCTTTCAATCTGCTAATTGATATATTTGTTTATGGAAACATTTGACGCGCCTAATCTTCGAAACGATTTTGTAATTGTCACCAATGTGGAAGCTACGAAGTTAGCGGCACAGGTTATAACATACCTGTTCAATGCTGGACAATATCTTCCTTTTTTCTGCTTCCATAAGGTTGATGTAGCTCAAGATGAAGCAGTCGGAAATCCTGACATTTACGCGATCCAGCGTAGGAGGTCTGAACATTTTTCTGTCTTTCTGAACAATACCCTTGCCGAAAATAAAGCCTGTGAAAACCTTATCTACATTGGCCTGACACCAGAGCAACGCTCCTATTTGGATGTTGAGCGTCACTTTAATCTTTTTGAGATTAATGATGTGGGTGATATCGCAAATTATCTTGGCGGTTTTGCTTTGTACAAAGGAGATTCACTTGTCTGTGATGAGAGTCAGGCTGCTTTAGGACTAACTGTGGCACTTAAGGAAAATAGGCTTTTGCAGTTCGGAGCATATAATGAACAGCTAGTAATGCCGGATCCAGCAGAACGGGGTGCGGTGATCGTAGAAGTTGAAGGTAATATCTCCGACATTGTCGCGGTGAATTATGCTTGCAGTATTGGAGCATCGGTGTATTTAGTTGATCAGCTGAAAAAAGATGAAGGGGATGAAGTTTTACATCTTTTGGAAACTTGGTCTGCTGGAGAACCTCATGCACTAGAAAAGGTAAAAGAAAAACTGAACAACCGCATTGCAAAAATTGATCTGTCAGCTAAGGATTTTATAACCTGCTTTACAACTGGGCTTCCTTATGGGCTGGTGCTCACGTCCATCCCAGTCTCGCAGATTCACCTAAACTATAGGCCTGATTTTTTCGTTTTCAACGCTGTACTTAATGAACAATTGAAGTTGACAGGGTCTGCGGTTATCTTCTCTACACAGTCATTTATTGATGACGAAGTGAGCAAATTGTCGTCACTCTTAGAGTTTGAAAATTTGTACCAACGCAAACTTTTAGGTGAGGGAGCAACAAGTTATAATTTAAAAAATACTATTGAAAATTATCCTTTTGATCTTTTACATATGTGCAGTCATGGAGGACGTGTGCACGGAACACGGTGTGAGGTGACGTTTTCGGATAAGGAAGGCACACAGCACACCATAGAGTTTGATCACGTACTCGGAATTCACCTCACACCATACGAGGACCTTCACCCTATTGAATCCATTTACTATTTCCGAAAACTTGACGGCCTAGTTTGGAGAAGCAATGAACTTAAGGCAAAAAAGTATCCTCACGAACTTTATGCGATGATCGAAAAAGAGATAAGCGTTGCTTTTGAAAAAAAGAAAGTAAAAACACTTGAGAAGCTGGAAAGTGTGCCCAATACGAATGCAACAGTGTGTACTAACTTCAATTACCTTGGAAACTTCAACCAGATTGGCGGACAGGAATGTCACCCAATCATTTTCAACAATTCTTGCTGGTCTTGGATAAGGATCTCAAATAATTTCTTAGTAGCTGGTGCGCGTGGGTATATTGGTACGCTCAGGGAAGTGGATAATAGTTTAGCTGTAAGGTTTTCCATGCTGTTTTATGAATCAGCATTTTACAAAGGAACTGTTGTCCAGGCTATGCACCATGCAATCTGCGAGGCGGTCCATGACGGCGAGGAAAATCTGTACATTTATTGGGGACTGCATTTCACAACATTGAAAAACCGTGAGCGGGTTGAGGTGAACAAAACACGTGTCTTACACAGTCTTGGCCAAAATAAGGCGACCTGGTATCGAAAACTGCGAACAAATACAGGAGAGGATCCAAAACTAATCGTTGGCATTCTCAAAGATATTGATTGGCTCGTCCGTGATGTTGTTGGAACTGATGGTGAAAATAGACCTAACCGCTAGATAATACTTCATAGTTTCTATTTGAAAAAAATGAAAATAATTGAAAAGTGGGAGTTTTAACAGTAGTGTGCATTCAGCACCTACTCAACGTTCCGTTTCATAATTGCTAATTGATCTAACAATTAAGTGAATGTGGCCATTTTGATATCTGGAGAACGTTTACGATCAGGAGAGATAAATTTAAAATGTTCTTCTTTGACGCTTTCTATAGGTGCAGACAGACCACTACCACAATTTTTGGTAAGTACTCTAGATTGTCGTGTTGAAGGTTTTAATCCGATCAGTGAGGCAATCTAAAATAATCTAAGATTTGAATGAATTGGAAGGATATCCAAAGTAAATTACCTTTGAGGTCTAGCAGTTAAATTCAGGTCGAGGTTTACAACGTCTTCTAAGCGGCCACATTGAATTGAAATAGACCTGGCACATTCATCGTAACTTACACTCATGCTAACTATCAATAATACAACGGACAATAACCATCTAAATGGTATCAAAACAAGCTTTTTAAATTCAGACAAGGTTATTATTGTCAGCCCTTTTCTATGGGACGATCTAAGTTTCTTTCCTTTCGAGGAAATGATTCACCTCAGTAAAATAACCCTGGTCACCAGACTCAAGCCATTCACGGCAGATCAGTATCAGAAAATTGAATTCATGTTAAAATTGTTTGAATTTGGCGAAGTGCATGGGGTTATCATTGAAGTGTTGATTGACAATTTTTTGCATGGGAAAGTATATGTGAGCATTAAAGCTGGTTCGTATCGTGAAGCCATAATTACCTCTGCGAATTTTAACCGGCACGGATTGATAATCAATAACCAATGGGGTGTGGTGATTAAAGATATTATTGAGATCGACAAGATGGTCACAGAAATTAGAAAGCATACCTTTCTTGATCCATTAATATTGGATACAGTAAAAAAAATGAAGGCTGTAGCAGACCAGCATCCAAAGAAAAAACGTGAAAAAGAGGCAGGGTTGGACCTGAGTAAATTTCTTAAAGTATCACAAAACCCACTGCATATCAACAGAAAAACCACCTATTGGTTGAAGCCGATTGGTGTATCAGATAACCCAATTCCATGGGCAGAACCATTTGATAAAGCTGAATATCCACTGCACTTCGCAAAAGATCCGAAAGGGGTAAAACCTGGACATATCGTCATTGCGTATGCTGTTGGACATGGTCATATATTATCGATTTTTGAGGTAGTATCAACGACGCAAAAACTACCTGGTGAGAGCCACCGATGGGCTTATTATGTGATGGGCAAAAATCTCACGCCACACTATGGAGAGCGGTGGTATAAACATCAATTTTACCTTAGCAAGGAGCGTGTACTTGCGCTGAATCTTGCGGAATTTAATATTACCCCGAGCGGGCTAAACACATTTGGCACTATCAATTTTGGAGGAGACAAAATGAGGTTGACCAAAGAATTCTGTGAGTATGTAATCCAGAAAATCATGAGTATTAACAAAGAAATTTCAGAAGCTCCAGACCTGTAACAAGAAATAAATCCAAGTTCAATATTTTCGGCAGCTCAATCGGCATAATATCATACAGGCCAGGTCGGCAAAACAGAAAGGTATGCTTAAATTTACGCCTGAATATGGCACCGAACGAAATTAAACTATATATAACCATCACAGAGAAGTTTATGGCTGAAGCGGGTTATGCTGTCCGCGATAGTTGGAAGGGCTGGGACAACGAAAACCTTGATGATTTGCATGCACATAACGCCTTGGATGGACCGCGAATGCTCTCAATAGATGCTATCCCAGATGATAATCTCGCGAAAGCTTCCCATGAGAGTAGTTATACATTGCCTGGCTACAAACATCTTTCTTACAACAACTATAAGATCGAACTTCCTGAAACATACTTTTCCACACGCATCAATGTGCTGATTCATGAACTGGTTCATTTTCTTCAACAAATCAGTGAAGGTGACCCGTCATATATAAAATCTACAGGAAAAAACTACCCGGAATACATAAGCCAGCGCTGTGAGACAGAATCGCACTTTATACAATTGATCTTTTTGAGCCGTCATGAGCCGCACTTGGTTCCAGAAGAATGTCAAGCAGAATTTCAACAGAAAATGGAGCAAGCCATGAAAGATCCCACGCTACGGATTTCAACCATTGCCTGGGCAAGCGAAAAAGACATCATTTAATGGCTTGATTCTCTAATAACGATTGAACTGGTTTATCCCTATCTTCGATTAAAACACTGGCGATGGAAAAAAAGCAGTTTGAATTATTCGACCAGGTGGCGCTAATCAAAACCAGCTTTATTAAAGACGGCTGGGCAACTGTCTATCAAAGTAATAAAGCCGAAGTAGATACCCAGATTTATTGCAACATCGTTCATGATGAATACCTGACGGAATACCTGGATCATCACAACTGGATGATTGAACCTGGAAGGGAGGGCAGACCGAGTATCATCTCCAGGGGTGGACAACAAAGCAGCTACCATGCCTTTTCCGAAAACGGTATTGAACCGTTTCTATACTACAAATTCTTTACCCATAATAAAGAGAAATATATCGACGTCTCCGAAGAGTTTATTAACTACTTTCACCTGTACGAAACCGGGTCGTCTAAGCAGAACCGCACGTACTTTTTCACCGATGAAAACGGAGATCTGGAGGAAGCCATAAAAATAGAAGCAGAACTGGTACAAGTAAAGCTACGCTTCCTGATGGAATATATTTCTGTGCGTAATGTGCACTTCACGGTTTGTTTTGACTTCATGTGTATGAGCAGCGAAAAATTATCAAGCTTTGGACTTGAAGAGAAGTACGTACCTTTCAATGACGAACATACTCATTACACGCACTTGATAAGAGTTCTACCTTTCACCGGCGCAGGGGAACTTCAGAGCTGGATCCATGGCAAAGTGATCATCAAAAACATGGAAAGCAGGCGTCACAGCTATTGGTTTGATGCGGGCTCGGAGGATTTCGCCTCATTTATCATAGGTTATGATCAGGCTGGCGATCTCGATAAGGTTTCCAGTGATTCCGAGGAGCATAAATTTTTTACCCTGACTTATTTTTCGAAGACAGTACTGGACAAATATTACAACAATCCTGATAAATACAAAGTTAGCGGCTATTGCGGTCGTGAAGATGCCAGGAACTACATCTTTGTACTTGACTTGCTGGATAAGTTTACAAAAAGAGCGCCAGCTAGCGAAATAGAACCTCTGATCAACAGCTTTCAAGACGGAGTCATGACCTATTCCGCTTGGAACCCTTCAGACACCGCCCTAAGTTGGGCTGGCTTGCGGAATACAGAGTTGATGAACTGGAATCTGCTTGCCGAAAAACTTGGAACACTGACCGTGAATCTTAATGAATTAAGTTGGTTTGAACCGGGCATGGTCATTGAAGAATACCTTTTAAAGATATATTCCAGCAGCCGCTCGATCTTAAATAAAAAGCATGGCCATGGAATAGATCAGCTCTTTCAGCCGGGGATCAGAGAGCGAATGGCAGACCAGTATACCCAGGTCTATTTGCTGGAGGAATGGCTGAAAAAAAAACCAGAACATGAACTTTGGCCGATTGCCCAGGAACTAAAATTACAAATAGCGAGTTTCAAAGCGGCGCAACCATCGGGAAATGAGCAGGGGACGACAACCCTCTCGAATGTTGTCCCCGCAGTAGCCAAATTTGATGGCAAAGAGAAAACCGAATTCCAAAACTTTATAGCTGCCTACATACAAACTAATTCGGCTTCCACCTCCAAAAATGTCGTAACAGTTTTTGAAAAAATCTGCGATCAGCTCACCGAAGTCCCATCATTTAATGACGCGGAAGTGAAACTTAGCTTTCAAACCATCCTGTATCAGTCCTTAGTCTTTCTCAAACTAAGAATGGATCATACAAAAAAGAATCACCCTGCAATGGGCTACCTATTCAAAAGTAGTAAAAACGCTCTGGAAAGTGCGTTACAAGAAGATTACTATACCTACATGAGTGCACAACCTGCTCTTGGTGATTTGCAGACAGAAACTATGGATGTTGCCAGCGGACGGGCAGACGTCTCATTTAACTTTGGATCCTATCGCATTTTCACCGAAGTAAAACGGGAAATAGACGATTGCAGCTTTGATAACCTGTGCAAGCTGTACCTCGGTCAGGTTATGGAATATGGCAATACCTCGGCGAAACTAGGTATCCTGCTCGTCCTGGACCTTACAGATAAGTCACATGGTGTCGGATCTTTTGAAAGTCAGGTCAAGCATCAAATCTCTTCTGCGCCGTCAGACCAGGAGAAACGGGGTGTAGTAATCATTAAAGTACCGGGCAACCGGGTTACACCCAGCGCGGTGAAAAAGTCGCAGTATACAACCCAAATACGTAATTAAAGATCAGAAAGAATGACAGGATCAATAGCGGAGAAATTACAAAGAGTCGAGGAGCTGTATGAAGTAGATGTGGATGATCAAATCGGTTTGCCTACAGGATTGTTGCGGCATGCCGTATTAAACACTATTCATTTAATAGAATTGGTAAAGTTTTTCATTGAAGAAGGATCCTACTTTAAGGCAGTTTCTGCAAATCTTTGTAAAAGACTGTCACGAGAAAAGAATACGGAGAAAATTTACGACCAGGTATTTGAAGCTTTCAAAGAATCCACCTACTTGAAGCGTCAACGCTTGCGTCAAATACTTGAAGTCATGATCCCAGGTCTGGACGAGTTCCGCCAATTGGAATACATTACCCATTTGCTCTCTTCAAACTATATTTACGAACAAATAAGCGCAACAGAACTGGCGGAAAAGGTATGGAGTAAAGACATTTAGTCGCTGCTTTTAAATGCTTATTATCGCTCCGGGCATTATAAATTACTGGCCGTGGTCATCCTTAGTGTCGACGACGATCAAGCCCTAGAGCTCATCCGTGAATACTGGACAGGCAGGGTACGCAAAGCACTAATTGTAAAATTCCTAGTTAGGCTCAAGGGTAGGTCAGTAGAAGAGCTGGACTTCGTGAGGACTGTCGATCCGGCTAATTATATCGTCCTACTGCGTCATGCATCAGGCACCATTAGTGATGTGGAACTCCTAGAGTGCTATTACACTATCGAGGTTAAAACCCGTCCATTTGCCCTATGGAGTATTGGACATCTGGGAAGATGGGACCTAATTGAAAAAGAAACTGGCAATTTCCTTAATGATCCTACTGGAACATTTCCGGGTTTTTCAGATCATTTATTTGAGAAATAGACACATTTTTCCGAATTTTTTCACGCCTAACAAATACTAAAATTACAAAATAGCTTCAGGTAAATTTGTGAACTTCAATTATTGATTAAATAAGTCTACCTAAAATTCCTGCCCCCGTGAAAAGCCTCTTTTGGCACCTGTTCCCTAACCTGCGAACGTTTGTCCTGCCAAAGTCTATAATACCAAATGCTTCCGATGTCTCCTCGGTCCATCAATAAGAAAAAGAAACCACATAAATTATCCGAAAAAACCAACACAAAATCCTCGTCACTACGCCGCTATTCTCATATAGATAAATAATAGTAAGCTTACACCATGGACACCTTTGTAACATTAAAAAAAGACTCCCGAATAGAATAAGGTTTCATTCATCAATGGCCCATTTACTACTGATCGGACAGTACTTTAATCCCACTATGACCGTCAACTTTCCAGATCTCGCAGGGAATTATGCTGTTCAGTACAGCGAATAGCTGCCTTGCATTTCCAGCGAAACTATATGTACAGCATCGGCAATCGCCATCATAAAGACAGGCTTGACTTCCTCATAGAATCCTCCATAGTAATGGTTATAGTCCGAGTTGGATTCGCCCACCATCCAATATTTTTCTTCTGATACAATACGCTGTAATACTACTAATCAAACAAAAAATTTGTTCTCAGAGCCCTGAGAAATCGATTTCCAAATCCTCTTTTGCATCAATTTCTGCAACAATACCCCCAACTAGCTCCCTGACCGTTGCTATCGTACTGTCGATAGTGTCAGAATCCAAAACATGCGCAGTGCCATCCTTGGTCTTGCCGTTCCTGTGTACAAGGTCATGGCGCATCTTGACGCACTGAATCGGCTCTTTGATCTCTGGAAAACCAATCTCAAAAGTGCTTCGGTACATTTCTCTTACAACAGGAAGATTATGGTAGATCGTATCGAGCATCACACCTTTCGCGGTCTGTTCGATGTTCTTGTAGGCTTCGAAGACATCTTTCAAGTCGAATTTCCTATTTGCAAACTCTGGGTTGGACTTGACGAACTTTTCAAGATTGACGGGATTTGCGAGCGCAAGCTTGACAAATGTTTCAGATAGGAAGGTTTCCATCGTACCCATAACCCCGATATATATCTGGCGCTTCAAGATGGCATTCAGCTCATCATTCTTGAGATCGACTTCATTCAATTTTCGAAGTTTCTCGATCTCGAGGTCAAAATTGTCTGAGAGTCCGGGACTGCTGGAGATAGCATCATATTCATAATCGTACTCGTAATCCCAGTCTTGCGCATACTCACCCTGCAGTACCTCGGTAGCGATATCGACCGAATTGCCATGTAGCCCCTCGATCTTATTCAATGTTTCTTTTGGGCTGCCAGCAGAAAAGACGATCCTATAATTATAAAGAACTCCTTCGTCGCTCACGTTCTCCTCGATCTGGTAATCTGTTTTCCTTAGCTCGAAATACGAAATACCCAGGGCATCAGCAATTGCGTTACCTTCCTCGTCCTCATGGCTATCAATCATTAGTTGTTTCCAGTACCCCATTTTTGAGTGTATTAATTTTATTGGTTGAAGATAACTTAAAGATCACGTTTTACAAACTCGCATTTTTTAATAGTTTGATTGGGGTAAACTATGCGTATACGCCAATCCGATCACACTCTGCGTAAACAAGGCCATTGTAGGCTAAGATTACTATATTCGCTTACAATGAAAATTAAATCGCATCTTGAAAAGCTCAACGTCTTGATTCAGGAATACAACTCGGTACCGGTTCCGGATTTATATAAGGATACCTACTCAACCGTCTTGAAAGCAGTGCTGGCTAAATCATTGGATTTCAGCCTATTCATATACAAGACCCGCTCGCCTAAAAACAGTTTTTTCTATTCGCCCTTTCTTAGGGGCCTTTGCGAGGATTTGATCACGATGAAGTTTTTGAAAAAGCATTTTTCCACAGATACAGACACTGTCATTTCCGAGTATATACTTTATCTCATCTTCGGTTCGATCAATGCACAAACAATGTTCCTGAAAAAGAATGCGCCGTTACAGCGTTCGGTAACCTACAAGGAGATAGAAGGGATGATTGCAGAAAAGGAAGATGCACTGAAAAAACTGATGGAAAAGAATGGCTTGAACAAAAACAAGATTTTCCCAAGCGTGGAGCACATGGCCATAGATTCCAAACTAAAACCACTGTACGATTTTCTCTACCATGCCACTTCCAGGATGGTACATTTTAGCCCAAATGTTTTGTTAAGGATGGGCTGGTATGAAAGGGAAGGGCCAACTGTTTTCTCCTCTGATAATTTTCACAGCTATTATGAAAGCTTTAATAAATTCTATGCTCCCTATCTGTTGGTGAAGCTCTGCCAGTCCTTCAAGAAGGAACTAAATCTCAAGCCGAATTTCATGAAAGAAATAAAATCAATTGAAGCGAAGTTCACTCCATACGTATTTTATCCTGAGCTGATCACCTATGAGGAGATGAATTTTAAGCGTCCTAAAGACGGACCTTTTGAAAGGATTTTATCAGAAATGGCCAACATGCCAGACGGAGACAAGATGATCAGCTCGCTCGAAAGCTATCTAAAGGAAAATGAAAATAGTGATTTATCGAAAGAACAGCAAACAATAGCATGGATAAAAAAATACTTTTAGCACAAACTGACCAATTAATCGCATACTCACCGATCCGCTAATGAAAAAAAGATGCTGGTGTATCCCGGATCGAATATCTTCAAGGACTGTAAAAATTTACAGTCCTACGGTTTAAAACCCTGAAATCCCTGGGCTCCTAAGATTGCCGCAGTTTCTTTTTGGTATATTTTTTACAGCCTTGGGGTCAGCATACCTCGTTTCTACACAGCTGCCATTTTCCATTGCGGTTGAGCCCATACCCATACAATATAGGCTGGATAGGACGTTGGGCTGATAAGTCCCAATAAAAGTGCTATTGAAGCCTTGGTTCCTATTAATGCAGGATCTAAATATTCAAACTGGGCGAAATTATTTGTTACACTTTTAAGATTGGAAATTACTGCATCCATCTCCCGGCGAAAGATATACACCAATCGCTGGCATCGCCTGGCTGGTGCTGATTCAATGATTTTAAAAGACTTTCGCGAAGTTATATCATCATAACACATTGGCTAGGTACTTAACTACACAAAGTACGATCTAAGTGTACTCAGCAACTTATGGAAAAGCAATAACCATTTATAAGTGTCTTAATTTCATTATTTTTATGCTTCCACGTCCGTTACGAAGTAATATCAGAGCTTCCGACATTCATTTCCCATCAATCAATAAAAAACGCTTATTTTATTAAAGACAAGAGCGGTTCCTAATTTGTCAACAAAATTACTCTTCTTCTAAGGAGAGCAGCTTATACATATAGACATGGTAACCAGTTAATTTTAATTCAAAAAGCATACTTATGGCGCATTATAAAAATCCATACCCCGCCATAAGTGGTCACAAAAACATAGTTATGGCGTAGTATAAAACATTATATCACGCCATAAATCGGTTACAATTCTTACCTTTACTATATAATAGAGATCAGATGGAAACAATAATCGGGCGGGCAACAGAAAAAAAGCTATTACTGGACATAGAGAAATCCGGGGATGCAGAACTGGTGGCAATCTACGGAAGGAGGCGTGTAGGTAAAACCTTCCTCGTCAGAAATGGATTCAGCAGGGAACTTGCCTTTGAATTTTCAGGTATTCATCACGCTACTTTAGATCAACAATTAGAAGGATTCAGCCTAGCGTTAACCCAGGCGTCCGGATCCCTACCTCTGGCCAAACCGGACAGCTGGCTTAAGGCATTTGAAATGCTGAAACAGTATTTAACTCCTCTGCTTAAAAACCAAAGAACAGTCATCTTCATGGACGAATTTCCCTGGATAGATACCCCAAAATCCGGTTTTTTGCCGGCATTTGAACAGTTTTGGAATACATGGGCATCACGACAGCCAAAACTTGTAGTGGTTATTTGCGGATCAGCTGCCTCCTGGATGATCACAAAGATCATAAATAACAAGGGCGGGTTACATAACCGGGTAACAAAACGGATCAGATTGCTGCCTTTTACAGTAGGAGAAACAGCCGCTTATCTGAAAAACAGGAAGATCAAACTTGATAAATATCAGCTCCTGCAACTATACATGGCGATGGGAGGCATCCCTCATTATCTAAAGGAAATTGTACCTGGAGAGAGTGCAGCACAGGTGATCGATAAGCTATGCTTTACAAAAGACGGTCTTCTTGTGGACGAATTCAAAAACCTCTATTTTTCCCTTTTTGACAATGCGCAAAGCCATATCGATATTGTAAAGGCACTCGCAAAGAAAGGAAAGGGCTTGTCACGACAAGAAATCATCGATACCTGCAAGCTGACAACCGGTGGACATGCGACCAAATTATTGGATGAATTGATTGAATCTGGTTTTATAGCAGATTATACTCCATTTGGAAAAACAAGCAGGGACAAACTTTACAAACTGGTCGATGAATACTCGTTATTTTATTTAAAATATATAGATGGAAGCAAGGCAACCGGTAGCGGAACATGGCTAAAGGCAATGACCGGACAATCCTGGACAAGCTGGAGCGGAAATGCATTTGAAAGTATTTGTTTAAAGCACATACCTCAAATAAAAAAGGCGATGGGAATAGAAGCGATCTACACTGAAGAATCTGTCTGGAGATACCAACCAAAAGTTAAAACAGAAAAAGGTGCACAAATTGACCTGCTCATCGATCGTAATGATGGGTGTATTAGCGTTTGCGAAATGAAATTTTCTGCCAAACCATTTGAGATCACTAAAACTTATGCCACTGAACTAAACAATAAAATCGATTGTTTCCAACAACAAACCGGAACAAAGAAAACGGTATTCTTAACAATGGTCACTACCTATGGCGTTAAAAATGCAGGAAGCCATCCAGGGCTGGTACAATCTGAAGTCCTAATGGATCCACTTTTCGACCTATAACCAGACATAGTTTAAAAGGGCTATAAAAGCCCTTCATCTCCGAAGGAGAAATAATCACGTTTGGTCAGAATGATGTGATCTAATATCATCAGATCTAATAGTTTTCCAGCTTCCACCAGTCTTTTGGTCATGGTAAGATCTGCTTCACTGGGCTTCAAATTACCACTAGGGTGGTTGTGGCAAAGGATGATCGAGCTGGCGCAGCTTTTCAAAGCAATACCAAATACCAGCTTCGGATCAACCAGTGTTCCTGAAAATCCACCGCTGGAGATCTCAGCCATTCCCATCACGTTATTTGCGCGGTTTAGCAGCAGGATAAAAAACTGTTCGTTCATTTCGATTCTTCCCTGATCCCAGTTATGAAACAAAATATTGTAGGCATCCTTTGATTGGGTCACTTTAGGTCTTTCACAGGCTTTAAATTTGGGCTGATAACTTACTTTAATTTCTGATACCATGAACAGGGAATTTTGGATTTGCGCTTTCATCATCTTAATTTTTAATTGAAAATTTGATTAATTGTGCGCGTCTCCCGAGCGGTGCTGAGCAAGCAAAAAATGCAGCGGAATAAATGGAAAAGCGGGGAAAGGCCATCCGAGCGTTTATGCCGAACAATTTTTGCGCCCCGAAAGTACCGCCCGAACTTAGTGCCGGATTAATAGAAGAGTTCCTCATTTTACTGATCCTTAGCCCCATTCTTTTGCAGCGTCAAAACGCCACCCGCTGGTCAGCGGGTGGCGATCCGGTTCTTGCTGGTGGTCAATAATACAGCACCTGCACCATGAGTTTAAACTTTTCATTGGTGCTGATTTTATCGGCATATTTAATGATCCGGTCGTTGACAAAAAGTGCCTGAAGGTTGAAACAAAGCTGCTCGGAAAACACCCGGCTGCTGCGAATCATGTTCAACTCAAATTTTTTGATCTGCTGCATCGTTTAACGGGACAGGCTCAGCCACTCATCAAAACTAAAAAAACCGAAGTCCCAGTTGTCGCGATACTGCTGCTGGTGCATCTCAAAATCCGAGCAGACCTCTTTTAAATTTTCGATGATGGGTTTCACTTCCCTGGGAAATAACTCATGCAAAAGTTTAACTTTTGCGGTATTGTCTAATTGTGCGATTGATTTCATAAGTATTATTTATTGACGGTCCTGCGTCTGTTCGTATTCGTTTACTTTTCCAGCTTCGATTTTTGTTTTAAGCCGGCCCAGCTTTTGGAAAATATCCTTCCAATACCGCTGACGACTTTTAACAAATGCTTTTAAGCAGGGATCTTGTTGCTGATACAAGATCCCGATGTAGCCGGCGGTTTGGGTAATGGCTTCATTCAGATCGGTCACCTCGATCAGCTGACCTTTTAAATCACGGATATAGGGACTCATCCTCCACCTTTTAGAAGTGCATCATTAATACCCGCCTGCCACTGCTGCGTTCAGCAATCCAGATATGGCTCCCGCCATAGCCGCTCGTATAGCTTTCATTGGGATCAGTGATCCCGCTACAATCTTTGCTCAGCACCCTGATGATAAAATCCCGGTAATCCTCAAACTGCTTTTTATCTTTGGTATATAATTCCTCGCCGTACTGGTTGTAATACCTAAGGCGATCAGTAACCGCTTCCAATGCTTTGGGCAGTAGCGGCACCTCAAGCAGCCCGATCATTAGATTTTCTTTCCTTTCCCTACCGCCGCGCAGTAGATACAGACCATGGGTATTTTCCCGCCAACCGCTATAGCTGTGCAACCCGCAAAATTCACAGGCCAAATTAAAAGCTGTCATTTCATTTTCGCCGCGGTTGATGTACAACGGCACGCCCACAGGGTCTAAAGCGCATAATATTATAGTTGTCTTTTGTTGCTTTTTCATACTCATTTTTTTGGTAAATATTTCAATGCATCTTCCAGGTCTTCCGGAAGAGCGGGCGGATAGTCCGCCAATTTGAGCCGCAGCGATTCGCTGCCCTTAAAAGCAAAGGCTATCCGAATCGGCTCTACGCGGTTAACTTTCAGGATTTCGCATTTCCTTTTTTTGAGTTTGAAATACACATCCCACAATGCGCCATTAAAATCCCGGCCAATACCTGCGGCAAGGTGGCGCTGAAACGTCCTTCCGTTCCGCTTTTTGACAACCAGCGTGAACTTAAAATCATAGGCTATCAGAAGTCCTTCCATTTTAAACTATTATATGGAGGATTGCTCCCCCGAGATGAAACCATTGATTATTTTGCTCTTACCTTGGGAACCTGAAAAGCCTGGTCCCACGCCTTTTGAGGTAACTGGCTGTATAACCATTGTCCTCAATGATGCTCCGCACCAGTTTCTCGGCAACTTCTGCGGTATGTAAATCACCCGGGTGCATTTTTAAATCATCGAGGTTAACAAAGTGTTTAAGGGCTTTAGCCAACTCAAACAAAGCTTTCTTTTCTGTTTTTTCGCTGCATGTACACATCATAGGATAGATTTAAATGAAAAATTAAACGGTAACAATTGAGGAAATACCCCCGCCATTTGCTTGCTGCTCAAGCAAAGCTGATCTGATTCCGCATACGTTCTGCGGAACTCTTTACGCTGATGAAAATTATAATTCATAAAAAATATGCACTCTGCGGCTGCACCATACCGTTTTTAAGGTGAAGAAATCTATTACCTCCTCTTCTTTGCCCCCTCCTCCCCGGAGCTTTTTTCCAAAGAAAAAAGGACAAAAAAGAAAGCAATAGAAGCATGGTTGACCATACCAGAGCGGTATAAGACCCAAAGGGTGGCGCAGCCATTATGCCCGCGCAGGTGCAGGCGACCATGAGCTTCGCTTTCCTTTTCTGCCCTTTTTCGTAAAAAGCGTATCCTCGTCAACCGATCGATAACAGTAAATTTTAAAGTAGGAACAGAAGCACAAGTGCAGGTATATGCTTTTACGCGGTGAAGGGAAATATAGGGGAGAGAATGGAGCAAGCGGAGCGGCAAATGAATGATCCGGATTTCCAACCGCAGCGCAACAGCAATGAAATGCAGTACTCAGTCAACTAAACCCGATTGCAAAGCGGGACTGTACCAGCCCAAGCGCTCCCGCAGTACCTTTCCAAAATAAAATAACGGAACTACCCGGTAGAACCCCAACAGTCAAGAGAGGCAATTACCACCTCTAAGGATATATTCCTAGCGCATCCATCCGCCTGCCCAGCTCCATCGCCGCCATAATAGCACTCGACTTTGCCAGACCCATCCCTGCAAATCCGCAAAACTCTTCCAGCCCTACACCTGACAACTTCCGCAAATCACCACCCACACTATCCAAGATACGAGCTGCCAAAACCAACGCAGATTCATTGGGTGATCCCGAACCAATCAACATCGCCAAGAGCTCCGCATTTTCCATTGCCTCCCGTCCCAGCTGCAGCATTTTCTCTCGCGGACGCAATTCCGGTTCCCAGCTCTTGATACCACCTTTATCGGCATTCATCCGGCGTAGATCCTGCACACTTATCTCCCTATCATCAGGATAAGCAGCACTGCTGAACAAAGAAGAAAGGCAACCGATCAGCAGATCAAAATCCTCCTCAAAGACTGTTACACACTGCCGGGTATAAGAACCATCGGGCTGTGAATCACTGCGTACGATATTGATATAATTGCTATTGTTCTCTGCTATCTTAAAATCTAAAAAATAATGTTTGCCCCGGGAAAGGAAACTCTCTGATGCTAAAATTTTGCTAATTTTCATACGGCTAAAGATTAAGTTTATCCAAAATTGAGGCTAATGATCCTAGCTATGCGGTATTATTTTCAGTTACCTGATCCTATGCTGAGCTTAAGCGATCCAAGGCATGGTTACCCGATCCTAAAACTTTTAACGCGTTATTTTGTTACTAATCTAAGTGTATGATTGATCTCAAATGATAGAAACCACAGCGCCCCGCCATTGCAAACAATGTGAAAAGCACCTCTTGGGCCGTTCCGATCAAATCTTTTGTAATGACACCTGCAGAAATACTTTCAACAAGCAAAATACAAGGCAGCAGAAGGTTGCTCCTCATCCTCATCAGAAAGCGATTTTCAAAATTATCCAACACAATTATGAAATACTTATAAGGTTAAGCAAAACTGAGATTAGTATCTTTAAGGAAGTGCCGATAGCGAAAGATCGTCTTGGAGCAGACTTTAACCCGAATTATTTCACCAGCACCGTCACCAATAAAAAAGGGACATGGTCCGTGTGTTTTGACAGAGGCTGGCTGGAAACAGAGCATACCTATATTATACATGACTTTCCTGAAAAGGCAAGCATCTAGCTAGACGACCTCCTCCCTTATCGGTTAGTCAACATGTTTCAGATTTGGAACTGGCGGATATCATATTCCACGTAATAAATATCAAAAAAGAAGCGGAGAACGATCATACCGACCATTCCCCGCTTATCTAAATTAACGCTCTCGGTATATATTACGCCCTACGCGGTCGTTTATTACCTTAGCTCTTATAAAAATTTGACATTGGGTATTTAACGCATAAAAAACCAGTATAAAAGATCACACATGATCGACAAAAGCCAAAACCGATCCCTTGCGAAACTGTTTTTCCCTATACAAATCTACAACCCATGGAAAATAACAATAGTGCTAATGAACCGCTTCAGGAGCAGCAGCAAACCCAAAATCAAGATCATCAAACAGCCGGTACTGATGCCAATCAGGATCAGACATCGCTCGCCTCGGATGGCCCGATCAGTAAAAGTGAAGGAACCGACAGCCCCGATCTTACTGACGTTAGCGCAGAAAACAGCGAGGAAAACTCAGGATTGGGAATTGGCGATGCTGCTCCAGGCATATCCAATTCCAACATTAACGAACAAGAACCAATAACCCAAGAAACAGCGCAAGAAGGCCAGGATGAAACTGAGCTGAACAACAGCGACAGCGATCAGCAAACACTGGATAACAGCCAGGAAGGATACATCGAAAAAGATATCAGCCAGCAGCAAGCCAATGCCCTGGACACCAGTAGTGAAAATGATACCCAACCATAAACCCTACATCATGGAAGAGACACACAACCAGCGCCTGCCCAATACCACAGCAAAAGAGACACGGGGCGACAATGAGGACATCATTTCAGGTGCAAGGAACACAGACCAGCTAGAGAAACTGCAGCAAAAGGTAAAAGAAAACCCAGCCCGAATTGAACACAAAGAAGGAACCCCGGCAGTGGTCATAGTAAATAACGGCGGACCAGAACAAAATCACAAACAAAGCATCGGAAAACCGCTATCAGCAAAAGGCCATGCGCTGATGGACTATGCTCTTGTCGCAAGCCTGCTCTTGGTACCCCACCTATTGGGCATGAATAAAAACGCAAAAAGAATCTATGCTGCTGAAGCCCTGACGCTGTTGCCATATGTTGCGCTCACCAAACAACCATTTTCAATAAAAGGCCTGATCCCATTCTCAACGCATGGTAAAATCGACCTGTTCAACGTTAGTCAGTTCGCGTTACAAACCTTATTCAAGCCCTTTCGAAGCAGTAAAAAGGAACTCATTTTTAACCTTAGTTTTACCGCAATTGCAGGCCTTACCGTCCTGTTAACCGATTGGAAACAGCAGCAACCTGCCAAGAGTTAACAAATAAAGACAAGAAAACCCCTGCCTCTGCAGGCAGGGGTTGGATGTAAAACACCAATTGAATGATTTGCTGTTGTCTTTCTCTGTAATCTCTTTACAGATCTCATCCGCAAGATCTCTCAGATCCTACATCGCCTTGTGAACTCGAGTACCGGCCGAAACATTAGTATGGTACTGCTATCAGAAAATCCATTGCAACAGGCTTTAATACCGGGAGTAATTCTTTCGTCTTCTCAAATTACCCATATGATTTATCCTATGATCAATTGAAATTTGTATTTCCAAATCCTACCCAAATGTTTACCCAGAAGTTATAACGAGAGGCCCTGTTTTTTACCTGCTTTCTGGCTCTGGTCTTTAGTCTCATTAATTTTCGTACTTTGGGCCTTGTCCTTTAGCTCCAGCTGATCACGGCGGACGGAAACACCTTTCTCATCCTTAATATTAATGGTGCGCAAACGCGGATTAGCCTCAATAAAGAGTACTGCCTCTTTACCATCTTTAGTAAAAGTAACCGCAGATGAATTACCAGCCTTAAGCGATTCCATCAGATCTTTTCTTTCCTCGGGACGGCTAAGTTCGGCAATAGGGAACTTATCTAATGCCTTTTCAAGATTGTAGCCGTACCGCTCGTTGAATTGCTCCATCTTATGATTCCCATAGTTATCCTTTTGCGAGAAATCCACTTTCAGCCAAGCCTGATAAGCATCACCGTCACCATTTACAAGAGACTTATTGACGGCTCTACCAGCCACCAGATTGAAAGCTTCATCCGCTCCCATATTATTGCCATTGCGAATCCTAAATTCCTGGGTTTTATCATGCGCCTGGTCACCGGTTTTTAACGTCGCCTGATAACTGTTAAAGAAATACATATCCGAAGTATCAGACTTACGGAAATTCAGGTCATACTGAACTGTTTCATTTCCACGATTCGCGTCATGCGTCAACTTAATATCCGGCTTTTGCGTCTCCACTTCCTTTACTAATTTATTGGCAACCTCTACCGGGAAGTCCAGACGTTCGAGCGTATTTTTCAAAAACGCTAAATTGTTCTCGTTCATAATTCTAATATTTATATGAATAATTAATCTACTTTTTCACCTTCCGGGTATTGTCACGAAGCAAAACCGGGTAACCTGAATCGAGTCGTTGCTTCGCCCGTTTAATCTTTTTAGAAAGCAAACCTTTCGCCGCTCCTAGACCAGCCCCAGCAATCTGAATTCCCAGATTCTGATCAATACCACCCAGCCCAATCCCACTCATAGCGTCAACGCTTCCCGAACCTACAGCATCTGCCAGCAGCGCTTCTGGTGCGTTAATCCCCCTCATTCCATCACGTTTGTCATAGGTACTCAGGGAAACTGGGATAATGGAAGTACCTAGCCGGATATTTTTGATTTCCAGTGTAATCCGCTGGTTACTGAACTCCGCAAGCCCAAATACAGAATGTCCCTTAGGTAGAAACTGACCGTTAATGGTTACAGAATCCAGTAAACGAATCTCAATTACTGAACCTTGCGTCACTTTGACCGGCCCGGCGACAAATGCAGGGATCGCACGAAATATACTATCCGGCGCCACTAAAGCAGGTGCGGCAGGCCGCACCAATTCCGGGTTCTGAACAGCCAGGATTTTATCCATTAAACTACCCAGTTGCTGCATTTCCGGATCTACTCCGGCAGGTTCTTTCATATGCTCCATCAGCTTTTCCAACCGGGTTACATCTGCGCTCAAAGAAGGATCAGTACTAGCAATAGGCTTTGATCCACTGACCGAATGATCCCGAACCGCTGGTCCGCTGGGCGCATTGACCTGGGCGCTGATCTCCGCCAGCCGTTTATTGATAGCTACTTCCGACGCATCAGCTTTGCCATTAGATGGCATATCCACCGCAGTATGAGCAGCCAGCAATTGCGCGCCGGCCAAATTGGTAGAATCTTTTTGAGCCTTGTCAAACAGGCTCATAATATTCTCCTCCTTTTTATCCTTCAGCTGGGCATCAGGCAAAACCATATTCATGCCCTTACTTGGCTGGACCTCTGTTACAGGAGCTTCAGAACCGCCTCCTAAGGCAGCAAAAGCCATAGTAATAAACGGTAATACCAACGCTGGCAGCACCACTAAAAACTTTCTTCGCTTTAAAAAAGCGGAATCGCGAGTTGTACTCATAAGCTTAAAATTTTATGTTATTAATTTTTTTTATTTGAATGGCCAAGAATAAAATACTCTCTACCAGATCGAAGAAACAATGAGGTAAATGCAGTAGCTTCCAGTTAAAAGGAAAAATGAGATCAGCAGCATAAACCACTGAGCCGGCGAATAGCTATCCGTTTTCCCGTTTAGCCAGCGTGCGATTCTGCGGAAAAGAGTTTCCAAACTCTTTGAAACCTTCTCCGAGAAGCCACCGGTCCCAGTCTTCTTTCCCAAAGGCCTACTGAACAGCCCCATCACCATAATCATTAGGTACATCTTTATTTTCCAAAATTTCCCAGTGCTGGATCATAAATCCATGTGGGTTGTCATCCGTCTGGGTTTTCAAATCCCTGATCTGACCCCGGGTCACCAGCTTTCTGACAGTTGTACTGCTGGAGCGGATCAGGCGCTGAGTCGCATAGGTAGTAAAAGCATAGGGATAAACATCAATGTTCAGTACCGTACTGTCGACATCTATTTCCTGAGAGATGCTGGCTGAAATCAAGTTATTGTAATATCCACTCTCCATGAGGTTATCGTACTGCTTTTTAGCGGAAAGGTCTGCTAAAAACAGGGACTTGGATACAGAAGCCTTGATTGCTTTGTCCTCAGGTGAAAGGTCAAAAAAGTACTGGTGAAAAGTCTTAATGTGATCTCGCAGCTGCACCGGAAGATTACTTTTCCTATCTGAGGATACCGCCTGCAAAACCTTCCCGTTATACAGGATATAAATCCGCTCATCCTTTTCGTTTGCCAACTGGCACCAATAATAAATCCCGAAGCAAATGCAAAAGGTATTGGCAAAAATCAGCAGATAGCTGAACAGCTTGATGTGCCTGAAAGCAGTATCTATATTTTTGAGTTGTGTAAACATAGGCTTAAAAATTAGTCGTCACTTTTGAGTTTGTTATTGAAATAATCATTACTCTGGGATTTACTTCCGCCCTTTAAACTCCGGGCACCGTCGCCTAAAGCATCAGCAACCATTCCGCCAGCTCCGGTAACTGTTCTGGTCGAAGTGCTTGCAGTGCCGACTACCAGCGAATTCACCTTGGACACAATTGAGTTTCCGCCACCTGCATGTACAACATAGTTTGCCACAGTGGGTACCGAGAAATAACCTATTATGCCAATGATCAGAAAGACCAAATACGTCGTATCAGTCGTACTAAAGAAGGTATCACCCTGCTGGTTCACCTGAGAGATGTCATAGCGCAGCATGTTTTCCTGCACCTTTCCGATAATGCTCCCGAAGATATTGGCAATCGGCAGCCAGAGAAATACATTCACGTACCTGGCGATCCAAACCGTCAGGGTATGTTCAAAGCCATCAAAAACGGCAAAAGCTAAAACGAGCGGACCCAGGATGGCAAGGATGAGCAAATAAAATGTACGTATGGTATTGATGCAAAGCGAAGCTGCCGCATAAACCACCTCTAAAACCTCGCTCATCCATTGTTTAATGGAGTTGCGAAAATTATAAGAAGCTTTGGCCATCGCAAAATCTATCCCATGCGCCAGCCGGTCAAGCATTCCCTCATCCTGCCTGTTGGGGTCCTCCGGGTGGGCGTACTTATACCAGCGATCCGAATCCCCATTTCCATCTTCACCAACATACATTTTGAACGGATCTGTTTTTTTAATCGCATTCTCCTTCTGTTTCAATAGTACCGCAATTGCCTGGTCAGAATTTTTCACCATCGCCGAAGTAGCAGAAACAGTAGGCTCCAATACGCCATTCATCAGCGCAATTAAAGAGGGAAAGAGCAAAATTGCCAGCCCCAACGCAAAGGGGCGCATCAGCGGGTAAAAGTCTATAGCTTCCGCCTGAGCAATATTCTTCCACACCCGGGAACCAATATAAATCAAGGCCGCAAACCCAGCTAGTCCCCTGCCCACACCGATCAAATTACTGCATAGCGGCAGCATCTCCTTGTACACCTGATCCAGTACCAGGTGCATGCTTTTCATCTCACCGGCCAGCCCCTGTGCAAAGGAAAGTACCGGAGAACAAACCAGCAGCACCATTGCAAAAGCGGCAACAAGCATTTTAAAAATTCTATTCATACCATTCCATTAAGGGTTAGACTTAAACAATTCTTGCATACTGGAAACATCACGCTGTTCCAGCTCCCGCTGCCGCGCAATCTCCATTCCCTGCATATTAAAGTGCCGCAGAAACAGCAGCTTTTCCTGCATATCTTCATCGATTTTATCAATAGCGGAAAGCCGCTCCTCATCTGACATGCGCAGCTCCCCGGCGGTAATCACCATCAGCAGGGATTCCAGATTCGACAAGCTTTGTTTATTCAGCTGAACGTAAACTGCAGCCAGGTAATCTATCTCTCTAGCATTGAACCGGTCGGAAGACTGAAACCTGGAAAGAGCAGACTTATATTCTGAAAGAATCGTACCCTGAGCTGTGATAATATCCACAATCTTGTGGTACCGGCGAACCTCCGGGCTGACCGCCATTAGGCCATCAAGGAAAGTTCGGTGCAAAGAGAAACTGCCTTGGGAAACATCCCGCACTGCATTATATCCCGTACTGACGATCTGGTAGCCGGCTTTCATATCGCTCAGGATGCTTTTGAACTGGGTGAGCTTCTCCACATTTAAGAGCAATTGCTGCACTTCAGTGGATTGAGCAGTCGCCCGCATGCTTAGACCTGGAACCAACCAAAATAACCACACTGAAAAAGACAAAATGAAAAATCTATTGAATCTCATGCCACCTCCTGATCTGATTTATGGTCTGCTGCTCTCCTTCGCGTTGCCGAGTGAGCTGGTCAAGGTCACCTGAAAAAGCAAGCGCAAAACCACGCTTATTCTCCATAGACGTGCGCAAAAGTTCAAGCCGCGCAAGTCGTTCATTGTCTTTCATGTCCAGCTTACCAGAAGTAATAATCAGCAGAAAATCCTCCAGTTCTACGGCGCATTCAGCAAGAAGATTCGCTTTCACTACTGAAACAAAAGCACGATTATCCGCATTCAGTCCGGAAGAGTCCCAACTTTTCAAGATAGAAATGACCTCAAAGCCACCGTTTAAAACCTGAGTTACCACCGCGCTTCCTTTGACAGAAGGGTTTACGGCTCCAAGAGCAGCGAAAAAATTCCGGTGCAAATTGAACTCCCCATTATTAATGTCTTTGACCGCATGAATACCCTTACCTACAATATCATACCCTTTCCTCGCATACCCTATATACACTTGGAGCGCGGCAATCTGCTGAATGAGATATTTCTTCTGCGTTTTCTTTTGCTTAAATATCTCATCCCAGGTCTGAGCCGAAGCGCCACGCCCCGTTAGCACCAGTAAAACCACAAATGTCAGTGCCAACAGTTTTCTACTCAATCCCATACAACCTCCTCATTAAATTAAAATCCCCCGATTCCTTTGCCCTAGAAAGACTCACAGAAACCTGGCTGGAATTGAACTGTTTCAGATCCTGGTAATTCTCCTCCATGCGCTGGGAGACCTGGTTAATGATCTCCAGCCGCTTTGCATCACTCATCTGTACCTTAAAGGAATTTACCACCAATAGCAGCTGATCGATATTTTTAAGACTCGCATCCAAGATGCCTCTATGCACCTCCTCCATCAATTCCAGTTCATCAGGGCGGAAATGTTTATCCTTTGCGAAAAGATCTTTGGCCTGCCGGTATTCCGACAGAATATCCGCCTGCCTCTGGGTGATGTCTTTAATCCGCTGGTAATAGGCGATAGCTGATTTTACCCTGGATAGCTCACCAAAGTATTTCCCGTATAGCTCTTTTTGCCTAGTCGTCCAGTCAGCGATCTCAGTTAGCTTTAGCTTTGATAAAGTATTTTCCAATACCTTTTGCGCATTTTGTAGCCAAATCGTTTCATTTTGTAAGCGCTGTACCCGAAGATCAATAGCAGTAATCACTTTCTTTACCCCTGCTTTGATGACCTCAGCAATAGCGATCTGGGCATTTACGTGTTGGGTGGGCATTGAAACAAGAAGAACCACCAAGCTCAGCGGCATCACCACCATATATACTTTTGCCGAGCTCAGCCCCTGGCGAAATATACCCGCCCTTTGTTTTTTTATATTTTCTTTCATGTTCTGCGGATTAGGGTTCTAACACCTTTTGATATTCGCGCTTAACTAGCAGCAAACTTTTACCACCGGCAAAAAATCTGATCCGCTTATCTTCGCCCTCTATGGCAAGGATTGCAGTTTCAGCATCATACTTGCCGAAAAATTCCTGAACCTTGATTTCCTCAGGCTGCAGCTTTCCGCTCCTTATCTTCTGGAAACCCGATCTTCGAATCACCCGGTAATCTTTCTCACCATCAACATTTAAAATCAGTAGCGTATCCTTAGAAATGCTGTATTCTCCGGACTCAGTGCTCACATAAGTTCCGGTAACCTTATCGCCCGAACTTCGGTCGCAGGAGGCCAGTATTAGTACGGCAAGACATGCTAGAGCGCTCCCAGCGTCCAGTAGCCAAATTTTTATTTCTTTCATCGTCAAAACGTTTAAGGTGACGGAGCTTTCTTACGGCGAAGCTCCTCAGCCAGTACAGTAATACCTTTTTCCATGCTGCCGTACTTTTCAGCATATTCCATGACCCGAAGTTTTTCACTTTCCTCAGTCGTGTAGGCTAAATATTCAGCAGCGGACAACTCATTGCGGTAAACGCTGAGCTTTTGCCCCCCCTGATCAATAAAGACCTCCCGGTAAGTCTTCCCTTTTTCATTGGCCTTATTCACTGATAATAGGAGGGTTTTGGCTTTTTCAGAAAGTCCTAAAGTCTGCTGCAAACCGTCGAACTTGTTTATGAACTTGCGCATATCCAAAAGGATTTTGGTATCTGACAGATTGATCACCGTCTCCTTGATGATTGGGGAAGAAATCAAATCATCTACCTCCTGGGTTATCAGCGCAGCGATCCCATTGAACTTTCGGACCGTTTTATATAAATACTTGATAAAATGGCTCATGCCTGTTTTGGCTATGGCGATCCAGGCCTCATCAATAGTTAAGATCTTGCGCTGCCCTTTGAGCTTACGCATCTTGGAAATAAACATTTCCATAATAATGATCGTCACTACCGGAAAGAGCACCTCATGCGAGCGGATATTGTCGAGTTCAAAGACAATAAAACGTTCATTCAATAAATCAAGGTTCTGTGTGGCATTCAGTAAATAGTCAAACTCGCCACCTTTGTAATAAGGATTCAGCACATAAAGCAGGTTGCTAAGATCAAAGTCCTTTTCTTTCACCTTACCATTTTCCATCACCTGCGTATATTCCAGCATTAGAAAATCATAAAAAGAATTAAAGCCAGGGAAAACAGCAGGTTTTTTAGCTAGATGTTCATAATACATAGTAATGGCACCCGATACCGCTACATACTCGGAGCGGCTGAAATGATCACCATCCCTTTTCCAAAGCGCCAGCAGCAAAGTTTTCAGACTTTCCTTCTTCTCAATATCCAGCGAATCTCCGGGAGCAAGATAAAACGGATTGAATTTGATCGGGTTCTCCTCAGTGTAAGTAAAGTAATACCCGCCAACTAACTCACAAAGCCCCTTGTAGCTGCCACCGATATCAATGGTGACGCAGTGCGTACCCTGGTCATAAAGCGTACGGAGCATATGGTTACAAGCCATCGACTTTCCAGCACCACTACCACCGCAAATAAACAGGTTTCGATTGGTCACCAGCCCAGAATCCATTGGCTGATCAAACAGGTCTATATAGACCGGCCTGCCAGAATTCCGGTCACCAAAACGGATACCCTTTCCGTCGGATTTGGCATTACTTTCCATATTTAAAAAACAACTTGCCTGTTCAACGAACGTATCAAAAGTATCATTGAGCGGAAAATCGGCAGCATTTCCAGGAATGCCTGCCCACCAGATTTGAGCCGCTCCATCAGTTTCCTGTTTGGCAACCGCATCCATACTTGCCATCGCAGAACTGACCTTATTACGGATCTCCTGCAATTCAGCCCTGTCACTTGTCCAGGCCATCACATTGAAATGCGCCTTGATGGGGAGCCTTCCCTCTGCCACTGCCTCATTTAAAAAATCATTAACCGCATCACGGCTCACTGCGTTTTCACGGGAATAAGCCGACAGCGAATGCAGGCGCAGCTTTTTAGCTTCCAAGCCTTTGATCGTCTTTTGCGGATCACCAATGAAAAAATACTGGTTATATTGGTGATTACAGTCCAGCAGTAACCCTAAATGTGCCGCAAAACCCAAACTGAATTTTGATTTATCGGTACTATACTTGTCGTAATTGACCCGGCTGCCACATAGTGAAGGCAGGTCTTCCACATCAGCCAGTGAAAATAGCTGGCAGTAGTTTTCTCCAATTCTAATCTCTTCTTTTAAATGCACGTCTCTCAGCAGTGGACGTTCACCAGCAGGAATCAGCGAACAATAGGATTCGATGATCCCGGTTTTACCCGTAGTTCCGGCAAGTTCATCATCAGATAACTGGCGTAAAGAAACAAGACCACTATCAGAAAGTATCCGCTCAAAACCGCCGACCTTCTCCATAAAATCTGCGAACAATGAAGGAATAGTCGTTTGCCTGGGCGCGATACTTTTACGCATCAGCCCCGAATAACCACTTGTCGCAGCTCTTCTACCGTCAGGCTTTTTGGTGATCATCAAATAGCAGGTATGTTCCAGAAAAACACGCCCGTCAAAAGCTTTCTCACCCGCCAGCGTTAAAAAAGTTTGCGACCCATCAACATTGGCCTGGTGCCGGGTCCTTATAAAGGTATCCTGCTTGTGGACCACAGTATCAAAAGGCAAAGTTTTTAAAGCCTTTACCCAGGTATGGTGCGCAGCCTCATACTCCGCAGATCCAAGCGTGAAAATATCCGCGTGATCGACCTTGAACACTACCGTCAAATCTCCCTGCATCGAAACAATACAGCCATGCTCTAGGTTATAGATCGGGAATACCTTGCTAAAATCTATCGGCTTTGACATACGCTTGAATTTAAATTGGTAAATAAACTGCGGCGTCGCGAACAAAGCGCAGCAGGAATAATGCGTTTTGCATTGCTCTTTAGCAGCCCATACTGCCCATATTTATGACTCATACGGATCACAGTCATAAAAAGTGCAATCCCTAAGACCCCAATGACAACGATACACAGATATAAGCTTAGCCCGCAGAGATACAGCGCAGCAAAGAGCAGGAGCAAACCGACTAGACCAGCAGCTAAAAAGCCGATGTACTGTGCTTTTAGTCCGCGAAATTCGATTGCACGACCCACACCTTTATTGATCTGATAAACGCTGCTCATATTCCAAAGAAAGATTTAAGGACCGTAGCCACCACCACAAGAAAAATACAACTCCCAAACCAAGCAGTCGCCACCTTCGTGGTATCCGGTTCCCCCGCATTCCACTTGGAATAGACCTTCACTGCACCCACCAAGCCCATAATGGCACCAATCGCATACATCAGCGAAGTCCCGGTATCAAAGTATCCCTTGACCTTATTGGTCGCCTCACTGATCCCCTGATTCCCATCCTGCGCCTGGGCAACCTGCAGCATAAAAGCAAATACCGCAGCGCCCGCCGCAATGATTTTACCCGGAAAGGCAGGAAGCTTTACAGCAAACAAGTTCTCCAGCTCTTCAGTGCTGATTTCCCAATCCAGCTTCTCCCCGCACTCCAGGGAAATGTGTTCCAATACCTGCGGGCGGAGTTTGGATTGAAAAACCTCGCTGTAAGCTTCACCAATTTCGAGCAAGGACTTAGTCAATTTTCCCTTGTCCCATGATTTTTCTTTTGCCAGCGAGATGGTAAAGTTAAACTCTTCCATACAATCAGCCAGATCGTCCTGTACCAATTGATCGCGATCAGGATCCCTTCCAAAATCAAGCTCATCGAAACTCACACTGCTCACCCCCTCTTCAGGTAAAGCTTTACCCAAAACACCGGGAACTTCCTTTTCCGCAGCAATCAAATTTCGATTTTTGATTTTGCCAGCCTTACCCACAACAGCAGTTAAAAGCGCCCTCATCTCCTGCCTATAATACAGCAGTAAAACAACCGCATAGTAAATCACCAGGGAAAGCACCGTCATGATGCCATACTGCAACCAGCTAAAATTTGAAAACATAAGCCTTTGTCTTTAAGCCGCCTGCACCATTGCCGGCGGCGAAACAAAGGTTGCCGGATCGGGAATTTTTCATTCCCAACAGGGGACTGTATGGGGTGAGAAGACATCATCCCAGCCCCAAAACATTTTGATTCAGCGAGAGACAGGACCGTTAGTAACCTGGCGGCTTATATCTCAAATCTTCCTCCACCCGCTGCTGAATCGCCATCCCCATGGAATCAATAAATTTAGAAGGACTGCTGACTTTACGTTCCCGGATCTCTCCGAAAGTATGATGCACATCCCTAATCTTCACACTGAACATCCGCTCAAAGGCCGCCACAATCTCAGAAATCTGCGCGTTGCCATGATTGAGCTGCCCGGTATAATACAACCCATAAACCAGCTCACCTAGGTTCACAATCTTGCCCGTCCACTTGACCCCCGAATCAGGAGCCGACAGATCAGCCGCCACAGCAGTACCAGTCAACACAGCAATCTGCTTCAAAATCAGCTGCTGCATCTGCTCAAAAGCGATGAACTTAGCAAACATATAATCCATAGACGTAGAAAATAGCGGATCTGGATCCGGCATTTCGGGAATAATCAGAGAAGACATCTCGGCTCCCCTGATAAAATAAAGCTCATCCAACTCTACCGCCCCCGAGCGGTAATATTGGTATAAAAAAGCATACTGCTGAAAAAAGCGGCGCAGCTGCCTGAGCTCATCCTCAAAGTAAGCGCGCAGCATTTCAGTGGTTCCAACCGGCTTGTTCATTTCCAGATTATACCGCTCAAAGGCAAGGATTTTCTGGGCATAGAACTTAGGCTTAATGACCTTAAAGAAATGGATCTCCGCTGAAGGAGAATCAAAGTCATCAGCCAGAGTAAGCTGACGAAGTTCAATAAGGGAATTCCGGACAACCGCTAACGCATCTGCCAGATTTTTGACCTGTCCGGTATCACTGGCCCTTAGCACATCCAGTTCAGCGGTAAACTTCACATAGAGATTTTCAAAGATTTCATGATTCATAGCAACGATTAAAATAAACCCCACAGTCACCCGTTCACTGGCTTTTTATTAATTCACAACTGTTAGAGAAAAGTAGAATCTATCCATAAGCACATTGTTTTGGTGAGGCCAAAGTGCTAACACGAGATCAAAAAAATGTAAGGAAATACCCCTATTTTAAAAAGTACGGGAAAACCCTTACCCTCCATAGAGACAAAATGTGGTAATTGATGCGCGAGAACGCTAAATTATAATTGGATAACTCGACCTTGGTGATGGGTAATCAAATAAGAAGATTGAGATTTTACAAGAAGGCCTTCAAATTAGTCTTTTTTCAAAAGTAAAATGGATACGTTACTGAGATTTTTCTTCCCAATCTACATCTAGTAGATCTTTAGGAGCGACCCCTAAACCTTTGGCAAGATCAATAATTGTTAATAGAGTGGGATTAATTTTTCCATCAACATAGCGCTTTATGTCACTATGTTCAACATTACAATTGGCAGCTATTTTACGATAAGAAAGTCCACTTTTCTTTTTCAATACTAATAGCTTTTCCCCAAACTTATTTAAGTATCGCTCTTCCTTCTCGTCCATTCTTTTGTTTAAACGAAAGGTCAGCGAAAAGGTTAAAAATTTTGTTGTGTTTTAACACAACATTTCGTACATTAGATAAATTGAAAATTTAAAAATGAATTGATAGATTTGTAGCATCATATCGAATATAATTTATGGTGCTCACACGAACCTCAAATCCGCACAAAGCTTAGGAACTTTAAGGACAAAACGAGGATAGGTGAGCGCTCGGATTCCCTATACACACCTAGGGAGCCGGGCCTACTTATGGTTTTGTCCAGGTGCTACCTCGGTAGTAGTTTCTGTTTTACAGAAGCGCCGTCCTAAGCGGCCCGTTGTGCGGATTAACCAACGGTAGCCCGGCTCCTTCGGGAGTTTTTCGCACTGATTGGTTCGTGGTTTTGATTTTAATTAAAACTAAAAGCAATGGAACCAGCAATATTTACGACAATTTCCTTTATAAAATTACGGTCTTCATTAACGAGGTTGGTCGTTTCGTATGTTATAGATTTTGGTTATTTTAACAAACTAACGGAGGATAGCATTGCTCAAACACAGACTCCACCAAATCTTAAAATCACATACCAAGGTGAGTACCATTCTGTAAAGGTGGTACTCACCAATTTTTTCGTTCCTAACCTTTCTCAAAAGGAATTATTTAAGCTGATAATTAAATCACCCGTTTAAACGGCCAAATTAATCAGTGGGCGGCGGCATGTGATATAAAATGATTCCAGTCGCCTCGCTTTTTTGTAGTTTATCAACTGACCAACTTATTACTTATCAATATTTTCATGTTTCAAAAAACAACGATAAACATCGTACTGGCTATTCTTTGTCTGGATTTTTCGTCAATTGCCCAAGACAAAATAGCCAATATAACTGCCCTCAAAATCGGCGACAAGGTGCCGGACATTACAATAAATAACATCATCAACTACAAAGACGCAAACGGAAAACCTGCCAAAAGCATTAAAATATCGGACTTCAAAGGCAAGCTGCTCATCCTCGACTTTTGGGCAACATGGTGTGGCCCGTGCATTACTATGATACCTAAAATAGATAGTTTGCAAAAACAGTTTGCGCAAAAGGTCCAATTTTTTCCAGTAGCATATCAGTCGGAATCTGTCATCCAAACATTTCTTTCAAAATACCAAAGGCAGCAGCATATAACATACGAACTGCCAAATGTAACAGAAGATCAAGTGTTAGGTAAGTTGTTCCCTCATAAAGATTTACCTCATTTTGTTTGGATCAATAGTAATGGTATTGTTAAATCAATAACTGAATATGACATTGTCGATAAAGAACATATTGAGCAACTACTAAAAACTGATAGTATATCTGTAAGGCAAAAACATGACGTATTTGTGCCTTTTCAAAAAGATAAACCCTTATTGATTAATGGGAATGGTGGAAATGGTGATAATATCATGTTTCATTCGCTAATAACTCCCTATAGGGATGGTTTACCTTGGAGTGTTAATTTTGATTACCTCGAACCTGGAAAACCGAGACGTGTTACCGCATTAAATCAAAGTATTGCCAATCTGTTTGCAACGGCATTCGGTGGCGATACGTACTGGTTTGGAAGTAATAAAAGGATATTTCTATCTAAAGATTCAAGCAATTTAACGAGTAATTTGCATGGGCAAGCTGTAAAAAACTGGATGGGCAACGGTCACGGGTTTAGTTATGAATTGATTGTTCCCCCAAGTATGGCAAAAGACTTGTTCTTAAATATGCAAAGCGACTTACTTAGATTCTTTTCCCAGTATGATGTTAGCATCCAAAAAATTCCGACAAGATGTTTGGCTTTGGTAAGAACGTCGTCAATAGACAAAATCCAGTCCAAGGGAGGTCCTACCATAACTGATTTCGACAAACAGGGCTGTCAAATCAAAAATAATTACCTGATTCAACTAACCGGAAGGTTAGATATTCAGTATTTACAAAACCGCTCTCCTATTGTTGATGCTACAGGCTATAATAGCCCGGTTGACATAAATATAGATGCCAATCTTTCAAATTTAGATCAGCTTAATGCCGAACTAAAAAAATATGATCTCGCCCTGAAAGAAAGTGTACAGCCAATTGAAATGCTGGTATTCAAAGATAGAGAGTAACCAACTTTCAAAGCATTCTCACCCAACAATTTATCATTTATTGCATGAAAAAATATATACTCCTTATATTCCTAATATTTTGCACGATCCTAAGCGTTGCGCAACAAGAGTTTAATGGAACTGTAGTTTCATCATCTGGTCACGCTCCATTACCGGGAGCTAATGTTCAGGTCAAAGGCTCCAATATCCATTTTATTACAGATAGTGCTGGCCATTTTCATTCAAAACTCCAAGGCAATCCGCTAACCATTCAGATTTCCTACATCGGTTTTCGATCATTAGAAATAATAGTGAATTTACCAACAACCTCTCTTATTATTGCTTTGGAGCCTAATAGCAATGTATTAAACGAAGTAACTGTCTCCACTGGTTACCAGGACCTGCCAAGTGAGCGTGCCACCGGTTCGTTTACAAAAGTAGACAACCCCCTGATAAACCGTAGTGTGAGCACTGATATTGTGTCCCGCTTACAGGATGTGACTTCCGGCCTCATATTCAACAGGGGCAAGGGAGCTGTTAAAAACGATATTAGTATCCGGGGCCTCAGCACGATCTTTGGGAATGCCCAACCACTAGTCGTCGTTGATAATTTTCCTTATAATGGTGATTTAACCAATATCAATCCGAATGATGTAGAAAGCATTACTATTCTTAAAGATGCGGCCGCCGCGTCAATTTGGGGATCAAGGGCGGGGAATGGCGTTATTGTTATCACCACTAAAAAAGGAAAAAATAATCAGCCTTTAAGAATAAGCTTTAACGCCAATATTAATATAGTTGACAAGCCCAATTTGCTCTACAAAAAGATGATGAGTAGTGCTGATTACATCACAACCGAAGAACGATTATACTCGGAGGGCTACTACCAAAACACGATCTCTGCTTATAACGCTGCTGTTATTACGCCAGTTCTTGAATTACTCAATGCGGAATCTAATGGGACTATTAATGCTGCACAAGCTAAATCACAAATTAGTGGCCTTAAAAATCAAGATATCAGAAATGACTTGGCAAAATATTTTTTTCAAAAGAGCATCAATCAACAATATTCCATTAATTTTAGTGGAGGATCGGAAAACCAGCAATATTATGTTTCCGGCGGTTATGATAAAAATTTGGACAACCTCGTTGGCAATGGCTATGACCGGTTAACCTTAAACGCGAACAATACTTATAATCTGTTCAATAAAAAACTTGAAGTACGTACCGGGATTTATATTACTCAAAGCAAAACCACGACTGACAATCCAGGTATTGAACAAATCACATACAATGGATCGTCTCTTTATCCCTATGCTCGTTTAGCAGATAGCCAGGGAAACCCGCTTGCAATTAATAAAGACTATCGGGATGGATTTATTCAAAGTGCTCAAAATTCCGGCTTTTTAGACTGGACTTATAAACCGCTTGATGAAATCCAAAATGCAAATAATACCAGCAGCATCACAGACTATAAGTTAAATGCGGGTTTGAAATACCGGTACAATGCAGACCTGAATGCACAAATTCTTTATCAGTATCAAAGATCAGGGAATGAAGCCCGTAACCTGCAAAGTCAAAATACTTATTACACTAGGAACCTGATTAACCAATATACACAAGTCAACCCTGACGGAAGCCTTACTTTACCAATGCCGCTTGGCGGTATATATGATTTCCAGAACTCAACTGGGATAGGCCAGGATTTACGGGCACAATTAAATTATCACAAATCCTGGAATAATAAAAATGAACTCGCTGCAATCGGAGGATACGAAATGAGAGCTTTACATACAACCGGTAGTTCGTATCGGCTGTATGGTTATGATCCTGTACATGAAACCAGTCAGGCTGTAAATTTTTTAGACTATTATACTTTATATAATGACCCCTATATCGCCAGTACTATATCTTATAGCAATGGTCAAACTAATCTGCATGATAATTATAGGTCATATTATTTTAATGGCTCCTACACATTCGATAAGCGCTATACATTGTCCGGCAGTATCAGGCAGGACGCATCCAATTTATTCGGAGTAAAAACCAATCAGAAAGCGGTGCCGTTATTTTCAACAGGGTTAAGCTGGAATATAACAAACGAATCTTTTTATAAATGGGAACTGATACCCGTGTTAAAACTAAGGGCTACATATGGGTACAACGGAAATGTCAACAAAACCGTCACAGCCTATACTACCGCCTATTACTACGATGCTTCCCAAAGCGGTATTCATCAACCTTACGCCACGATTATTAATCCTCCCAATCCGGAGCTTAGATGGGAACGCGTGCAGGTAACTAATCTTGGCGTTGACTTTAGCAGTAAAAACAATATCATCACGGGCTCTATAGAATACTATCGGAAAGATGGCAAAGACCTGATCGGAACCGTCCCTTATGCGCCATCTACCGGCATATTAACTTTCAGCGGCAATACAGCTAATACAAATGGCAGGGGTTTCGACCTTATTCTTAATACGAAAAATATTGACCGAGAGCTAAAATGGAATACAAACTTCCTGTTGAGTAAGGTTTCTGATAAGATAATTAAGTATTTATACGCTTCTCCGGTATCCAGTTTACTACAGTACGGGGATGGACTATCTCAAGCACCATTAGTTGGGAAACCACTATATGCACTTTACAGTTACAAATGGAATGGCCTTGACCCGGCAACGGGTGATCCGCAGGGGTATCTTAATGGACAAGCTAGCAAGGATTACTCTGCGATCATTTCTTCTGCAACCCCTGATAATATTGTATACAGTGGTTCTGCGCGCCCTACAGTTTTTGGTTCTTTTAGGAACACTTTTCAGTACAAGGGTTTCTCCATTTCTGCCAATATTACCTATAGGCTAGGATATTATTTCAGAAAAAGCTCGATTGGTTATGGCAGCGACTATGGTTTAGGCGGGGACGGAGACTATAATCTGCGTTGGCAAAAGTTAGGTGATGAACAGTACACCTACGTTCCGTCTATTCCGAATGTTCCAAATAATAACAGGGATATGTTTTACAGTTTTTCAAGTGTACTTGTTCAAAAAGCAGATAATATTAGGCTTCAAGATGTCAACTTCAGTTATGATCTGTACCGACAAGGAATAAAGCAACTTCCGTTTAGGCACATCCAGTTCTACGTTTATGCCAATAATCTTGGCTTGTTATGGAAAACGAATAAGGCAGGAATTGACCCGGATTATCAAACCGGACCACCACCCAAAGCGATGGCCTTTGGAATCAAAACAGATTTTTAATTGATTTTTAAAGAAAATATGAAAAGATATAATTACCTCTTAGCTACATTTTTATTGTTGTACCTTTTTAGTTCGTGTCAAAAGAGTTTTTTAAATGAGAAACCTGACCAAGCATTATTAGTACCGGAGAGTCTATCTGATTTCCAGGCATTACTCGACAATTTAAATATTATGAATGTTACTCCGTCTTTACAGAACGTTGCAACGGACGATTATTACACGACTGATAATGGTTGGAGTGCATTGTCATCTCCTGCGGAAAAAAATAGTTATATATGGCTCAGCGATATTTATGAAAATCAGACTAACCAAGACTGGAATATACCTTATAAGCAGGTATTTTATGCCAATGTCGTACTGGATGGACTGAATCAGATAGGTCCTGGCAATACATCACAAAACACCTATAATCAGATTAAAGGCAGTGCGCTTTTTTACAGGGCATTCGCGGAATATAATCTTATTCAGATGTTTGCAGCAGATTACGACCCAGCTACAGCTTCTCAACTTCCTGGAATCCCGGTTCGCTCTTCGTCGGATGTGAACATCAAGTCAACCAGGGGAAGTATAAAAGAAACTTATGAAGCAATTGTTGCGGATCTGAATAATGCAGCACTATTGCTCAGTAATACTGCAGCCTTTAAATCCAGGCCCTGTAAAACGGCAGTATATGCTTTACTTTCGAAGATCTATTTAAGTATGCGAAATTATAGTCAGGCACAGGCATTTGCTACGGCTTGCCTGAATCTTAATAGTTCATTGATCGACTACAACACTATTTTGACTTCAGCATCTAGGCCTTTTCCACCACCGCTAACGGCTGACAATAAAGAAGTGATCTTTTACGCCACTTTAAATTCCTATTCTTTTAATAGGGCGGCAACCACTTATGTAAATGCTGATTTGTATAATGCTTATAATAGCAATGACCTGCGAAAAACAGCTTATTTTAATATGAGGGGTACTGGATACAATTTTAAGGGAACCTATACAGGTAATGTATCTTTCTTTGCCGGTCTGGCAACCGATGAAATATATTTTATCAGGGCTGAATGCGAAGCGCGATTAAATAATTTGACAGAAGCGTTGACAGATTTAAACACCGTAATGGCGCTTAGATTTGTTAATGGTACTTACACGAATTATACGACCACAGATCCCAATCAGGCACTTATTAAAATTTTGCTGGAAAGAAGAAAAGAATTAATTAGCCGGGGAGTGAGGTGGTATGATTTAAAACGATTGAATAGAGAAGCTTCTACTGCTGTGACACTTTCCCGTTCACTTCGAGGACAAAATCACACCCTGCTTCCTAATAGTAATCGGTACGTTTTTCCGATTCCTGATGATGAGATTGCCGCTAATGGCCTTCCTCAGAACCCGAGATAATAAATTTAGATTAAGGAACGACTTAGTTAAATACTTAACCAAGTCGTTCCTATTTTATTTAGTTAAATTCACCATCTACACGGTTTGTAGGAATCGGTGTAGTAGCAGTTGGCGTTGTACCCGATTGAAATTGCGCGGTGCATGTCTGTGCGACCGATGCATCACAATCATAATTGCTGCCCTGTACCAGCGAATTGACATTGGTCCAGCCTGTTATCGCGCCGGATGTGTTGTAATTGGGGCGCCACTTAACCGTACTTTGTTTGACTTCTGCTTTAAATGCCACTAAACTTGTGGCGATTAATACGGCTACGACCCCGTATTTGTTAACGCTTTTGATTTGTGTGATGATTTTCTTAATCATGACAGTAGTGTTGTGTTCCCGCTCTTTGATTTAGAGAACAGGCCCGATTTAGTGATTTGACCCCTTGAAGCCGCGATCATTTCACATTCAATTTTCTATTTCCTATGCAGGGCTGGCTCTTTTCCCTGCCATTGCGGTTCAGGCACTGTTTGAGAAGAGTTGTTTTTTGTTTTTAAAGTGAAACCATGATATTTTTTTATTCCAATTGTATTCAATAGTAAAGGCTATCAGGGAAAGGGCTATGAAGAAAATGTTGAAAATCAGTTGAGTCAAGTAAGATGCTCCATCTCCCAGAATACCGCCGCAAGAACAGGGTGTCCGGCTAAAAACATCATTTGTCGCCAGGATAATATACACACTAAAAGCAACTAATAGAGATAACGAAGCCCACAATGCTTTTTTTCTGGTTGCAGGTAATAACAGGCAAACTACCAGCAGAATTTCCAACGCAGGAATAACCCATGTTAGCATTTCAGCCAGAGCTACAGGAAATACCTGATTTAGCATTTCAACCCGTGCCTTGGAATAATCTGCTACTTTAACGGCGGCAGCATACCCAAACATTACAGCTATAGATCCGGTAATGATCTTCAATGACTTTTCCTTTTTCATATGTTCCCAGCTTATTTTGTAATTAATTTAATTGGGCTTGGTAGCGAGCGAAAGTTTGAAAGGTATTCTAAATCAAAGTCTCTTCACTTGTATGTCTATCTCTACCAATAGTATATAACAAATATCGTTTCATGCGCTTATACAAAAGATACAGGTTTCAGATAAATTACCTGAAACCTGTATCTTTTGTATCGTACTTTTTCGAAGAAAACACTTAGCTACTTTTTCGGATTTCCTGGGGAGTTTTGCCGAAATACTTTTTAAATACACGTGTAAAGTAAGGCGGATAATGGTAACCGATCTTATGGGAAATCTCCTTGATGGTTAAGGAGCTTTCCTGCAATAATTTCCAGCCAAATGCCATCCGTAATTCATCGATGTAGGCATGGACTGTGCTCTTAACTACTTTTGAAAAAATGCGCACAAGTGTCCACTCGGGAATTTCAAATCGGTTCGCCAATTGGGTAAGATTATCAATGTAGGGATCTGTATAATTAGAATCCAGGTATGCCCTGATCTCAAGCGCCTTCTCTTGTGGGGTTTTACCTTTTAAATGCGTTGTAAAATCCAAGGCTTCGTGATAAAGATCAAAAAGCCGGATAGTCAAAGTAACAACTTTTGAACGCAGCCCTTTAGTAGATTTTGCGCTTAGCGCAAATAACTGGCGTAAAGTTTTGAGCACAGTATCATCTATGATGCAGCGTTGTAAATGGCTGTAGTCCCCTCTGCCACTTTCAATGTTGTTGACAAAATCCCGAAATTTAGGATAGTCATCTATACCTTTCCTGAACCATTCCAGCCGCGGCGTAATACAAAGCACCAGATGCGATCCCTTGGGAACCTTAAATTTATACGTGCCCGCCGTATTATGGGTAGCATAATAAGTGCCTTTAGTGGCTTCATAAATCAGCTGGTCATCTTGATCCGAGAACTGTATATGCCCGTTAAGATCAAAAAAGAGGAACATGGCGGGGTATTGCACCTCAAACATTCCCGAAAGCTCATCGGTGACGTCGAACTGGATCAATTCAAGAAAGATCAGAAAATTACTGTAAAACTGCGAAAGCACAGTGCCTTCGGGAATGGTATAGAGCTCTGCCTCTGCATAGCCTAAGGTATATTCAGCATTCTCAGGTCTGTGCCCCGTAACATTGACGGGATTCGGTTCAGGTTCGCCAAAAAGAAATTTAATTGGTCTGTCCATGGGTCGCATTCCTTTAGTTCATCAGCACATATATCTAAATTGACGGCGGTTTAGTTGCAAATCTGCTCGGTTAAAAAACGGTATCATGAAATGCATAGAGCCAAATCTTATATCCAAATAGCTCTTCCTACAGCTTCAATTTATCATACAAGACAAATTACTTCCATCACTCAATTCTGGTATTTCATGTCTACCTCACTGAGGGTTGCGCAGCTAACCCTCTTTTTCGTTATGTTATGAAAGTCTATCAAAAGTTTCTCTATTTACACTGATTCTCTTGCCAGCCCCTCGATCATAAACCACATCACTTTCTGCTTCGCGCCCATATTAACAATTCTTTGATCTTTTTATCAGTCGTTTCAAAAATCACAGCTTGAACACAGCTTAAACTTTGGACTAAGTTTAAAAAAGCGCTCCATGACCTCAATCTGGACATAAAAGGACTGATCTGAAATACGTTCCAAGGCTATCCTAATTAGCTTTTAACCATATTAAACCAATAACCCAATTTCCTCTGCAAATCTATTTTACGATTAACTTCAGTCTTGAAATAAATCCGCTGCACATGCGTATCCACCGTACGCTTGCCGATAAACAGATTTTCCGCAATCTGTTCATAGGTCAATCCCTGGCAATGTAATTCAGCCACCTCAGCCTCCCTTTTGCTGAGCCGGTTTTTGAGACAAGTTTCCGTAAAGTCGGCTTTTTGCTTATCATCCAGCACATTCATCGCCAGCTGACGCTCTTTTTCCATCCGCTCCATTCTTCCCGAACGGATCATAAACAAAGTTGTAATGATTAAAAACCCCATATTGGTCGATAACACTTCAATCCACTGCGCCACATGCAGATAGGAAAACACAGTCATCAGCCCCCATGGAAACACCGCCCAGTAGCCAGCCAACATCTCTCCCTTACGGGAAGGATACAAGGATTGGTCGTTACATTTGAACTGCAACTGCATTGATCTCAAAATGGCCCACAGCAATACAGGCACATACAAAAAGGGAATAATCATCCCGTAGTCAATGACAAACTCCAGGTCTCCAGTGAGCGGATAAACCACACCAAAAAAAATCAAGTAAGGCAAAAGTAGAAAAGCGGGCACTCCATAAACAGCATGCCAACGCAAACCTTCCAGATGGTAAGCCTTATAAAAATAGAAAGGAAAATAACTGGCCATCAGAAAACCGGAGCCGTAGGCAATGATATTCTGTACGGTGACAGGAATCCCCTTAATTTGTGGATCAGGGAACAGCCCACCAGTCAGGTTATAAATGATCAACAGCGACAGGAGTACGAAATACAGGAGCCTGCTTTTATCTTTTGGCCATGCATAATAATACCAAAGTACAAACGGAAGCATCATCAGTTCCAGCAATACAATAACAAGGGTCAGCATATGCAGCTCAGTACCTGGGATCAGCATAGAAAAAATAGGTTAATAATAGGTAAGTGGTTTGAAAGTATCAGCTACGTTTCAAAAAAAGCAGCGAATAACTCAGCTCAGTTTGGTGAAATACTTGAAAGCCAAACTTTTGATAAAACGAAATGTTGCGTGCAACAGAAGTTTCCAGGTAAACCGGTAAATCCTGTGCATCCATTTTGGAAAGCAGTGCAGCCATCAAACCGGAACCGATACCCTTTCCCTGTACGGCAGGGTCTACACCGATAAACCACAGGTAACAAAACGGACCCTTTGGATGCTGATTTTCGATCAGCTTCTCACGGTGAAGCACTTTTTTCAGACGAGCAAAACCAATGACCCCAAACAACAACTTGATGTCCAGCCACACCGCAGATAATGAAAACTGCTTTAGATGCCGATAAAACAAAAGCGCACAGGCAGATCCTTCTTCGTTAACAACAACTTCTCCAAACTCATAACAGACATCAAAGGCATATTCCATCAGCCGCCGTATCCGAGTGTTCCGTCCAGAGCTTGACCCCACCAAAAATCCTACACTCAAATTGTCTATAAAAGAGAGCCGAAGGAGTTCCACAATCCTCTCTTTATCTGATCGCTTAGCTTTTCTCATCATTCATTAAAATTAATTAAACGAAAGTTGCTTATTTACATCGCTATGAATCTGTGATCACCTCTTTCTGATTCAGCGTTTTAATTTCTGCAGCCTTCCAAAACAGATCGATAATCTGTCCAATGGCCACAATCAAATCCTCTCTGTCGCTTTCATTATTAATATCTACTCCGCATACTGTGCTCTTGTTTGTTTTCGCATGCCAAACTATACCATATATTCCAAACAGCATCAGTGCAAGGATCGGGCGAAACTTTAATCCAGAGTTCAAAAAATGAGGATCTGTCATTGCCGCAATCCTTGCGCCCTCTACTTCCCGCTCTTCGGAAATTTCCCTGAGTAAGGGATTAACTTCAGAAACCTGCCAGTGAATTATGGTTTGCATAATTGGATCACTAGAAAAAATCTTAAATTGGTTCTGGAAAATTGTAGTGATAAATTCTTGAAGACCCTGTTCAAGAATTGCATCAGAATTTTGAAACTGCTCAAATACGGGCATCCAAAAATCTATGCTTTTAATATAGGTCTTCACCAGGTTATTATAGGTAGTAAAATAGTGATAGATCATTTTTTTGCTCACACCTGCCCGAGCCTCTATCTTATTAACCCCTAGTCCAGCCCAGCCGTTTTCCTTCAAGATATCGCCAACCGCATCCAGCAACCTTTTCATGGTCACCTCTCTTGGATACTTTGCATATGGGCCACGTTTTTTTTTTCTTACATCGCTTTTCTCCATACTAAACTTCTCCCCCTTTTCTAATAGGCAACTCCCGGGCCAAGTCATTAAAAACATTCAACACCCTGTCTATCTGCTGCGTCGTATGAGTTGCCATTAAACTCATGCGTATTCTGGTATCCTTTTTCGACACAGCCGGGTACATGATCGGATTGGCATACACACCTGCACGCAACAGTTTTCCAGAAACTTCGGCCGTTAAGGCCATATCCCCAATCTTTACAGGGATAATCGCCGATTGCGTATTGCCGATATCCAAGCCAATACTTTTCAGGCCAGAAGTAAAATGATTTACATTTTCCCAAAGGAGATCTTTCCATTCTGGCTCTTCATCAATTAAATCAATCGCTTTTAGTATCCCCATGGATGCCGGTGTAGCAGTAACAGAAAATAAATGCTGGCGACTTTGAAACTTGAAAAATCGAATGAGTTCAGGTGACGCGACTACGTAGCCACCTAAATGGCCGAATGTCTTGCTGAAAGTACCCGTTATGATATCCACATCTTGATAGAGTCCATTCGGCTCAATCACACCACGTCCCGTCTCTCCAATCACACCAACACCATGTGCATCATCCATAATTACGTATCCATCATAGCGGTGCACTAAGTTAACTAGTTCATTAAGTCTTGCCAAGTCCCCATCCTGAGAATACACACCATCTACCACCACAAACCGTGTCCTGTATCTATCTTTGGCGTCTTTTAAAATAAGCTCCAAATGCTCCAGATCATTATGTCGAAAAGTTTTTTGATTCTTGCCTTTGCAACCCTCAAACATGCTGGCGTGGATCTTCATGTCCGTAACTACCAGATCTTCCTTTCCGATTAAAGCCATTAAGCTCGAAGAATTGGCCGTATAACCTGTCGTATATATTATCGCTGCGTCGCGTTGAAAGAATGCCGCGATCTTTTCTTCCAGCTCGCGATGGAAAGTGAAATGACCACCGATGGCAGGAGAAGCACCCGTTCCTGTACCTAAATACTGAATCCCAAATATCGCAGCTTTCTTCACAAGTGGATGCTGAGAGAATCCAAGGTAATCATTGGAAACCAAACTAATGTATTTGCCAACACCTCCCAGAGCCGGTATGTTCAACTCAATTTCAGGGCCGCCAGCCGAACTGGTCTCGAATCGATAATTCAAACGCCCCTCATCTTCCAAGAAATTAAGATACTGGTTGAAATACACCGCCCGCTGGTATGCATCTAAACCTGCAGGGTCTTCAAAATCCTTAAAGGATGCCTTTTTAAAGTCTAAATTCATATTTACTCTTATAAGTTGTTGCTAAAGTAAAGTATGAGTTTCCTATTAGTGGTGCATAAATCCACTTTTTTCAATAAACTAAATAAAAGCAGCATCTAACAACACCCAGAGAGCGATCATTACACTAAAATTGCCCTAATATGACTTTACAATCACCGAAAAGATCATTATCTGAAAAAAAATATAGAAAATATTATATTTAAATGTTTTATTTACTAAATACACCTGTATTCTCTTCAAATTTCCCCATAAAACCAAAACAATAGCCGCCATTGCGCCCATTCAATAGCCTTAATTGAATCGAACTTACCCAATATTTTATTTAGTAGCTCCAATCTAGGTTATTAGCACTTTACAGGTGGTTTTCCACCAAATGTTTTCCTATAATATTAATGATAAGACAGTCGTGAAAGTGGTTTATACAAACTTATATACTCTTGAAGAAGAAGGAAATCGATCGGAAAAGATCGAAAAAAAGTTGAGCAGTCCCAAATATTTAATCGACCGCATCAATACTACGCATCTATTTCAGTTTTAAATCAGACCATACTGGCTTATAACGATAGGCTTTTTTTCTCAGCTATTATAGACTTCTTACGAACTGCCCTTTTTTCTGGCTTGTTCAAATGACCTTCTTTTTCAGCAGTGTTCACACTTGCTACTTTATTTGCAATTGCAGAGGGAACCGCCTTTATATATTCATCTTCTATGAGCTCATAAATATCCGCTTTGATCTTCTTGTAGTTCTGCTGAATTTCTTCATCGGTAACTTCTCTAATCTTTGGCAGTGGTTGATACTGCTCTTCTTCTGCTTTGATAGCTTTATGATCATTAATAACTTCTGCATGAAACATTTTCAATTCAATTTTCTGGTCGGGATTATCCGCCACCATGCCTACAAATTGTCCGGATGATAGTGATGCAATCTTACTGGCGGGAATTGCACTATCCAATTGGGTAGATTTACTTAGCGAGGTATCATTACTGTTTATGCTTAGGCTCTGCCTATCCTGGACAATCTTGCCGAAGGACTCTGAAAGCTTTTTTGCACTATCTCCAGTAACCTGTCCACTGATGATGTTTCCGGATATTCCAGCGATTATATTTGCCTGTTCCGCGCCGTATTCTTTTTTCACCTGCTCTATACTTTGAATTCCAATGGTACAACTGACCAAATTACTTCTGGCTGTAGTAATTGTTGGTACCAGATCAGCGAATAGTGTCGGGTATTCATCAAAAATTAGGCTGCACTTGAGTTTATCCTTCTGGTTCACTAGTTTTAAAATCCGGCTGACATAAAGAGACAGTACTGCGCCATAAGTCTGTAATTTCTGCGGATTATTGCCCAGACAAACTATTTTTGGCGCATCGGGATTATTGATGTCCAAACTGAAATCATTCCCACTCAAAACATAATACAGTTTTGGCGAAACCAGCCTTGCCATACTAATTTTTGCACTTCCTATCTGTCCTTCCAATTGCCCCCACTCCTCTTTTTCCCATGCTGAAATAAATGGATTGATTAAAGCGTTTATTTCCGGCTCTTCATTTAGCACGGTAAAAAGACGTTTGTAATCCACCATCATCAATTCAATAGTATGTGGTAATGTACAATATTTCCCGTCCTTATATTTGCGCAGATACCAGATCAGCGCGGTTACAAAGCTAATGGCAGATTCCACAAAAAAATCTCCCTGCTTTTTAATCCATTCACGGTTTAATCCCAGCATCATTGTCCTTGCCGATTCTGTTGCATCAGTAATGTCTGCCATGCCCCCAGGTTCCAGAGGATTACAGCGGTGCATAATATCATCGAGGCTAATTACCCAGAAAGAGGGTTTGACTTTAAAATTGCCACTGTACTTTAGTAGCTTGTTGTAAGCCATTGTAGTTAAATCGCTGTACTTGAAATCGTAGAGCAGCATGGAAAATCCCTTTTTTAAATGCTGCTCTATCACGTGCCGGATATAAAAATAGGTTTTGCCAGAACCAGCTGAACCTGAGAGCAAAGTACTTCTAAAGGGATTGATTACATTGATCCATCCATTCCTAAGTTTTCCTTTGAGCCAGTACCTGGTGGGCAGGTTGATGCTGTATTCATTTTCCAACAGCCTTTCTTCCTGCGGGAAGGTTTCATTGTCCTTGTTGAAGGGATCGCCACTTAAATTGACCTGCAATAAACGCGACAGCAAATTCCCCCCGGACAACATCAGCAGGTAACCAAAGCTGGTGGCTCCCATGTACAACAGGGCAACGGTCTCAGCGTTAGCCTGCAGTGCTAAAAAGAAATGGCTGATCCCATACAGCAATAAGCCTGTGATGATATAGGTGATGATGGTTTGCTTCCTGATTTTTTCATCCTTTTTGCCTTTGGCACCTATAAGGGAAATCACTAGCAAAAGTATGGCAGCCGATTTAGAAAACAACACGGTTTTAAATACGGCGAGCGAGCTGATTATTTCTAAGATGTGATCGGTGAGTGTTGCAGTTAAAGCCCAATTTTGAAAGGCACGATAACAAAAAATATAAAAATGTAGACTAAGTATAACCAGGCTTAGTAATCTTGTAAAGTCGGCGATCTTGCGCAAGGCCTGTATGTTTTCTCCTGTTTGCATATTCAATGGAATTAAATTCTTATTTTTTTTCTTTTCTTTTTCCTGGCTGGCTGTCCGGATTGATCATACTGCTCTTTTAGCAGGAAGTCTAGTAACCCCGGCCCAAGGTGAGCGGATTGAATAGACTCCAAGTCCAGCGCCTTGCTGTTAATTGGTTTGGTTGGCGTTTGCATGTTTTGAGTTGACAGGGGTAAAGCATTACTTGCTTTTTGTGCAGTATCTTTTGTATTCAGAGTACTCAATATGCCCTTGGCGCTGTACGCTTTGCCAAGATCACTGCCATTGAAGACTGTTTTGTTTTTGTGATCTACGTATGTGATCCCAAAGGGCTGCCCATTCACACCAATCCTGAAAATTGCAGCCACACCCTGTACTTTTAATGCCGCGCGGAAAGCAGTCTGATCCGCTGGTTTTATTGAAAGCACTTGATCTATTGTCCGTTTCAAGAGAAGTTTAAACTGCAAACGGTGCTGCTCGTGTTTTGCGAACTGCTTTTCCAGCCAGGGTAACATTGGTTTGGTATAGAGCGAGCTCGATTTGATGGGGACGCCAACTTTGTTGCCGCTTTCATCCAAAAGGCTATACATCAATCCTTTTTTCTGAAACATTTGGCTTTCCTCACGCCCCCGATCAGCACACACATTAAACTGTTTTAACACTGCGTTCAGTTCGGCGAGTGAGGTGAATGTATAGGAAGCAATGACTGCATTTACAGTATTACTAATGGCTCGTTTGGTAGGCAGCTTTCCATAAATTACCTTCTCTATATCAATAGATTTTATGCTAGGTTCTGGCTTGTGCTTTTTTCCCTGCGCTTTGACCAGTCTAAAGTCCTCTTCAATCTCCTTCCTTGCTTTTTCTGATTGATTAGCTCCAATGTTATGCAGGTCTATCCGGTTTCCGTCCGCCTTGATATTGGTAGTCACGACATGGATATGATCGTGGCCTGCGTCATTGTGCCGGTAGGCAATAAATGGCTGGTCACCAAAACCAATCTTGTCCATGTAGGTCAATGCAATTCGCTGCAGGGTTTCATTCGACAGTTTTTCGCTGGCGTCAAAATTTAAGGAAATGTGCAGGGTATTGGTCCTGACCTTTGGTTTAAGCATCAGCAGATTTTGAAACCGGTGCATTTTCTGGTGGAAATTCATCCGCTCTATGTCTCCCGCAAATCCACTGGCAAGGATTAATTCGGCCTTTCCTTCCAGCACTTTATTTTCATTATACCGCAGTGCGCCACGCAAACTTTTTCCGGTTATGATCTTGGCAACCATCTCTCTGCTAAACTATTAATCATAACCAATAGTGTGTCTGTTTTGCCATCAACCTTTTCATAAAGCCGGACCACCTTGCTTACCTGCAAAAGTTGCATATTTTCTCTTTTATCACTGTGAAATGCTTTAGTGATCTGGTTAATGTTTATTCCTATTGCCCGTAGCTCCTTACGGATTACAGCTAGCTCTTCCATTGTCGAATTAAGAGTCATATCCTTATAGAACAAGGTGATTTTTTCTTTGCTAAGAATTTTTCTGGCAGCTTCACCGATGGTCTGACAGTCACTGCTTTTACTGATCTTTTCCAACCTTTTGTAAGCGGCATCAGTTAACCTAATCCTTAACACGCGGGTTAGTATATTTTCGGGGTGAGCTGATTTATTTCTAGGCATATTTTGATCTTTTTGTCTGTCTTGAAGGGGCAAGTTCCGCAGCCCCTTCCTTTCCTGCGGTAGCGGGCAAAGAGGTTTCCGTAGACGGAAATACATCTTTGCTGGACTCAAGCGAGACCGAATTTATCCTAGGCTTCGGCTTGGAAATCCTGTTGATTGTATTCATAATATTGATTTGCTTTATTGAGTCAACAAGCGGTTGTGGTAGACGTTGTTCTCCTCTTGGTATTGCCGTTGTTCTTGTTCCATCGGGAGGAAGGAACGAAGCAACTGTCGGATTTTCTTTCGTGCCGGAACGATCTTTCTTCTTGGCAATTTCTGCCTATGGGTTAGCTTATCGGCTGTGTTTTCAGCAGTGGTTTTCAATCTGTGTTTCATGGCAATTATTTATATTGCCAAAGATTAAGACTGAAATTTTTAGGATTTCCCACCATGGGAAAGATGGGGGAAAATTAAAGCCATGATGCATTTGAAGCTCTACTTCTTAAAGAACTGAATCGGTTAAGTGAACTCACCGCGATTTTGAAGAAAGACTATATATACTAGCAGTTTGTGTAATTATAAATCTGTAAAGTAACAATAGCATTTTTCGACTAAGATGTGAATTTTATAGGTATTTTGCTTTTTTAGATAGCGTGTCCCGCCAGTTATCTTGCAACCAAACTTGAACTCATTATCATTATTCCACCGTTTTTTGATAGAAATTGAGATGAGTATTTGATAAACAGTTATAGAACTATTGTGTCTTTTCTAGCAGGCCAGCGATGAAGTAAAGTCTACAGTTGTT
>Ga0308164_10000545_pt1 | contig 60232 bp, 48 predicted proteins | sample PhyTR2_FD_201031 | JGI IMG/M metagenome (GOLD analysis project Ga0308164, IMG submission 201031) | Phyllosphere microbial communities from UC Gill Tract Community Farm, Albany, California, United States - DLSLT.R2 | ecosystem: Host-associated > Plants > Phyllosphere > Unclassified | place: USA... | reverse complement strand
TCGAATACGCACGTGACACCATGCCGCGCGGCGTGTTGGGCATGAACGCGGCGATGATGGAGGATTACCTCAAGTTCATCGCCAACCGTCGCCTGTCGCAGATTGGCTTGAAGGAAGAGTATCCAGGCACCACCAACCCGTTCCCGTGGATGAGCGAGATCATGGACTTGAAGAAAGAGAAAAACTTCTTCGAGACCCGTGTGATCGAGTACCAGACTGGCGGCGCGCTGAGCTGGGATTGATTCCTGAGCCGTGGAGTCGCATCAAAAGCTGAAACCGTCTCATTAAAAAATGAAATGGCGCGCCAAGATGAGGCCTCTGCCACGTCAGAAATGGAAGGCAGAGGTCAGTTATAAAAACTGCTCAACTGGATGCTTCAACCAGACAACTTCTTCAACACAGGGTGACTGTGTATGAAACTGGTGGACAGGGTGGCCAAAAAACACAGCCCCTCCCGCTCAAAACCACAAAACCCCGAAACCTTTTCACTAAACGTGAACCGGACGCACCAAAAAGGGCTGCCAATCGCAGCCCTTTTTCTTTGCAAAACCGACGGTATTATTGAGCAGCCTGCCAGCCAGACAGAAACACCAAAATCATCCGGTAAAATGGCGAGTGAATTTTATGAGAGAGACACCGTGAAACTGCTGAATACCTACGACGATCATGACGATGCCAAGGAAGCTGCCGAAAAGCTGGTTGGCGAGAAACGCCTGGCCAGCGAGCGAGATGCCACCGTCGTGATCTACAACCTGTTTGGAATTCCCAGCTGGGGAAATTTTCACCGGCTAGGTATGTACAACTTGATCGAGCTAAAAGGGCTGCTGGATCGGAAAACTTCTTGGCAGCCTGAAGACATCAAACGCCATCAGCAGATCCTGGCCACTCTTAATACAGTGGCCAAGAACTACTCTCTAGAGCTTCCCTCTCACTGGCTGTGACAGATCAAGCCGCGTTTCCTTGAAGCTTGTCCAGGCTGAGTTGATTGAGTTCTACCCCCAGCTTGCTTGGGTCCTGAACGACCATATAGTGCCAAAGTCCGTGCTCGCCACTGCGGTTCACTGCATCAACCCAGCGCTGAGCTGCCTTAGCCTTGATATCCGCGTCATCTTTGTACTGACCCTTGACCTCAATAATGACTTTCATCCCGATATCAAGCTCCGCAATGAAGTCCGGCACATAACTGTGCTTGATGTTCTGTTTACGGTAGCTGATGGCGAAGCCTAAACGGTCGTTCTTCACCCACTTCGCTACGCCGGGGTGGATGTCGAGCAGAAAGCCTGCACTCTGCTCCCACTTAGCAGTATCGGCCACCATCAAATTCAGGTGGCACTTGGTGACTGCGCGCACTGATTTAGTCGTATGGAAGTCCACGTACAGCGTGCTTCCGAGGCCGGCAGAACCCTGCGGAATGACCGGCAGAAACCCGTGCTTTTCCTCTGTACCACTTTGCAAAGCGTTGTAGAGGCTTCCGATCACTGACTGGGTGTAGTTACCGCTGGCCAGGACGTCGCAAGCACAAGAGTCGCCTTTGAGAACGAGTTTCTCTCGTAAGAACCGCGCACACGCATTCAGTACCTTTGGAAACAGAGTTCCTATTGACACGCTGTCACCACGCTCAGTGCGCCATTGTTTACAGATTTCTTTGGCTAGAATAAAAGCGACCTGCTGATCGCGAAATAGATCGCGCCATTCAGCCAACGTCACTGAGGACTTCTTTCCTGCGCCGAAAGCCGTCAAGTGGCCATCAGGCGCTACCATCTGCCCAACCTGAACGGTTGTTGGCAGCGTCATCGGGTCTATAGTGACTTGGGCGACTTGAGACCAATCAACCACCACATCGAACTGATTCACCTCTTGGTAGCCCATGATTATGGGGAAGTCGACACGGTACTGTTCACGCTCAGGCATCGAGAAAATATGGTGCTGCTCGCGCTCTGAAACCGTCGGATTTACCGAGCGGGTTTTGAATGGAACCAATTCGAATGGAACACCAAAGACCTTAGCCGTCTCCTCAGTGAAAAGCCCTGTATCTTCATTAACGACATAGCTAGCACGACGTAGTGCACGCCCCACTACCTGCTCGCAGAGCAGCTGCGAGCCAAATGGACGCAAGCCGACGATATGGGTAACTGTGTTGGCATCCCAGCCTTCTGCCAACATCGCAACGGAGACGATGCAGCGAATATCTCTACCTGGCGGAATACGCTCGTCGATCCATTGCAAGCCTTGGCTATCGCCCTCTTCCTCATCATCGTCGCTGTTGAGCTTGTCATTGTGCTTGCGCACAAGTTCTGACCACTCTTCAGGTACTTTATCGCCCGGCCATTTGGCCTTACCGATAGTATCGAGGATAAAGCGCATACGCCTCACCTCATGGCTACCGCTGCCTGCCTCCATCTCCTCGGCGATCTTGGAGTCAACCCGAACGGTAAGCTCCTTGCCCGGCACATTGCGGAACCACTCGGGCGCCTCACCGTAGCCTCCTTCGTTATTCGCGAGCCAACCATGGACTTCCTTGGCCACTTTGGTATCGCGGCAGACCACGATAAACACTGGAGGAATGGGATAGCGCTGTTTCTCTTTATGCAGCAGCTCCCACTCTTGGAACTTCTTGTACCAGTCGGTTGCGAGCAGTGTAATTGGCGTACTGGCGTAATTCATCACCAACTGCGGGGTGAGCTTTTTACCGTGACCATCCTCTTCGGCTTTAGCTTCCACCCAGCGCCATACGTTGAAGTAAGCCGCTTCCTCAGTGCCTCCAACATCAGCTGTTGGTAGCTCGGGTATCTTCACCAGACCGGATTCAATAGCGTCGAGCAAGCCGAAGTCGGAAACGATCCAGGGGAAAGGCTTACCGACTTCGTTACCCGAGCCCTGGATGTAAAACGGTGTGGCGGAAAGGTCTAGGCAGAGATTGATACCGTTCTTGCGACCGTTAGCCAGCTTATTGATGCGGTCGAGACCCTCGATCCAAATGGTCGCTTCTTTGGCATTCTTCTTGGCGGTTTCTTTGTCGTCTTCGAGAGAGGTTTCGCCCTCTTCATCGAGGTTGTCACCGCGACGGTAGGCATGGTGAGCCTCATCGTTGAATACCAGCCAATGCGGGCTGCGGCCACGCCCTGTGCCAAGCTCCTGGCGCAAGCGCCTGAACCAGGCAGCATCGGATTCAAAGTATTTAACTTCGACTTTGCCTTTGTCCTTACCCGACTTTTTGGTGATTTCAACGGCTTCGCCAGTCTTTACCACTTTGGCCGAGTCGCCATTGACTGTGTTGCTCTCCAGTTTGGCGAGCTTGTGCCAGTTGGCGATCATCACCTCGCCCCGGCGCAACTCTTCCATGCGCTGTACAGGCACCAACTGGCGGGTTCGGTAGAGCGACAAGTCGCCCAGCAGCGGGTCGAGTTCCTTTAGGCGTTCGCGGATGGTGACGTTGGGGCAAACGATCAGCACCGTATCGGAGAAGCGATCATCGGTCGGCGCTGCAACTCTATTGAGAATCGACCAGGCAGCCATCATCCCAATCACGGTGGTTTTGCCGGAGCCGGTTGCCATCTTGTTCGCGTAACGCGTAAAGGCGCGTAGGCCCTTGGCTTTACCCTCTGGACCCGGCTCGTCCTTCGGAATGCCGACGAGGCCCTTCTTGTAGACGTCCGCGGCCTCCACCAAAAAAATGATGGTCTCTGCTGCTTCAATCTGGGCGAAGAACAGGCGTTGTCCGCGATCTTCAGCGCGCCATAGCTCGATCAGCTCTTTAGTGACACGAGAGGCACCGTCATAAGTGGTGCCGGTCAACTTGCCGGCTCGCCACTCATTAAGGCGCTGACGGAACAGGTTGACCTGTCCTAGCTCTTCCTGTGAGCCAATGTCGGCTTCACCGAGCAGTTCGGCTTGGCGCTTGTTCTTGCGACCTGTACCGGCGCCTTCTGGCACTCGGTAAAAGTAGTAGGCCGGGCGGCGGCCTTCTGCTTTGACGGGTGACTTACCGATAGCCACTTGCCAGTGATGAGTCGGCTCCACGTAAGGCGAGTTGATAATGGGTTCCGGTACTTCGTTGACCGGTACGGCAGCATGTCCGCTCATTACTTCGCCTCCGCCACATTTAACACACGCATCAACTCGTTACCACGCTCATCGATCACCTTGATAGCGATCTGGCCTTTGCTATCTGCAACGAAGGGCTCACTTGTAGTGCCGGCCAAACGTTCCCATACGCTGTCATTGAATTGGCCCTTGAGTGACTTTTGCAAGTTGTCCCAGGCACCAGTACGCGGGAAAAACACCTGGCTGGCACAGAAGGCCATGCCGTTGTAGCTGGTATCGAGCATCCAGCACGGCAGGTTTTCCGGCTCAACCGATTCAGTCGCCATGGTATCAGGGCGGAAGGTATCCAGCCCCAGTAGTTCAACCTGATAAAGCGCCTTGCCGTCATCACGCAGGCCAGCGGAAGTAATTCGGGCATCCGGCAAGCCGGTAATGGAGAACAGCTGATCGGTGTGGCTGGTTTTGAGTAGGTCATCCATTGCCACATCGGGCGTCACGCTGATGTAGGTGCAGGGCAAACGTAGGCGTTTGCGATTATCAACCAGCTCACGGGCTTTGGCCTGGATAGCAAAGCCGAAGAAGAACAACTGACTATATTTGAGGAAGTACGCCTCGCTGGCGGCTTCGAACACCTGGTCGGAGCTAATCGCACCATCCTCTGGGCCAAAAACGATAGCGATACGCTGTTCTTGCTCGTCCACTGCTTCGGCATGCAGGAAGTCATTATCCAGCACGCGAACCTGCTCCAGCTTCAGGCTGCGATTGCCCGGTAGGCGCAGATTATGGCTGCGACGCAGAATATCGATCATGCGATCTAGATAGCTACGAGCGTTGTAGCCAGCGGCTTGCTCCGCCGCCTGGGTGGCTCCTTCCACTTCAAGAGAGTGGGCTGCTTGAATTGTTGCCTCAACAGTAAATGGGCCGCAGACACGAGTAATGTTATCGAGAGTTTCTGGGCGATCTACTAAAGTGACTGTTTCTGGCTCTTCATTATTAGCGATGGATTTCAGTGTAATTCGGGGAACCAAGCCACCAATTTCCTCGCCTCTTCGGTTTTGTTTACGCTTGTAAACGAAACCACCTGCTGGGCCACGAACAGGCTCTTTCAGGTCGTACCAAGGAAATGTGGCTGTCAACAAACGCTGGCGCGCTAGCGCCAAGGGCACACGGGAAGTATCACAAGTTATCCAGCGACGTCCTAAGGTTTCGGATACATATGCTGTTGTACCTGAACCACAGGTTGGGTCGAGGATTAGATCACCTGGATCGGTCGCCATGAGCATACAGCGCTCGACAATTTTCTGGTTTGTTTGAACTACATAGGCTTTATCGCCCGCGTCAAACCCCCACTTGGTGTCAGTCCAAAGATTATTGATCGCCTTGACGGGGAAGTCTCCAAGGTACATATATCTGGCCAGGCTATTTTTTCTGGCAATGAGAGCCCCTTTTTTTGCTAAATTCTCCAGGCCGACTCTCGATACTTTCCAATGGTTGTTAGGGCCTGGAGAATATTGTTTATCTTCAAAAATAAACGGCTTAGAACTCTCTTCGCTATACCCTGAGGACGTGAGTGGGCCATATCTCCAGGCCCTTGCGCCATCAGGAAGTGAGACTAAACCCGACCATTCGTCCTTGGTGAGACTTCTGGTTGTACCGTCTGCAAGCTCAACCCACTTGTACTCTTTGGCTGAGTCATCGCCGAGGAATTTTTTCTCGTAAAGAGGCTTGTACTTTATTTTTTCTTTATTTTTCGCATACCAAACAATGTAGTCACCAGCTCTTGATAGGGTTAGGCTTGGAAACCCGCTAGTTGTAACATAGGAGATTAAACTTACAAAGTTTCCAACCCCAAAGACCTCATCAAGCATATTCCTTACAAGATGCAAATTATCTTCAGATATCTGTACAAATATACTTCCACTATCTGTCAAAAGCTCTTTGCTTAGCTGGATTCGATCCCTTAAGTATGTAAGATACGAATGAAGGCCAAGCTCCCAAGTATCCCTATAAGCTTTGACCATTTCAGGCTCTCGAATCATCTCCTCATCTCTTCCGTGCTTTACGTCCCTTTTACGCACAAAAGGTTGAAAGTTAGATCCAAACTTAACCCCATAGGGAGGATCTATGTATACCATCTGAATTTTCCCGCCCATCCCCTCATATTCCAACAAGGAGTTCATAACTTGTAGGGAGTCTCCGAGGATCAGGCGGTTGGCCCATTGTTCCTTATGGGTGTAGGCATCGAGTTGATCAGCAATGTCCTTGTCGGCGTTGTCGCCAAATAAATCCAGCATGGTGCCCGCCGCCCGGTGGGATTCGAGCGTCTTAAGGATGTTTTGTGTCGAATGCCGTTCGTGCACAAAGAGCGGCACGGTGGGTACGCTGATTTGCTGGCGTTCAGCTTTGCCCGCCCAGTTGAGGAAGGGTTGGGTCAGGCTTTTGAGGCGTGCCACGCACTGGCTCAGGCTGTTAAAGCTTTCACCATTGCCATTCCAAACCTGCGCTTCAGTAAAGACACGGGCTTCGCCTTTCTCGGCTGCTTCGGCCACCAGGTTGAGCAGCCATTCAGCAAAGTCTCGCTCGGCGTTTTCATCCCAGCGCAGTTCGGGTGCCAAACTGGAGTCGTAGCGATACTGCTTGGGGGGCTTTCTGGCATTGAACTGCTCTTGAACACCTACATCAGGGCGGCTGGTGGCCTTGGTATCGTGCTGGTAGGTGGCATAAGGTTCTGCGCCTGTGACGGAGTCCGAGGTCATCTGGTTGTCTTCAGCTTGTGGACGATGCTTAGCCAGTACCTGTTCTGCCAGAGATGAAGGCTTGCTCGCTGAAGGCTGCGCCAAAAATACCGAACCACCACGACCCTGACCTTTACCCAGCACACCATCGGCAATCAAGGCATCGCGAACGCGCCAGTAGTCTTTTTCGCTGAAGCTGAATGCTGCCGCCTCGGTCAGCTGCTGCTGAAGCTTGATATTGCCGATGCTGCTACCGTCCTTTGGGAGTAATTGAAGGATTAGGTCGTGCAGGTTGGCGACGTGTTGCCTCATGGTGTTCTTCCTTAGCTAAAACGGGACGGCACTTAGGCCTAAAGTGTGCGAACTCAGTGCTGCTGCGTCCAGCCTGCGGCAGCCCAGTCCAAATTCTCGGGTATCAGGTAGCGATTACTGGCATCTGCCAGTCGCTGGTTAGCCATCTCTTCTGCGGCTTTGAACAGCATTTTTGAAGTTTCGCCATCGGTACTCAGGGCGCTGTACTCAGCAGGTGTCAGCAACCACTGACTGGCTTTTGCAGGGTTGAGAGTGGCTTTGCCATCTTTAATCTGAATGGCCACAAACTCCTGTCGCATTCGTTTGCCCTGCGGCCCTTGCCAGCGCAGCATGGCACCGAGCAGTGCACCCTCGCAGAGTTCAGGTGCCTTGAGCATTGCAGCCAACCCACCGAACTCGTAATCGCACGCTTTACCCAGCAGGTACTGCATCAGCTTGGAGTTGAGGTCGAGCATGTGGGTGTCAGGGCGATTTGCGGCCAGCATACGATCCAAGGTAACGTCCATACGCTGAGAGGCTTTGGGGGAAAGCCCCATGTCCCGCATAACCTGCTCGGACAATCGAATACGCAAAAGCCGCTCTTTATGACTTCTCTCCGCAACTTCGATGCCCAGTTGATCGAACATTCCCAGGACGAAACTGTAGAGGTGCTCGACGGTGATTTCCAGCTCATCGCGTAGCTCATTTGGGTCGCTGGTGGCGGCGTGTACAAACAGTTCTCGTTGTTTGGCGGCAGCAGTGCGTGCCTGCTTTAACGCCTCATCAATACGCTCTCGGGTTCGGTCGATGCCAAGTTTTGTGGCTTGTTGCAGGATATCTTCCACATCGATCAACTCGGCCAGTTGACCGAGGATTTCGTCTTTCAGGCCATCATTGAATTCATGCTGCTGAACCTCGGCCAGATCAGTCACCACGCTGTCGATCCGCTCATACATCAAGTCGACGATATTCTGATCCAGGCTGTCGGTTTGCTGGATATTGAACACGATAACCTTCTTCTTCTGTCCATAGCGATACAGGCGGCCAATGCGCTGTACGAGGCGCATGGGGTTCCAGGGGAGGTCATAGTTGACCATGACGTGGCACTGGTTCTGGAGGTTGATGCCTTCCCCGCCCGCTTCAGTCGAGATCAGAAAGCGCGCTTGCTCCTCAAAACGCTTGATGGCCTCTCGTCGCTCAGCATGCTGCATGGAGCCATTGATTAGCTCGACCTGGTCGTCGCCATAGTGATTAGCTAAGGCATCCCGCAGGTAGTTTTGGGTGGTGCGGTATTCGGTAAAAATCAGCACTTTCTCATCAGGGTTGGCCGCGTGAATTTTGCCGATGATTTCTTCGATAAACAGCTTCAGTTTAAGGTCATTGGCTTTCAACGCTGCGGCCTCAGCAATCAAATCTTTTAGCAGCTGCACCTCGCCAGCAAAGAACTCGCGTGCATCACTGGTGAATTGTTCTTCCCACTCACCCAGGTAGCGTTCGTCGCTAGGCTCGTCTGCGGACGTACCATTTGCTTGATCGTCGAGCAGGCGCTTAAGGCGATTACAAAGCGCCCGGTGAATAGCTGCTGCGCTGGAGGCAGCCAGTTTGCGATAAACCGTCATGACGAAACCAATGGCGTTGCCTTTACGGCCTAGCGATTCACCTGCGGCATAGCCTTTGCGCAGATAGTCCTGAAGCGTTTTATCGAACTCGACGGACCCCAGGCTGCTGGGCACCTGCAAAGCACTGGTGATTTTGCCTTGGAAGATGAAGTTCCCTTCTGCGTCTGTTACGTCAGCTTTGTGGTTGCGGAATACCATGTCGTGCAGAATTTCTGGTTTCAGGTTGAGCGCCATCAATTCCGTACGGCGCTCAGGGCGAAGCAGCTCTAGCAGTGCCACGAACTTGTCCTGCATGCCCTGGTGAGGGGTCGCACTCAGCAGCAGCATGTGCTTGGTTCGACTACGTAAGTTTTTCGCCAGGTCATAGCGCTCAGAGCTGTCCAGTTTTTGCCCGTACTGGCGGCGGCTGAGTCGATGGCCTTCGTCAAAAATTACCAGATCCCAAGGCTCAGCCTGAAGCAGGCTTTCCAAGTGATCCTCCTGCTTGAGTCGATCCATGGAGCCGATGACACAGTCGTGCATCTTCCATTGGCGGGGTTCATTAATGAAAAAGTCCTCGCCATAGATCTCGAAATCTTCGAGCTTGAACTTGTAATACAGCTCTTCCTGCCACTGTTTGGTCAGGCCCGCGGGCGTGATCAGCAGGATGCGTTTGACTAGGTCTCGTTGCCGCAGTGCATGCAGCAACATACCGGTCTCGATGGTCTTTCCCAAACCCACATCGTCCGCAATCAGCCAGTTGAAGTTGCCGGATGCGAGGATGTGGTGAACCAGGTGAATCTGATGAGGCAGTGGTTCAATCTCTAGGTGGGAAAGGGCACCGGTGTTTTCATTCCACACTTTTATGGCGTAGGCCAGCATGCGCAGGCGCATACGCTCGGCATCATGTGCATCGCCTTTGCTGGCGGTGACAAAGCGATGCTTAACGCCCTTGACTTGACGCAGATATTGATAGGGCAGCCAATGACGCTCACCACGCTCAGGAAAATCGACCAATACTTGCTCGCTACCTGCCAAGGTACGCTGCTGCATGATGATGCCCTGCCCTAGTGAGCGAACACCGCTACCAGGAGTTTCGTCGACCACGTCCATGCCATTTTGAAAGCCCGAGCGCACGGCAGATGCATCGATATAGGCCAGCTTCTTTTCTGGACTGAACCAGTGAACCTGAAGCTGATCTTCGGCCTCTTTAGCAATGGCCATTTTGACGATGCCTCGGCGTTCATTCTGGCCGCTGGGTAATGTTTGGCTAACCCAGCAACCAGGAACGTGGGTAAGTCTGAGGGTTTTCATGCGCTAATCCTTTATCCTTACGGCTCAATACTTGGCGAGGGTTGGTCGGTACTTTGCGTGTGCAAGGCAGATGCGGGCGGCGCTGCTGACCATTCAGGCGGTGCTTCATCATTAACATCGTCAATGCTCTCTTCCTCGGCCTCAATGCCACAAGGCGTCTCTGCATTCTCAGCCTGTTTCTTCGGGCGATTTTCGGCATTGAGCGATGGCGTTTCTTCTAATGGCGGCTTGTCACTGAAATAGCAACCGGGCTCCTGAGGATGTTTGGTTTGAAATACTCCATAGGCTCTAAGAATCTCGGTTTTTTCATACTCCAATGCATCGCACAGACCCAGATCGCTGTATTCCTCAGCAGGCAGTTCGTGAGGATCGCAGAAGTCAAAGGGCTGATTGGCAGGTAAGCAACCTTCCAAATTGGCAAACCGAAACCACAGATACCGGGCAAAAGCTTTAAACGCACGGCGTAAGACAGTGTTCTCGTACCAAGAAGAAAAGAGACTTTCGAGCAAGACCTCGATTTCTTCCACCTGCGGTAGAGATTCAAAAGAACGGACGATCAGCAAAGCTGTCGGCCAAGACAGTACGTAGTGGGACAGGCGACTGCTGCCGGTTTTATCAAAAGCGATCCAGTAGATGTCGTTCTCTGCCCAGATAACTTTGATATGAGCTGCCAGAACCAACTCGGCGGGAGTCATCCCTTTTTCGATTTCTCTTTCAAGCGCAAGGCGTGTCTGCCCGCCGCCGCTCATGAAAAAAATCTGTTGAACCAGAGGCAGCGTACTGAGCGGCCAATTGGTCTTTCCGATCAACTCAGCGGCTTTCTGGAGCGCACGATCTCCGTGGGAGAGTTTGTCAACATCCCCATCATCGGGCTCGGTAACCAGAGCCTCACCGCCATCAAAGACTTCATCCGGGTCAAAGGCGTAAGCAGCATAGTCATCTTCAAGGTCACGGAAGTCAGCCACAACACTAAGGATGTCTTCTTCCTGCTCAGCCCCAAGCTCGAAGATCGACAGATCCTGCAAGTCATGATCAAGGTCGATTTGATCTTCCAGATCTTCAATTCCAAAATTCAGCTGGGGCGAAGTCGGGGTGTTTAGTTCTAGATCGGTTAGCGCCAGGTACTCGTCATCCTCATCGTTTTCCTCAGATACTTCATCGTGAGTTTGAGACGTTAAAGCAGGAACCTCCGGGGCTGGCAATGTCGTTGGCTGTAATGGAGATTCATGAGAATCCGATGGTTCCGGAGCGCCTAAACCTTTCGGTTGGACAGAGATTAGTGAGCGCCCTGATTTGTTGAATACCTTGACCTTGGCTAACCCCTCTCCAGCTTCCGTCTCCTTCCGTGGATGGGCAAGTTTGAGAACGGTTTTTGTGGCGGAGGGCGGGGTGTCCTCATCCTCTGTCACATGCTCACCGGAGAAGTCGTCTGTAGTAGCTGGAGCCGTATCAGGCTCATCACACGCTTCAAGCTCGTCGAGGCATGTTGAGGCTTCAGATGGCGTTGATTCAGATTGCCCCTCCCACCAAACGTCCGTTTTCAAAGAGGGGTATTGAGAAGCCGTGTGCTGAATGAAGGTTAATGAATCATCGACTGTCTCGGTCAACGCCTTGTTGGTCGGAGCTGCTGGGTTTTCTAGGGTCGTCAGATGCTCAGATGAGTCACTGATGAATGCCAGATCACTGTCCGTTGGCAGGTCGTCTGTAGACTCTTCAGGCTCAATCTCGATAAAGGCTTGCTGTTGGCGTTTCAGGAGAAGAGCACGCTGCATGGCCTTTGCCCCATCCATGGGGCGTCGTTGCAGCATGTACACACGGCTGAGCAGATTCAGGGAATCAGACTCTTCAAACCCATCAATGGCTTCCAGGAGGAGCGACTCGGCAGCCTGCAACTTGCCAGACGCGACCAGGTCATTGACGTCTTTGATGAGCAGCTCTTTGCTGCGTTGCTTGCTCTTTATCGAGAGCATTGGCGGTGCGCGATGTTTTTTGAAGTGGAGGATCAGTTCAAGCCTGCGTTGGATATCATCCGCTGACTGATGGCTTTTCAGGAATTCAGTAAGGAGTGCCTTGGCTGTGACGTGCTGCCCTTGAGTGATCATAAGCGAAATTGCTTGGAGTAGACCTTCCGAGGAGTGGCCTTTCAGGCACGAACGGATCTTCGTCTCCAGCTCTTTTGGATTCGATGCGGCAAAGCTCCACAATTTGTCTAACAGCGCTTCCCAATCCATTTCCACACCGACTCCGTCACGACACAGCCCCCCTACGCAAAATCGAGGCTCGGCTGAGGTTAGCACTGCCTCATAGGTTAGTAGCCTGTGTCGTCCGTCACCTTACCCAGACCGACCTTGTGGGTAAAGGCAAACAGCCACTATTGCGCTACTTTCTTGTCCGCCCTGCCATAGATTGCTTGAAATTACGCGTAGCCGCGTGCACTGCCGAGGGCCGCCTTCGGCGCCTATCCAATCTGTTTATTAAGGCAGGGAAGGTAGCCATGTGTTTTGACATGCACGGTATGTAGGTACACCTCAACCATTGATACAAGCTCGGGATCAGACACTGTCACCACCCCCAGAAAGGCATCACCTCCGAGGATACAAGCCGTTTGCTCAGGTGTATAAGAGCGCTCACTAAACCCATGCTTTGGAAAAGTTCGTCTGCCATCAAGCTCGACCTGCGGGGTTCTCACATGGTCCCATACTCGGTGATGCAGATTGTTTTTGGTAGCCTTTCCGATATAGATAATCTCGCCGTCCGGCGAGCCAAAAAAGTACACCCCGCTCTTGGAGACCAACGCCATCACCGGTCGCGAGGAGGCCTAAGTTTAGTGGATCTAACCAGTTCCCTATGGCTGGTCTATTTTCGCCAAGCGCGAAATTGACCGTGACATCTGAAAAGAGGCTAGGGAGGCTATGAATCAGGCTTTCTAGGGCGGCATAAGCTTGTTGAAAATTCAACGATTTCTCCAGGTGATCAGTCCAGGGCTGAGCGAAAGTGGCGTTACGATTCCGCGCCCATAATTGCCATTTTGCGAGACCGCGCTCCAACCTGTTCCACAGAGAGCAACGCGCCACGAGAGGTCGGAATGCCTACCTCTCGGTCAATTTCACACCCATCACTCAAGCATTTAGAAACATCACCACTTCGATGGCTCGGAGCGGTGACACTGGGTAACCCATTTTTTCGTTGACCGAAGAGTGAAGGCCTGGAAACCGTTCGTCTTTTCGAAGCTCACTCAACTGGCCCAGATACTTCAAATAGGCCTCCGTATTGTTCACTCTGTACTGATGAGCCGCATGACCATGAATAAAGCGATAGATCTTCGAATCCCAAATGGCGAAAGCATCGGGATTAACAAAGTGCAGCAGCTTGGACGCCCCTACCACCGAATTGTTGACTAGAGCAGCCAACTCGGCCAATTCGCATTGATTCAAAACTCCATTGACACGCGCTTTGTTGAGTAAGTTGGCTCCCTGCTGCAATGTCCGTTCAGCCGTTGGGTACAGATCCAAGATGGTCGGCATCCAGCCGTAAACGATGTGCGCTCCGCAGACAAAATCTCGCTCGGTTAAGGCCGACTCTGTCTGTAATTGCGCGAGAATATGTGGGTAAGATCTAATGTAAGACTTCTTACGGTCTACCTTCGTTTGAGGCTCCAACAGAAATATGTCCTGCATTGGTTTGGGCTCCTGATTAACGTGAGTCGTGTTTAGATAAAGCGGGCTTCGAAGGGCAAATCAGCGGCGAGTCGCAAAAAATCAACCGCGACATAGGTTGTCGTCAAACGGATTAGGCTAGGAGATCAACAAACAAGGAGCCTCACCTGATGAAAATTTATTCAGCTTTTATGCAGCGCGTGGTCGCCACCGCAGGCCCCCAGGCCAACTTCAGCATCACGGTGCAAGCCGTGACCTCAAACATGGCTAAGATCACCGCCGAAGCCCAGTACCCTGGCTACAAATGCATTAACGCACCGACGCAAGTTCGCTGAGAGTACTACTCGATGCAAAACTGCGCCGCCCGTTGGAGCGGCGCACCGTCAGCTCTACACTCTGTCGCGCGTCATTGATCCACTCTTGACCACCTTACAAAGTGTATTTACCAGCGACATCTCCTCTGGTGTCTTGCAGCGGATGGCCGTCAAGGCTGGGCTGGCTATCACACAGGCCAAGGTCTTGGCGCGACTGACCGCTACATTCAAGCGGTTTTTTGAGTAGAGAAAACCAATATCCCGAGGTAAATAGTCTTCATTCGAAGTGGCCATCGAAACAATCACAATTTCGGCTTCTTGTCCCTGAAACTTGTCCACCGTCCCGACTCGGGCGCCTTCCGGTAGCTCCCGTTTGAGCAACTGCACCTGGAGGTTATAGGGTGCGACAACCAAGATATTGTCCACGTCGATCCGGTGCACCTCGCCGTTCTTATCTACATAAGTTTGCCCCAGGAAATAACTGTAGAGGTCGCGGACGACAGCGGCTTCTTCCTCTGAGCTTTGGCTATTAGCGTCATGCTCCACCGCACAAAAATACAGCCCACAATTGGGTATCCCTGGACGCTCTCCATCCAGCACCAGCACTTGTCGCTCGGTTCCCGGGGCCGATGTTAATTGTCCGTCGTACACCGCGTCAGAAATAAAGGAACACACCTCAGGGTGCATACGCCATGTCTGCGCCAGGAACACCCCGCGATTCGCGGGAATAGTGGCCACGCCATCAAGCAGATAATCCAGGATCGAATCTCCTGAGCGCCCTGGATGCGTCCCCTTAATCGGTTGTGATAATTGCATCTGATCGCCCATCAGCACCAAACTGCGGGCTGACATCCCCATCGCCACGAGGTTGGCCACACTGACCTGACCAGCTTCGTCAATGAACAGGTAATCCAACGCTTCGCTAAATGCTTCATCCGCGAACAGCCAAGCAGTACCCGCGACAAGACGTGCTCCCGAGTTCCATGCGGCCAACAATTTCGTTTTGTCATCTTGGGACGTGATGCAGCGCCCGGCAAAACGACTCTCCTCAGCCCCCTGAGTGGATTTTTTCAAACCGACGAAGTTCAAACCAGACGCCTCAGCACAGGTTTCTATCGCTGCAAGCAAGTTGTTGATCGCGTGATGAGAGTTAGAGGTAATCCCGACCCGCTTGCCAGCTTGCAGCAGATCAACTATCAGGTGAGACCCCGTATAAGTTTTACCAGCACCCGGAGGCCCCTGAATGAACAGCACACTATGGTCGAGGTTACGCACCACCTGCTTGACTGCATCGAGAGGATCCAGTCCAGCCGCTAAAAGGGCCGTCCCGGCTTCCAAGCCAACCACTCTGGGTGAGCGACGAAACAAAAAGTCTTCCACCGCTTGAAAATGCCCACCACCTGCCAGAACCGCATCGGCGTAGCGGAATAATGCTTCGCGGATAACGTTGCTATTAATTGGCCCACCGGGTCCCATATCAAAGTCTTCGGGAGGTTGCCGCTCGGCAGTGGCCTTAAAGGTCGCCAATCGGTTTTCCATGTCCAATTCATGCAGAGTAATCGCGCTCAGTGTTTCGACCACCATTCCCTGCGACCCGATACGCAGCTTGGTCTCCTGCTCGGGGAAGCGGTATTGGTAAAGGAATGAGCGCTTTTCCGGTACGGGTGGTTGTGTTGTGCGTGTCAACCCAGCCAGGCTCTCGATATCCTCAAGAAGCTCATCTCTCGCCATGTCCTGACGCTTGAACATATCCCACCACACCGGCTTCTCGGTGCGCCGATGAAAATCAAGCAACTGAAAAACCAACGCCTTAACAATCGCCTCGTCATCCCACTGCGATTCATCCTCCGGCAACTGACCAATTAGGCGCTGACGATAACTTTCCAGGCGAATCTCCTGTTCGCTGGCCCCTACGGCAACAGGATCAACTTCGACGGTCCCCACATTCGTCGCTACAAAATTGCTGTCATCGGGGTTAATCGCAAGCAGCCAGTTACGCAGCAAGTAAGTGGAGCGCACATCATCCTCGTTGTAGCGCTCAATGGTTTCCAACAGTTCAGGATCACCGCTCTGCTTCCAACGTTCATAAAACACGATGCTCGCGCCGGCACTGGTCACCTCGCCAACCCGTCTTTCCATGTAGAAATGTTCGATGTACTTGATCGAGTAGCTCGGTTCGGAAACGCGTATCGCCTCCCGCACCACCTTATACAGATCGATCAGCTTGCCGTTCCGCAGCAACCAGTCAACTTGAGTCTCACGAGTGCCGTGCTGACTCATCAAACGCTTGATCGCTGTCTCTTCGTAGCTCGCGTAGTGATAGATGTAGGCTTGCGGATAGCGCGCCAAATGCGCCATCAAAAAATCGATGAAGGCTTCGAACGCTTTTTTCTCTTCTGTACGAGAGTGCCCCCAAAATGGCAGGAAGCGTTGGCTCCCTGCCTCATCAATGTACAAGCCAAACAAATACTCCAAACCGCCCTCTTCAAGCGGATCACCCTCCATATCAAAAAACAGATCGCCTTCCGCTGGCTCAGGCATACGGCCGAATCCACGCAGCCCAGCCTGCGGAGCCAATAGTTCATAAATTGGTGCATCGCTATGACGGCCCAGGTGTTGCAGACGGGCTTGATGCCTCAATTTACTCAAGGACTCGCCGTTAAGTTTGGGAATGGAAATGCGTTCCGGAATGTTGGCCAATTGCTCCAAGGTCTGAACACCGGCGCTTTGCAATTTTTTGATTTGGGACTTGCTGATATTCGCGACCGCAGACAAATGATCATCTTGCTCGCGTTGAATGGCACAAAGATCGCGCCACCCGCAAAAGCGGCAATGATCACAAGGGTCAGGATAGGTGATTGACGGTTGGGGGGCAGAGACAAAAGCGTCGAAGCGCTGAAGAACCTGATCGAGATAATCTGCGTAATCTGCCACACGAAATGGCCGTTCGCTACGCGCTGCATCACCGAGCACAACATGCATGAAGTGAGGACGAACACCTTGCAATGGAACAAGCAGCCGGGAGTACAGCGCTAACTGGACAATGAACTTTGCTTTGGGCGATTTCGCCAGCTTGGTATCGATCACTTCGTAGCTGTAATCACCAAGATCTGAGGGCAGTGCTACCTTTCGGAGAAAGTCGGCATGACCAATGAAAACATCGTCCTGTAACGTCGCCTGGAAAATGATATCGGCACCGGCCTGCATCGCTTCCCGTGTCAACTCGACCTTCTTTGAGATAGACCGCGCGCCACTCGCAGCGATATCCACCACTACTGGATACTCAAGCTTCAGCCGTTCAAGGTAGGCCGCCTCATGCTCAAGGCCCTTTTCCTGAATCAGGCGATTTTCCTCAGTTTCTGGTGCCCTCTCCATGGGCGATACAAGGTGGGCCATGTCGAGAGCCGTCAGGTGCTCGCATTCTAGAAAACCGCAGAGATCTGAAGCGGAGTAAAGCCGGACACCATCGACGATTTGCATACACACTCTCCCTTGCAGCGCATTGCCCCTGCATGGCGAGGCGCCCATCGTATCGAGTGCCAGAAGGCTCTCCATAATCCCAGCCGCCTAAATGCGCGGAAGGAATTACTGCACTAACAAAAGTTTTCTCTGGAGCTGCTCGACATGGGCGCGTTCAGCCCGTAATCCCGCCGTCAATTCCTTTCTTTCCAACTCCAGCTGTCGAATGACTGCGCCGATGTTGTTCAAGAGGTTGCGCAGCACCATCAACTCCCGCTTTTGCACATCAATATGCTGCCACTGCAACCACAGCAATAATGCCATGACCGCCACCATGAGCATCGCCCCTCCCATGCTCAACCAATACAAGCTCATCGCATCCATTTTGTAGCTTCCTTCGCTTGTTCGACGGTTACAAGATATGTAGTCTTTTATGACACGTCCATAATGTTTGCCTGTACAGGTAAACAAATGGAACAGGTACTCAACGGATGAAACGTAAGCAGCAGCTAAATCAGATTCGCTGGGATCTGGCATTACGCTACCGACTCATCGAGACCATTGCCTGGTGGGAAGGCCGCCTGACTACTGGTCACCTGATGCAGAGCTTTGGCATCAGTCGGCAGCAAGCCTCAAAAGACATCAACACTTACCTGACCGAACATGCGCCTAAAAACCTTACATATGACAAACATCTGAAAGGCTACAAACCAAGCAAAGTGTTCAAACCGCTATTCATCGATGGAAGCGCCAGTGCTTACCTGCACCTGCTCAACCAGAATCGGGAACGTGCCGAGCATGTCGAAGGACTGGCCTTTGCTTATGCGCACACTGAACTGCTGCTCATCCCTGATCGCAGTATTCGCCCCGAAATATTGCGACCGATTTTGCAGGCCTGTCGTGAAAGTCTACGGCTGGAAACGGACTATGTGTCCTTGGCCAACCCCAAACCGGAAACACGCGTGATCGTGCCGCACACACTGGTATTTACCGGGATGCGCTGGCACGTGCGCGCTTACTGTGAAAAGAATGGTGACTTTCGAGACTTTGTCCTAAGTCGCTTTCGCGGCGCCCCTGATTTAATCCATGCGTCCGATCATAAACGTGAGGCCGATGTGGATTGGATGGCCGAAATAGATGTGATTTTTGAGCCAGATCGAAGATTAAAACCTGAGCAAAAGCTGATAATTGAAGCAGATTACGGCATGCAAAACGGCCAACTGCTGATACGCACCCGAGGGGCGTTGGTACAGTACATTTTGCAGCGCTATCAAATAGACCCCACGAAAATACAGGCAAAAGCAGCGGCACAACAGATAGTGGTGGCAAACCTGGAGGAGCTGGGGCGCTGGCTTTACGTTTGATGAATCGAACTTATTTCGCATAAATCCCACAGCTCCTTCCACCTTCAATACTGCACAAGCGTGTAGTACCGAAGGGGCTGCAAGATATGCTGCTACACGTCAAATCACGCTTAGCCCTTTGAGCACCAGTGTCGTAGCCATCACTAGACTTGATCCGGCAAAAGCCACCAGCAGGCGATTAGTACGCGACGAATAACGTGCAAAGCTGTTCTCCTGAACCACTAATCGCTCTTTAAACTCCAGCAACTCACGCTCCTGGGCCTGAATGGCCTGAGCGCGTGTAAGATCACTACGGCTACTTTTTTGTAGCGTCTCCAGAATGGCTCGAATGGCATTGTCTCGTTTCTCACTCAGCACATTTTGCTCATTGAGCAGCTCGTTTAGGCGGGCTATTTGTTCAGCATTTTGGGTCAACGATGTATCGATTGCTCCCAAATGCAGCTCCTGGCGTGCGATTTCTTCCACTTTCACCGATAAGGTAGATTGTATCGCTTCAATATCACCGCTGTTGCGCTCAATGATTTGTGCCCGTTCCTGATCGACACGACCGTTTTCCTGCAACTCCACCAGAATGGTTTGAATAGCATGATCCTGTCGCTCATCAAGGGTGCTTTTTTGATTGAGTAAAGCATCGATGCTGGCCAAGCGTTCAGCCTTGAATTCGAGCGCGGTCTTGATTCTGTCAATATCCTGACTTTGTTGTGTGTCCAGCGCGTCTTTCACCGACAGGGCACTCTTGACCTCTTCAATGTTCTGTTTATTGAGTTCAATACGGTCTTGAGTCGACTTCGAACCTTCGGCAATTTTTCGAAAAATGGATTGGGCTTTGTCCGCAAAACCTTGGCCAGTTTCGGAAAGCTCTTGGAAACGGCCCTCGCTATCCGTCCAGCCCATTTTGGCGCGCTCTTCCAGCTCGCAGATTACTGCGGCAAGGAACGAGTAGCTCATAGTGTTGAGGGTAATGACCTCTTGAATTAAGCCCAGCATGAGATCGTTGATTTTGTTCTGAGACTTGGAGATGTCCACCAAATCAGTTTTAGCACTGGAGAAGGTGCTTTTGAACCAGCCTCGATTTTCTATAGCGCTAACATGACTACTGGAATTTTCGATGCTTAACTCAATATCCTTGATTACATCCAGAAGACCTGAAGCGATGTTGACTGGGGTCAGATCTTCCTTGATTATCAGTTCTTGTGCGCTCATTAAAATAACTCCAGTAAATCATCCAGGCTGTTTACAGAATTTCGGTAGTCATTTAGACGGTGTTGCGTTACGACTTTGGCGTCTTGAACTTCGAGCCAGTCGTTTTCGAATTGCGTTCGCATGACTTGAGTCGAGACAATCATGTGGCTGTAAGCCATATCGATCATCACTACTGTTTGTTTGACTCTCAACAGATTGACCTGCTGACCACGATGGGTATCGGCCAGCGCCTTGTTGCGAAAAGCGATACCACTTTTCAACCGGTCAAAAGCTAAGACGGTGAAAAGCGTCAAGGCACCGGTAATGACACCGGTAATCACCGGGGCCAGTGTCGCAGCAAAAGGCAGTAGCAGTGGTACAGCTTCCAACGCTTTCTGGATGACCTCCTCAAGCGCAATACCGAGACATAGAACGACAGTGCCCGAGAGAATTTTCAGCACCTCCATGGCTATATCGCCACGGGCCATGCCTTTCGGGGGGGAAACAATCACTTTGATCGCCCGAACAATCGAAAGTATCGCTTCCCGAAGCATCCGCACCACATTTTTTGCGGTAGTGATAAAGGAGTTGATGACTAACGTGATCAAATTTGAGAGAAAGCCCGTTAGCCCCGCGCTAACACCTTCTTTCAGGTATTCCGCCCACTTCAACTTAATTTTTTCGTAAGTCGACTTGATTCGCTCTTCAGCCAAAGTTAGCAGCGATTTGGCGCCATCAAAGCCTTCTTTGACCAGATACCGTACATCCTGAATCAAACCTTCGATTAGATCTTTGAGCAGTAAACCCAGTACTTGTCGAAGGGCAAGCTTACCGGCCGCAGCGCTGCCCTCGATCAATAATTCGCCCATTTGCTTGTCAAAGACAGCCTTTTTTTGTACCCCATCCACTGCTTTTTTGGATTTCACGTAGGCCGTATCTATTGCCTGCGGATCCAAATCGTAATATTCAGCGTTGGTCTTAGTCGGGTCTTGACTGTTTTTCCCTGCCGCCCACACTTTCAGATCGGACTCTTGTTTCGAGGAGTTCATATTGAAAGATGTCAGGACGACGTTTTCTTTTTGCGTTGCTGTTGCCACACGCTCTTCACGTGTTTGTGCTAGGTGACCACGCGTAGATCTCTCGATTTCGCTGGCGCTGGTGACGTGATCCCGTGCGGTCATTCTCGGGCCTTCGGCAAACTCCGTTTCAGGCTTCTTGTAGGCGTCGTAGAACTTACCGTCGGCACTACTCATGTCAGAGTGGGCGGCATCCATCGCAGCATCGTAATCCTTGCGTTGAAATGGTTCCTTTTGGGCCTCTTGCCAGCCCGCATGACGTTTTTCATCTGCGTCGTTGGCGACGACCCCTTTTTCGAAGTTGTGCAGAGATGTAATGGCGCCTCCATCGCGATCCTCGAACATCGCAGCAGTCAATCCGAACGGCCCCATCAACTGATCGATCATCATCTTTTGAAACGAATCGATGAAGTCTGTTTGTTGCTGCCCACTTGGTGTGGCATTTATGTCTCTGATCAACGCCTCAACGTCCGCGTCGATTTCGATAATCATTTCTTGCATGCCGCTCTGCATCGCAGTGATCTCAAAATGCCATTTCTCTAACAATATCCATATGCTCGTCATGGTGTCTAGCGCTGTCTTGGTCGTTATGAGCATCCAATCAAAGACATAAAACCCGAAATGGAACCCGCCATCGGTCTAACCTTTCATAAGCCGAAGCCTGATGCTGGCCACACTTTGCTTGTCCTCCGCCAAGAAAGGGGCTGGGTTCAAACAGAGTTTTTCAAAGCAATGGCACTCATTCGTGAGTTGCAGTTAGCTACTGAGGGAAAAGCTTAGAGATCACAATCAGTCCCTTGCAACGATGTCCGGTTGTTGGACAGCTCATTTTCACCCGACTAAAACGGCCAGTGGCAACCAACTGGTCGACTACCGGCGTTTCCGCTTGCATCTGGTCTTTACGATGAGCCCCATTGGCTCTGATCCAGTAATCCAGTGAGACCGGCTTCTTGTGATCGATTAACGCAGCCTTGATCGGCCCAAGTACCATGGAACCGCCCAAGGCCTCAACTTTTGAAACCAGAGCGTCAATGCTGAATGAGCCGCCATCTCTCAACGTAATCATCACGCGTCCTTAAATTTTTTCATCCAATACACAGTAAAAAACTGGAGACCATCAGGGGATGTCTAGGCCAAACAATGGAAGCCCCCTCATTTACCCTAAATCAACGCGACGGGCTCTCAAAAGGTTCTCGCAGATCTTCGGCATACGATGCCCAGAACAAACGCATACGTCCTTGAGGATCCGGCATGTACAGGGCATCCTCGTAAAAATACTCCAAGGCATCAGCAGCCGCTGCATCACCATTGAGCGCCGCTCGCTGCAACCAAAAAAGTCCCTTTGAGACGTGACGCGAAACGCCATTGCCCTCCAGGTAACTCTTCCCAAGGCGTGCAAACGCCGCAGTGTCACCGGCACGAGCGGCTTTTCGATACCAACGAAATGCCTTCCGGTTATCGGCCTCAACCTGTGAAGCTTCACAACTGCCTTTTCGATCCCGCGCGTCGTAAAGCCACGCGACCTCCAAAGCTGCCTCGCGGATACCACCTTTAAACGCCTTTTTCAGCCATCGCTGGGCCATTTGCTCATCGACGGCGACATCTATTCCGTAGGTATAGAGCTGCCCTAGATTGAAAAAGGCTTCAGGTAAATTGTCCGCCGCAGCCAGCCGAAAAAGGTGCAGGGCAATCGCTGGATCCTCAATCAACGTGCGCCCATCCAGCCATAACCAACCGAGGTCATTTAGCGCATCTGCATCATGTTCGAGAGCTGCTCGTCGAAGCTGCGCATATAGCAGGAGAAATGATTCTCGCGGCAAGACTGCTTTTAAAGGATTCATAGCCTTCACTTCAGCGTATGACACCATCCCATAACGCTCATACATCTCAACAATCCTCAGCGTCGGGATTCCCAATCCGGCCCCCAGACCGTCATTTTCAATGGTCTCCTGGAACTCCAGCAGTTCAGGCGCGACCAGAAAAGCTTCAAGTATGTTGACGACATTGGCAGGCTTGGGCATAGCCATTTCTCGACTCCGGCATCACATTGATTTCTCAAGACGAATCATCCACCCTCTGAACGACAAATTGTGTCGCTATTTAGGGAGTATTCACATGTCAGGAAAACGGCTGGAAGAAAAATTTCGTCTGGAGCTGCTCTTGGCCATGATCCCGACGGCGCGCGGTAATACAACGGCCACTGGACTGCGCGTGGCGCAGTTCCAACAACGGCTGAGGGCGCAGGATGTAGCGGTTGATGACCGGACGATTCAACGCAACCTTAAAGCGCTGATCGACGATAAAAGATACGGCATTAAGAGAAGAAAAGAGGGGCGTGAGTATATGTATTGGGCCGATAAAGAATTGTCGAGGTTCGTACTCAAGCCAACGGACGCGATGAATTTGATCATGGTCATCGAACATGCGCGCCCATATCTCAGTCGTACACTTGGAGGGAATCTTCAGGAACTGTACGAGCATGCCCAGGCCATTCTGAACAAGCACTCCCACCGGCTCCATGATTGGACGAAGAAGGTGATCAGCAACTCCCGCTTCCAAAATTTACAGCCAGGATTGATAGACCCTCAGGTCTTTCAAACCATCCAAGAAGCATTGCTGGAAGGGAACAAGCTGGATGTACTCTATAAACCACGCGGCGCGCTGCACCCCAAGCCCTATCGGTTAACCCCTTTGGGACTGTCCTTTCAGGACGCCAACATCTACCTATCGCTCATCGTTGACGGCAGAGACCCGGCCACTCCCTATGCCTGGCCGGTGCACCGTTTCAATTCCGCTGAAACGGCGGGTTTTGAACCGGCTCAAGTACCCGCTGATTACGACATCCGTAATACCAGTTCACTGAAGAGCCTAATTGGGCTGGAGGACGAACATCCTATCCAGCTAGAGTTGCTGGTCGATGAAAATATGTTTCAGCGTCTCAGCGAAAACTCGCTCAGCTCAGACCAAAAATTACGAGCCTATGACGCAGGACGCTGGCACTTGAGTTGTGCAGTGCACTTGAGTCAAGGTTTACGGCTTTGGCTCCTGAGCCAAGGGCCGAGCGTTGAGGTGCTCAGCCCCTCGGAACTGAGAGTTGAAATCTACGCGGAAATCCAAAAAATGGCGGCGCTTTACCAAGACAATAAAACGCCTCCTGCCTATTGAGCTGTACCGACAGAACCAGCCCCCTCAATCCAGCCATACATTTCCACTGAGTAGCTTCGTATTAGGTATCCACCAGTGCAGGCGCGCCATACGGAGCTATGCCGCTTCATCGCGACATATCTGGTCGTTCCAGCAGTCAATCCAGATTCCTTGTTCACTGCGCTCAGGAGGTTGTATGTTTCCCTTGGTTCCCTTGGTTCCCTGCGGCCATTTGAACTACCCAGAGGGTGATAGCTGTCCATTGACCAAATTCTGGATCTTTGCCCTGATCGTTGATCTCGGCGACGTGATGCGCCAGCCTTATACGCTTGCTGTGATCTTGTTTCATCGCACTCAAAGCGTCATAGAGACGAGCGTCCTGCACCCAACAGAACTTGCCTGGAGTCAATGGGTGCCCGACAACTGAGCGCCCATACCCGAAACCGCGAAGCAGTCCTCGACAGGGCCTGCTACCAACAGAGTGGTGACATGTTGGTGCCCACTAGAGCTAGGTGATCAAAAAACAGGCGTTTGTGGCGGGCCTACGCTGATATCAGGTCGACATCATAGAATGGATTTGCTAGCGTAGCGCCGTGTGTACATTCCACATGCTTTTCAACTTTGTAATGGAATACAACTCGGATGACGCAGCAGACCATAGACCGTGACGCATCCGATAAAACTAAAGGGTTTCGCCTACAAAAAATTCGAGCAATTAAACATATAATTGAAGAACTCGAAAACCCAGCCAGCGTCATGTTTTATGCATCTATCGAAGTCCTTGAAGATGTATCAATAATAAAAGTCAGCGAAACGGGAACATCGACTTATCTTGAAGAAGATAAAAACTATGACCCCAACAAAAATTTCACACTCTTTTCGCATCAAGTGTTAAACACTCTTGTGGCATTCTCGGATATTTATTTTGGACAATGGCAGGAAAGTGAAGGACTTTTATTAGGATTTTATACCACCGCGGGTATAGGCAAAGAAAACAAAATAAAACTCAAAAATGGTATCGATCTGACACTGCCGGAAGATCCGATACTGGAAATACTAAAAGACAATTCCGAAATTGCTGACACCACTCTGCAAACGATCAAAGACACTTTGATTGAGGAATATGCAGCTCAATATGAAAGAAGAAACAGCACTGGAAACCTAGAGAACCTTAAAGCTCTTACACTACAAGAGCTGTCAAAATTCCTGGGGAAAATCAAATGGTGTTTTGGTCAAGCTGACGAAATCAGCCTAAAACAGTCCGTTCTGTCGGCAATCAAAGAAAGTTCTCTACAAAACATTCACACTGAAAAAAAAGAAGAGTGCGTATTTTCACTTCTAATGGAGTGCCTAGATGAGCGGCAAAATCTTCCGAACCTAAATCAGAGATTCGTACATATTGCCGATGTCAAACTTGTCTTTAAAAATGTGGAGTCTGAGCCATTGGATGATCGAACTGATCCAGCTTGGCTTCAACTGAAAACGCAAAAAGACAAGGTGTCAGACAAAAGAAATCTAGAAAATAAATTGGCTGATGTATGTGCAGATTATGATCAAAAAAAATCTGGTCGATATGCTCGCATGGCAAGTATGTCGAAGCATGAGGAGACCGAGAGCAATAGAAGCTTTAAGTCTCTTAAGTACCGTGTTTTTGAAGCCTGCGACGAGTTCTACAGCTGCCATGCACCGATTACTTCCCCGATAGAATTTAAAGATATCAAACCAATTTTAGATTCCATAAAAGAAATTGCATTAGAAAACGTGCAAAATTTGAAGCACGACTATACATACTCAGCATCTAACAGCATCACAATCGAGCAAATAATATTAAACCTATACGACGAGTGCTTTGTTTCGTTCGACGTCGGGGTAAGTAATGACTGACGCCATTAAAAAGCGGATAATGTTTTCGCCAGACTATGATTTTTATTTTACGACATACGCACTACTAGTAAGCCTAGATACACTTGGCTGTAAGAAAGGGCGCTACTTCAAAGACTATAGAAAACTAGCGTTCTTGGTTGAGTTCGCCACCGAAGACAAATTAGTTAGCATACTTGAGCGCCCCGACGGCAAAGATCTAAACAGAATTGACAAAGAATATCTATTCAAAAGCTATACAAACGGTCTAAGCCGGAGAAGTGAGATTCTGAAAATATTATTCAGACTTGAAAAATCAGGATTTGTCATACTGCGAAAAGGAGACATAAACTCACTAGTCGATGTATCCCTTTCCGAACTAATTCCCAAGAGTTTTTTTGACAAGAATTTTTTTCATAGCGAATATTCAAATGTTCGACGAACAACTGCGCAGATCAAACAACTGACTCGACTTACTCTAGACACAACCATACAAAAGATTTACGAAGCTCACGGGGTCAAAACATGGGATTTCTAAGAATAACCAAAGTCAATTACCAGGGCAATATCTACCAATATGAATCACCTGATCTTGATCAGGATATTGTTATGATTGAAGGTGACAATGGCACCGGAAAAACCACGTTTTGCAACCTGATATACTTCGCACTCGGCGGTCGAGTTTCTGAATTCATCCGAGATGAAAAAGAAACACACAAAGAGATCACAGGAGATCGCGATAACTTCGTAGAGTTGTTTTTAAACCTCAACGGTGAAAATTTTCAAACAATAAGATTTATCGGTGACAACGACGTTACAATTACGCCTTATAATTGCAGCGAGGTAACTTTACCGGACGGCACAACTAAAACACACTATCACTATGACAGCCAGAATCTGAGAATTCTTCCTGTAAACAGGACTGCACATACTCCTGAAACCTATTCAGACTGGCTTCTTGGGAAACTGGGAATTTCTGTCGTAGATATTCAACAAGGCATTTCATCGTTCAAAATTAACGCCTACGACATCTTCCGCCTCATTTATGTAGACCAACAATCCGACACCAAGCAAATCTATAAAAAGATCGACAAGCAAGATAACTACGTATCAGACTCAAGCACACTTCGCCGCGCTATATTTGAGCTTTTAGTGGGAAAATCATTTTCAGACTACTACAAAGCAATTATAAACTCTAAGACACTTGAAAGACAGAAAAATGTAGCCAGCGGGTTGCTCCGAGAGTACAAACGACTTGCTGAGGAGCTGGGCGACGGCGATACGCCAAAGAACAAATCTTTTTTAGTCACGGACCTCAACTTAAAGGAAGAGCAGCTTAATAAATTACATGACACCAGATCCAGATTCAAACGCAACAGAAGTTCAGACTCTGCGATAGAGTCCGCCATTACCAGTACCAAATCGGCAATGATGAGCGCTCAGATTATTCTCAGCGAGAAGAAGGAAACGCTGACTAACCTACTAGAAGAGAGGCAGAAATTAGCGTTGATACGTGAAAGCGCAAAAAAAGAAATTGATCAGATAACGAAAATCATACACTCCCACGATCAACTGAATCTTTTCTCTTCCGACAGTTGTCCGTACTGCCTGGCGAAAGTTGACCGTGTCAGCGGTCATTGTGTTTGTGGTTCAGAAATTGACGAGGAGCAGTACGAGCGTTTTTCGTACACGTCGCTAGAATATAAAAATATCTTAAAATCAAAAATAAAGTCACTCGACACCATCGATCTCGCTATCACTGACTGCAATTCCGAAATCACTGGCATTAGAATTGATGTACGAAACTCCGAAAACACAATTCCCGTGTTGACTGAAAAATTGCGCTCACAAATCTCCAACATTGATGAACATGTAGACTTAGAAACAATCAACACCATCGACGATAAAATATTAGACTTGAGAGAAGACATAAGCAGATTACACCAACTTATTGCAATCGAATCCAAACTAGAAATTTTTCAATCAGACTTTGATACAAAAAGAACTGAATTTCAAAAATCCGAGCTAGCTTTAAAAGGCTTAGACGCACAAACCAAATTGGACATAAGAAATAAAGTTGACGAATTCAGCATTATTTATAAAAAACTCATGACTGAGACACTGGCCGAATGCAGAACAGCTCGAATTAGCCCAGACACATACCTTCCAGTGCTCGACGAAGGGGAATACAAAGAACATAGTTCAAGCGTATCAACAAGACTCATGTACTACCTTACTCTGCTTCAGATGTCACTTGACGACCCTGATGTTCCCTTCCCACGTTTCTTGCTAATCGACACTCCTGAAACGGCGGGTATCGAACTAGACAAACTAAAAATATGCTTGAAAAAAATTGAAGAAATCAAAGAAAAATCTAAAATTCAGTTCCAGGTAATACTGACTACTGGCCTCGGAAAATATCCAGAGGAGTTTAAACCATATAGAAAAATATACATGCCAACCAAAGCTGATGCATTGCTCAAGCGTAAGTAATGATTCGTACTAGGCATCAAAAAGGCCGTAGAGATTATTTTCTGCCACAAAGTCTACCTCCAGCCCTGCTAGCAGATTGTGATCCCAAGCAAATGGTGCCACCGGCCTTACCAGCTATGCCTAATACCTGTGCGTCTTGAGTTTTCCACTCAAGACGCCGGCGACTTCAGAGTCACGACATGAATTTATACTAGTTTTAAAAGACGATGGCCTGAATCGAGTATGTTGCGGACCCAACGCCTTTTACTCATAAAACCCCAGGAGCACCCGACGGACAAAAGCAAAGAACTGTTATCGGCGCTGCTGACTCCGCACGTGATTGAGTTTATTGATTTTCGAAAACTGGCATTTTCATCCTTAATACTCGACTTGGCGACCAATGCTGCGCTGCATGCGATTCAACATGGCGACACTGGCTACATTGATAAAATTCTTGAAATCTTTAAGGGCAGCCAGTACGCCACGCAGATGAAGAACTGTTCGGTTTTCGAACTGGTTTAGAAATCCAAGAGGTACTAGGGCAACACCTATTCACGTCAACAGGCATGCCGCCCAACTTGCAGGTGCAGTTCCAAATGTTTCTAAAGGCCAAACCTGCTCGCCAAGCTACGATAAAGCATGCGAAACAAGCCACTCAAATCACTGCAAAGCTCACCACAAAAAAACCCAACAAAAAAGCCAAGCGTGTTGACATGCTGGACTCTTGGGCTCGATTACCAGGAAGCTTTGGAGCGGGTAACCGAGGTTAATCCCATCAGACATTTGCAGCACATGCAAATTACGCAGTCGAACCACTGTGCGAATAACACCGTATCGGTTAAACGCCGGACGACTCGCGGCGTGGCGCGGCCACCGGCCCGCACCCGGCCCGGCGGTTTGATCCGCCCCCCCGCCGACTGATAGCCTAACCCCACAGGTCATTCCCCAACACCGAGGCTCGATGCGGTGACCGACACCCAGTTGTTGGCGACTCTCCAGGCGGAGAACGCGCGCTTAATTGCCTTGCTCGACGCGCACGGCATCGATTGGCAGCCGCCTGCCGAACCGGCGCTGATCCCCCTGGCGCCCGTTGATCCGTCGTCTGCCCTGGACACCCGCAGCAAGGTCGCCCTCTTTCGACGCTTGTTCAGAGGCCGTACCGACATCTACCCGCTGCGCTGGGAAAGCAAAAGCGGCAAGTCCGGCTATGCGCCCGCCTGCGCGAACGAGTGGCGTCCGGGGATCTGCGAGAAACCCCGGATTAAATGCGCCGACTGCCACCAGCGCCAACTGCTGGCCGTGACCGACGACGTCATCTTTCGCCACTTGGCCGGCGCGCTCGTCGCCGGTGTCTACCCCCTGCTGAAGGACGATACCTGCTACTTTCTGGCGGCGGACTTCGACGAGGCCGAATGGCGCGATGACGCCCGTGCGTTCGCAGAATCCTGCCATACGCTGGGCGTACCGGTCGCCTTGGAAGTCTCACGCTCGGGCAACGGCGCGCACGCCTGGATCTTCTTCGAGGACAAGGTGCTGGCCAGCGATGCGCGCCGTCTCGGGGCCGCCATCATCAGCCACGCCTGTGAGCGCACACGGCAATTGTCGCTCAGTTCCTACGACCGGTTGTTTCCCAACCAGGACACCCTGCCCAAAGGCGGCTTTGGCAACTTGATCGCCTTGCCGCTGCAAAAACGCGCCAGAGCCCAGCATCACAGCGTGTTTGTCGACGACGCCCTGGAGCCCTATGCCGATCAGTGGGCGTTCCTCGCCACCCTCCAACGCATGAACCCCGAGCGCCTCCACCCCGTCATTACCCTGGCCATGGGCAACCGCGCCCCCCTTGGCGTGGCGTACGTCGATGAAGACGAAGGTGCCCAGCCATGGAAAGCCCCCTCGCCTCGACCACAAAAGCTCAACGGCCCGATGCCGGCCACCCTGAGCATCACCCTGGCGAATCTGATCTACTTCGAAAAGGCCCAGCTGCCTCAACCCTTGGCCAACCAGTTGATCCGCCTCGCGGCGTTTCAGAATCCCGAGTTTTATAAAGCGCAGGCCCTGCGCCTGTCGGTGTGGAACAAACCCAGAGTCATTGGCTGCGCGCAGAATTTCCCCCAACATATCGCCTTGCCCCGTGGCTGCTGGGACGCGGTGCAGGCGCTGCTGGCGCAGTACCAGATCACGCCATTGGTGGAAGACGAGCGTTTCGCGGGCAATCCCCTGAATGTCAGTTTCCTCGGCACGCTGCGCCCTGACCAGGAAGCAGCCGTCACCGCCATGCAAGCGCATGACACCGGTATCCTCTGCGCGCCGACAGCCTTCGGCAAAACCGTGAGCGCCGCCGCACTGATCGCCCAACGCGGGGTGAACACCCTGGTGTTGGTGCATCGGACCGAGCTGCTCCGGCAGTGGCAAGAACGCTTACAGGCGTTTCTGGGCGTCGGCAAGGAGGTGGTCGGCACCCTCGGCGGCGGTAAGCCCAAGCTCACCGGCCAGATCGATATCGCCGTCATGCAATCGCTGTCGCGCCAGGGCGAGATCAGTGACCTGGTGAAAAATTATGGCCAGATCATCATCGACGAATGCCATCACCTGTCGGCGGTGTCCTTCGAGGCCCTGTTGCGCAGTTCGCCCGCGCGTTACGTGCTCGGGCTGACGGCGACCCCGATCCGCCGCGATGGGCAGCAGCCCATCATTTTCATGCAGTGCGGACCGATCCGCCATACCGCCGCGCGCCCGGCCAGCGCCCCTCACGACTTGTCCGTCATCCCGCGCATGCTGTCCGGCCCAATCCTCGTCCCCGAGGGTGCGGGCATCCAGGAGGTATTCAGGCGACTGGCCGCTGATGCACAACGCACGGCGACCATCGTTTCTGCTGTGGTGCAAGCTTACCGCCAAGGCCGAAAAGTCCTGGTGCTTAGCAAGCGCACAGAGCATGTTGATACGCTAGATGTTGCGCTCAGGGAGCAGGTCGCGAATCTTTTCACGCTCCATGGCCGCATGCCGAAGAAACGGCGAGCGTCGCTGATCAGTACATTGGAGTCTCTGCCCGAAGATGCGCCTCGGGTGCTCTTGGCCACCGGTACGCTCATTGGCGAAGGGTTCGATCACCCTGCACTTGATACCTTGGTGCTGGCCATGCCCATTTCCTGGCGCGGCATCCTCCAGCAGTACGCCGGACGCCTGCATCGCCTACACACCGCCAAGTCCGACGTACAGGTGATTGATTTCGTAGACGAGGGTAACGTCGCCGTGTTGAGAATGTGGGAGAAGCGCAAGGCCGGTTACAAAGCCATGGGCTATCGACTGGTCGATTCATCCAACACACTGTCGCTGCTGTAGGCCTGTCGCGTGAAAGGAAAGAACTGGCATCAGCCCGATTGAAGAGCTGCCATCTGAACGAACCGACGTCCGCTACCCTGATATCGGTTTCGAACTGAGATTCGACTCGCTGAAAGGACCTTCGCAATGCTGGAACAGTACGACCGAGCCAAACTGTTGGATGAGGTTTGGACAGAAGCGGTGACGATAGTCGCACCGCGCTACCAGCTCTCTGACGTAGGCCTTAAGAAACTCTGTGGACGGCTACAGATCCCAACCCCGCCTCGGGGCTACTGGACACGACTGAAGGCTGGCAAGTCGGTGCCGCCGCGCCCCAAACTTCGCGAATACGTTGGCCACCCGATGAACCTATTTCGCACGCAGGCCCCGCACACCGAGGTTGAGCCCAAGCCCATGGATGAGCGGCTGGTGCCGCTGCTGGCCTTCGAGCGAGCACCTGGCAACCAGATTATCGTCCCTGATCAAGTGAAGCGTTGGCACCCGATGACCAACGCTGCCCGCGTTGCGTTGAAGAAACCCGTCATTGATTCACGCGGCCAGCCCAGCACGCGCGCGCCTGCGCTAAGTATTTGTGTTTCGCCCTCCTTGCAGGATCGCGCGCTAAGGCTCGTGGATACCCTCCTCAAAGCACTGGAAACACGTGGCTATCGTATCGAGCAGAGCAAAAAGCAGGTCGACATCCTGATCATGGGCCGAGGCTATCATCTGCGCGTGTTCGAACCCTGCAAGCGCAGCCCATATGTGCCAACGCCAAAACAACTGGAGGACAAGGCTCGCGGGCGCTGGAGCTACTGGCCTAATTGGGCATATCAACCGACAGGGAAACTCCACCTGCTAATAAATGAAGGGTATGCAGGCAAAGTTATCGACTCGCCGAGCCTCCCGGTCGAGATGCAATTGAACAAGCTGCTTGAACAGGTCGTTACAAACGCTGTCGGAGCGCTGGTGAATGCAGAGCAGCAGGCCATCGCCGATGAAAAGCGTCGCCAGCTGCGCGAAAGCGCTGCCGCGCGACAACGCATACAGAATGACGAACGAAAACGCTTAGCAGCCCTAGAGTCCGATGCACAGAACTGGCGCCGCGCCCAGGTCATCCGCGACTATATCGACGCCCTTGAGCGCAAGTCGCTATCGGCAACCCACGGCATAGAGCACATGAGCTATTTTCAATGGGCGCGCGCCAAAGCCGATTGGCTAGATCCACTGGAACGAAATGTGACCGATCTACTGGACGAAGATATAAAGATCCCCTATTAGGCAGCACTTTCATGACTGATGAAACGAAAAAAACCGAAGATTTGATACATACATTTGACGAGATAGTCGCGTTGAAAGACGCACAACAGCGCCAAAAACAGGAAGACTTGCGCGAATGGCGCTTGCGCTATGAAGCCTTAGATGAAGAAACGCGAAAAGCGCTCGACGAAAAAATTAAAATCTATTGCGACAGCATTAGCGTGCAATTTGGAAAATCTCGACCGTTTCATCCGCGCAGCCGCTAAGCGTATATGAGTGATTTGTACGCCCTCTCCCATTATTTAACTTCTACCGTAACGCATTTATTTTGCGTAACACTCCAGTGTTACGCAAAATAAATGCGTTACACGAGAACATCGTTTGCTCCTCGTAATAAAGTCAGCACCGCTAGAAGTGGCGCCCTTCGACAGCGAAAGCAATGTGCAAAATTTGCATATTGCCTCCTGCCGGTCAGTGTTATGTACAAATGGATAGTGCTCCGCTCCCTCGGTGTCAGGAGAGGTTTCCGTCTAGGAGGCTACTCCTACCGCACATTTTGAGCGACATCGGCCAAATGAGGTCTCGTCGGACGGAACCATCGCTCACTGAAATGAAAAGTGGAACAGGGACTCAGTTTCGCCACTCGGAGCTGATGGCGAACATGACTAACTCAACCAGGCAGCTCAAAGGCACTCCCTGGCCAAACCATTAACGCCAATCCCCACTCAGAAACGCACCCATATTAGGTGCAAACCATGTTCTCGATACCGTTTCTCCCAAGGATCGCGGGCCTGCATGAAACTGCCGCCGCGGGTTAATCGCCCCCACGCACGCCCCCCATAGCCGGTGCCAGCCGCGCAGGCCAAAAAACATCGGCAGCAGTGATTTCGAAAAAAAATTTGCACGCTTTCACTCGGGCAATGAAAGCAAGAAAATCAATTTAACATTATGATATTTATAGTTTTTATTTAACTTGTCAGCCACATAAACATTTTTTGTCAGCATCATTGACACGCCAATAAAAATGTGAGCTTACGAATAAAAAAGCTTTCACTATGATGCCCGAAACTCCCATTTTGGACGCATCCCATGAGACCACCTACCGCCTTCGAGCAGAGCCGAACCCGGACACCAAGCCGCATCCTGAAGAAGGGAAAATACGGCAAGCACATCACCCATTTTCCATCCTTCAAAAACAAAAAGGTCGTGGTTTGCGAAAGCGAGCTTGAAGCGGATTTCTGTGTCTGGCTCGAATATGAAGATCAGGTGGTGGCCTATGCCCCTCAGCCCGGAACCTTCTCGTTTGCCATGGAAGACCGTGCAGTTCGGTATACCCCCGACTTTGAAATCAGCTATGGCACTGGCGAAATCAGATACGTCGAGATCAAGCCCGATTATATTGTCGAGGACGCCAGCTATCTCCGGAAAATAGGCGAGTTCAGAAAGGTTTGTGAGCAAGCAGGCTACGGATTCGACCTCATCACGGAACGGGAAATTCGCATTCAACCAAAGCTGAGAAATCTCCAAAATCTCTATAACCGAATGCATCTGGTCACGGACACGGAGTTGAACTACGTCCTCGACAGCCTCAGGCAAACATCCATGTCTGGCAGTACCGTGCGCTCACTGTTGGCGCTACCGTATCCACCCTCGATGAAATCAATCGCCAAGGGCGTATTTAATCGGCTGATTTCGGCTGATCTCGACCAGCCATTTACGCTGGAGTCACGCGTTTCATCATCGGCTAACGGGGGCCGCACGCTATGTCTAATGCCATAGTCAATGAACGTTACCGCTTGAATGGCGCGGAATTTGAAGTCGTATCGACCGATTTGAAATACGCTCAATTCAGTGCCGTCATCGGACAACGGCAAGTATCGTTTACCCACTTCCAGGTGAGCGAAATGATAGCGAATGGAAGCTTGGTCAAATCTCAATGCGCACCTATCGACCAGAGCAAAGCTCCGATTCTTTTGAGTATGAGCACGGCTGAAAGAGCGGAGCATGACAGGAAAACTGGATATACCGTAGGCGCGTTGCTAGCGCTTGGCAACCGCCTGCCTCGTGACGCAGCGCAAGCCTATATCAGAGAGCACGCGGAACAAATTGGGGACTCTTCCCCCCCTAGCTATTCGACATTGTACAACTGGGCAGCAAAATATAGGCAATCCGGCAACAGCCCCTTGGGACTTATAAAGAACAAACACTACCAACTGCCACGTGGAAAAAAACTGGACAACAAAACGATCGAAATTGCAGAAGACATCATTAACCAGCACTATCTGATCAAAGAACGCCCGAGTGGACAACTCGCTTATAACATACTGATAACTCACATCGAAAAAGACAATGAGCATCGCCCTTTAGATGAGCAAATCAAGCCGCCCTCACGTGCGACGTTTTATCGTATGTTGTCCGCAATTGACGCATATAAATTCAACATCATGCGCGAAGGCCGAGCATACGCTGAAAAAATAAATAAATATGGACGTAGCATCCAGAGGCCCCATCATATGTACCAGAGAATAGAAGCAGACACTCAACAAATTGACATTATCGCTGTGGACACGAACGGAAATGTCATCGGCAGGCCCTACCTGACCGCATTTATCGAGTGCAAAAGCAAGATGATTATTGGGTGGGAACTTTCAATGACGCCACCTTGCGCGGCGAAAACAATGAAAGCCCTCAAGATGTCGCTGCGCAGTGATAACCCTATAGCGGGAAAAGGGGAAACATACTACATTGACAATGGATCAGAATTTCTTAATGACTCATTTTTCAATTTCTTCAGTATATATGGCTCGAAGGTATTACCGCTGCCACCTGGGAAGCCCGATCAAAAAAGCTTTATTGAGCGATTTTTCTTAACTTTGAACCTGACAATTATGCATCACGCCAAAGGTACGACTAAATCCAATCCGACAGAACGTAGAGATTATAACTCCGAAAAAAATGCGTGCCTGACCGTAGAGAGCATCAGATTAGTATTCACACGCTGGCTCGACGAGTACTACCATGAAAACCCTCAGAAAGGCGTATCCGTAGCCCCACGAAGTGCTTTTGAGAAGGCCATGATGACGGAGTTGCCGCCCGACACCTACGCAATTGAACAGCTAGATATTACTTGCCGCAAAACCAAAGCAAGAACAATTTCAAACGGCAGGATCACAATGTTCAACCTTCAGTGGTACGGCCCTGGACTAGCAAGATTGAATGACAAAGCCCGAAAGCACAACTGTAAACCTTTGGTGCATTACGACGAATCTGACCTATCAACCGTGTGGTTATCCATACCGCAAGAACCTGGGGTAATGGTTCGAGCAGATGCTGTAGACCCTGATTATCAAAACAACCTAACGCTTTACGAACACCAACTGGCCTGTGACGCAATTGACAAAGAAGGCCTGACTTTTAGCAAGAAAAAAGCAGCTCGCGCGCTAGCAAATATTTACCTTAGCCTAAGTGAACTAGAATACAAAAAACCTAAAAAGCAAAAACAACAACGACCGATCACTTTGGCAACTCAGGATGATGAAGGTGACGCAAGAGCAGAACTCGAAGACGATGTATACCATACCCAGACAGATTTGAATGTCACCGAGATGAAAAATATAGAAGACTCCGATGATGACTTAGAAACCTTTAAACTAGAGTAATTCATATGACTCCTGCAATTGAAAATAAAATGACAGAGTTTTCCAAACATATTGTTGTTCACTGCTATTATAAAGACGCGTTAGAAAAAATACATAAAAGCATCATAACGACCGCTACTCGCCGTGAGCCTTCATCTGCGCTACTGACGGGACTCTACGGAGTTGGAAAATCAACAGTCTGCAAATATGTAGTACAACAAATCGGTGGTCGGAAGGAAATAGAGACCGAGTGGGGTATCATTGAAACCGTCCCTGCATTTTATTGCGAACTACCAGCTGGGCCTACACTGAAATCCCTGACTATGGGTATGCTAGCTCAATTAGGGTGCGTACATCTAAATGGCGACGCCACGGCCTTACTTTATCGATTGATCACCCTCCTAAAGACCTGCCAGACCCAGGTCATCCTACTAGACGAGTTTCATCACTTGCTGGGAAAAGGGGCCGAAAAAACGAAAGGTCTCGTTTGCGACTGGGTTAAAACGCTTATGAATCGAACACTGATACCCGTGGTCATAGCGGGTACACCAGAGTGTGAATCAATCGTAGACGAACACCCACAGCTTGCCCGACGGTATCCATTCAGAACAAATCTGCGGCCTCTCGAATACACGTCGCTGGAGAATCAGTCAAATTACTTGAAGGTCCTAAAATCGCTGGGCGCACAAATTAACAAGATCGGCGAGTTCTCGGAGTCTATCTATCTCACCGACCAAGCGTTGGCGGCCAGAATATTTGTTGCCAGTGGCGGCAATATGAATTCGCTTCGACAGTTGCTTCACGAAGCCTTCCGGATTGCGCTAGAAAGAAACACAAGCACATTTTCTGAGAAAGACCTTGCAGCATCCTATGACTCGCAATGCCTGGAGGGAGCCTTAGTAAAATTCAAAAATCCCTTTGCATTGGATAATCAAGAAGTCCGGGGTATCATTTCTAGGAACTCACGATGAATGTCTTGAGCTTTGTACCTCGCGCACGTCCTGAGGAAAGCCCTCGTAGCCTGCTTATCAGAACCGCATACCATAATGGCTTTAAGTCTGTCACCAAAATGATCGCGTCGTTACAGCGCGAGAACAACGCACGACCATTCGATTGGCAGCTGCACCACTCAAGCATGGCCAAACTATTCGAGACACTTGATCCAAAAACAACTACTCCCCTGCCATTTTACCGCAGCACGTCTGAGGTTACGCGCGGCGCGCCGGTGTATATCAACAACATTGCCGTGCCTCTGACGCTGCTTAAGACGAAAAAACATCTAATTTGCCCTGAATGTTTATTAGAAGGCTGGCAGAAATATATTCAGGACTTCGACATTATAGACGCCTGTCCATACCATGACTGTGCCTACATTGATCACTGTCCGTCTTGCGAGCAAGAGATAACATGGACTGACTGCAATGGAGCATTGTGTAAATGCGGTTATGATTTGCGGAATAGCCCACAACAGCCTAAGCATTCACAGCTCTCGACTAGCCTTCTTTCTATTTTTAGAAATAAAGATCAAGAGAGCTTCGACTCATTCTTAATCAACCTCCAAGTACTCAGATACTATTACAAAATCAACGACGAAGAAAAGAAACACACAGCTGACCTTGCAGTTAGCATAGCTGACAGTCCTAACTGCGAAAAAATCACAGCTGCTATTTGTCACTCGATCGATGAGCACGAGCCTGCACCAAACCTATTTTTTATTGCCCCATGGTTACTATCTAGCGATGAAGAGGTCCGACAGATTGCCAACAACTTAATAACTAAGCCGCTCACGCCATCCAAAACACAACAAAAGCGCAATCCTAGAAAAGCACTATGGCTACGCCGAGATGAGCTGGCAACCATTGGAGTAAACCAACTCAAACTACAAACCCTTATACGTTCAGGACTAATAACGAAAGTTAAAATAAAAACAAATACGCCTTTCCAATATCATTCACACAATTGGGCTGCCGTTGAAGCTTGGCTGGGGTCAGCCGGTACTCAAAAAATTGCTACAGGAATCCCATCTCACTTTGACGTAGAGCGCGCTGCTCTGCATCTGGACGTCTATCCTGAGGTTGTCAGGCGAGCAGTCAAGGCTGGATTTATCGCTAATAATTTGAAAACTGGAGCTTTTGGAAAAATGCTTTTGGATGCCAACGAGGTGTCTGCATTTCATAACAGATACATTTTCGTCGGACCACTTGCAAAGCAGCTCAACACACCAAACACTACACTGACAGCACGTCTGACAACGGTAGGAATTATGCCAGTCTCGGGTCCAACTGTGGATGGAGCGCTGGTCACAATTTACGAAAGACACGCACTTGAAGAGTCGAGAGTCGCGAGAGCTTTGGAAGCCGAAACCTACTCAAATAAGGCGGGCCGCAGACTACACAAATTGATGCCTAACGACACACATATCAGCTCCACCGAGACCGCAAGAATTTTAAATATCGAAATTCAACGGTTGAAATATCTAGAACGGATGGGCTTTCTTGTGCAAGAGATACCAGCAGAATTTCTATGCGAAAATCGGCGTTTTTTTACTAAAAAATCTGTCCTCTCGACAAAAAACAAATTAGATCGCTGTGTAACAATTGATTCCCTATCCCGTGAGTTTGAGATCCCATCGCTTACCTTCGCACGTCGTTTCATAAAAAGCGGTTACGTGTCCCCCATAGTGATCGGTAAGCGTCAATTAATCTGTGAAAAAGATGCAATTCAGATTCGCAAAAACCTCGAACTGTACTGTAGTTGCGAACAGGCGGACAAATTCCTGAAAGCGCCGATAGGACATGCATCCAATCTAATTTCCACAGGTCGGATCCGGGTCGTTCCAGTTTCCGAATCCAAGATCACTACTGTCCGACTCATCGGCTGGGCTGATATTCAAGCACTAAGCGTAGCTCTCTAAGCTTTATCCCGTTTCAGTCTCATACTCCCTCCTTTTCACTCACCCCAGTCTACACTCGGGGAGTTGACACAACCTCATTAAAAAATATAATATCTACTAATAATCAGCAATACAGAACGCAGCTCTATTGCCCCCACTAAATTTGATGCATTTCAATACTGTAGAAAATTCATTTTTAATTGAGAAAAGCATCATACATTTTAGTTTTAATTGAGATGGCGTTTTAAACTTCATGAGACACAACGGTTGTCCTCCAATGAATACGGATAGCCCGTTTCAGCTTTTATTGAGACTCCACGTGAGCCAAGCTGCACGATGAAGCCCTGACTTGTTCAGGGCTTTTTTATGCGTGGTGAATGGCCACTTTTTGAAGCACATCATCTCAAGCGGCTCGCCCAGAAGGGTTCGGATCGCATCACCAATGCTGTAGCCTTGTGCCCCAATTGCCATCAGCGTTGTCACCGATCGAGTGATCGGAACGCTTTCACTGCAGCGCTTTACAGCAACGTCGGAAGATTGGCACGGGAGTAAACTCCTGCTGTCACACCTGATGCACACTCAAAAAAACAGTAGATAGGACCGAGGCCAACCCGTGAACCCAGACATGCTCGAAGCCGGCCCCGCAGACGCCAAAGTACTTTCCGTCTTTGACTTCGACGGCACCCTGACCCACCACGACAGTTTCGTGCCATTCCTCAAATTTGCCTTTGGCACCGGCGAGTTTTATGGCCGGATGGTCAAGCTGGCGGTGCCGGGGCTGCGCTTTTTGCTGAGGCAGCTCAGCCGGGATGAATTGAAGGCGCAGCTGATCCGCACCTTCATGACAGGGGTGGAAAAGGCGTGGGTACAGCAGAAGGCCGAGGAGTATTGCCAGCGCAATTGGGCGCGGTTGATGCGACCGGCCGGGGTACTGTCGGTGGAGCAGGAGTTGGGCTCGGGGGCAGTGGTGACGCTGTGCTCGGCGTCGCCGGCGTTGGTGTTGCAGCCGTTTGCCGATCGGCTTGGGATCAAGTTGATTGGCACTGAGCTTGAGGTAGTTGACGGGGTGTTGACCGGCAAGCTCACCGGCAACAACTGCCGCTGTGAGAACAAGGTGTTGCGGCTTGAGGCGGTGTATGGGGACCTGGGGGAGTATCGGCTCCGGGCCTGGGGCGATACGCGTGGCGACCGGGAATTGCTGGCGGCGGCGCAGGATGCGCATTTTCGGCACTTTCATGCGAAGAAGAAAAAGCGCGCTCGGTTGCAGCGGTGATGCGGGCGGGTGGGATCGGCAGGTAGACCAAGGCGATCCCTTCGCAGCCTCGCTGGGGCTCGATAGCGCCCACATTTGAGCGGATGACCACCGAGGGTCGCGCACTCGCATAGGGTGCTAGTGCGTGGATGGCCCATTCCGATCAATCGTCACCGCTACCCAATTCTTGATCTTCAAATGCGGATCGAACCGCTTCCACAACCCGTTCGGCTAGGTGAATAACTTCCAGCTGCGGATAAGCTTTCTTCAATTTCTCCGATACCTGCCAGCCATTTTCCTTTAACGAGCGAATGACTCGGTTTGCGTCCTGATCAGGCATTTCCAGCACTTCTTTCAGCCGTTCCTGGGCGCGCTGAAAGATGACCAACACACGCGCTTCATCAGCCATCTCTATACGAACCGTGTGCGCCACTACCTGTGCCGTATACAAGACTTGTTCGGTCAAGTCGGGGTAGCGCCACGCGAATTGCGCATCGTCGTAGTCATCGAAGACCAGATTGCTGCGGGTTCCGTCCTCGTAGACTACAAGTTCTCCAAATCGATAGGAGCCAGCGTAGCGTTGCATGAATGGCCGCGAAAATGCCTCCAGCGTACCGATTCGACGCGTAGTGGCTGTGCAAGCGAGACACGGTAGCGGTCAGCGAGTGCCTTGAAGCCTACCTGCATGATCGAATCCCCTAACGAACGCCAGAAAACGATAACTATTAGGGGTAGTAGGCGAAAACGATAATTTTGTGAGCACGAAAACGCTAATGCGCTTTTAAATTTGCTAACAAATCAGCCATTTCATTTGAAAACGATAACGACCTAAAAGGGAAACGATCCGAGTTGATGGGGCCGTCAGGAGACCGAGGCGATCCCTTCGCAGCCTCGCTGGGGCTCGACAGGGCCCACAGTTGATCTCTGTCGCTCGGAGGGACGGTGTCTGGCTTGAGTGTTATATCGCAGCTTTGAGGTCCACACCCAAGGCCGTGGCGAAGGCTTTGACCATCGGGCTGCGCGGGGCGTTGTGCCGCAGGATCAGGTTGAATGCCGTGCTGAGGTGGACCTGCTCCGGGCACAGTGCGCGTAGGCGCCCTTCCCTTACCAATGGCGCGGCGTAGTGTTCTGGCAGGAAGCCCAGGAAGCGACCGGTGAGGATCAGGATGGCGACGGCTTCGACCTGGGAGGCCGAGGCGGACTGGCTGTCGTAGGTGACGAAGTTGGCCTTGTCGCGATGGATCGCATACCGATGGTTGACCACTTCATATTGGCGCAGCACCTCGGGCGAGATGCCATTCTCGTTGAAGAGCGGGTGTCCTACGGCGCAGTAGGCGTAGGACTTTTCTTCGTACAGCGGGAAGTAGTCGAATTCTTCGCGGCGCTGGTAGACGGGAACGATGCCGACAATCAAGCGCCCTTCCACCACGCCGCGTTCAACTTCGTCCAATTGCGAGGCATGCAGGCGTAATCTTATTTTTGGTGATTGGCGGTGTAAGTTGCCCAGCGCGGTAATCAACGGGGAATTAACGTCGGACACGGTGTTATCAATAACGCCGACACTAAGGTCGCCAATAAGCTCGTTTTGCGCCGAACTAAGCTTGTCGCGAAAACTGTCCACCGAGGTAAATAACTCGATGGACGCCTGATACACCAACTTGCCTTCTTCGGTCAGCCCGAACCCTTCCCGGCCTCGTGTGCACAGGCGCATGCCGATGCGGATTTCCAGGTCGGAGATCTGCTTGCTGATGGCTGCCAGCCCCACGTTCAGCTCGTTTTGCGCGGCACTGAAGCCACCCGCTTCGACCACGGCCATGAACACGCGCAGCAATTTGAAGTCCAGCCCGCTCAACTGCAGGGGCGGTCTCGTGCCGGGTTTTGGCGGCAGGTTTCCAGAAGTGGAAAGTGGAGTTTCCATAATACGCGTTGACCTCAAGTGCCATATTCAACAGGCTTCAACCCAGTCCTTGAACATAGCCAGGCGGCGATAATGAACATAAACATCCGCCCTTGGCAACCTTGAATACGGCGCGTCAGACGCTGATTCAGTCTAGTTGAAAACTTATTGTTACTGCCTCCGACTCTTCTAAAAACAAGCGTGAGGAATACCCATGTCCCAACCCACCGACCGCCTTTGGGGTGCTCGTTTCAAGACCGGCCCGTCGGCTGCGTTGGCCGCGTTGTCGCGCTGCCCAGAGCGCTATTTCCGCCTGACGCCCTACGACCTGGCCGGCTCTCGCGCCCATGCCCGTGAGTTGCAGCGCGCCGGGTTGCTGGATGAGTCGCAGACCCTGCGCACCCTCGAAGCCCTGGACCAGATCGGCCATGACTTCGCCGCCGGCCGCTTGCATCCGACCCTGGATGACGAGGACGTACACACCTTTATCGAACGCGTATTGATCGAGCGCTTGGGCGCTTTGGGCGCCAAATTGCGCGCCGGGCGTTCGCGTAATGACCAGACCGCCAACGATCTACGCCTTTTCCTACGTGACCATGCGCGCACCATCACCACCGAAGTGCTGAGTTTGCAGCAGGCGTTGGTGGAACAGGCCGAGCAGCATATCGAGAGCATCTGCCCCGGTTTTACCCATTTGCAGCAGGCGCAGCCGATTGTGTTCGCCCATCACTTGCTGGCACACGCGCAATCGATGCTGCGGGACGTGCAGCGCTTGGTGGATTGGGATGCACGTACGGCGCTGTCACCACTTGGCGCAGCGGCAATGGCTGGTTCGGCGATTGCGCGCCAGCCGGAGCATTCGGCCAAGGAAATGGGCTACACCGGGCCGTGCGAAAACTCCATCGATGCCGTCGCCAGCCGTGACCATGTGGCGGAATTCCTGTTTGTGGCGGGCATGCTCGGGGTGAATATTTCGCGTTTGTCCGAGGAGTTTTGCCTTTGGTCTTCGCGGCAATTTCGCTGGGTAGTGTTGGACGACGCCTACGCCACAGGCAGCTCGATCATGCCGCAGAAAAAGAACCCGGACATCGCCGAATTGGCACGGGGCAAGGCTGGTCGCTTGATTGGCAACCTGACCGGGTTGATGTCGACGCTCAAGTCCTTGCCGCTGTCGTACAACCGCGACTTGAGTGAAGACAAGCACAGCGTGCTGGACAGTGTGGATACGTTGCTGCTGGTACTTCCAGCCATGGCCGGGATGGTGGCAACCATGACAGTCCAGGTGGAGGAGCTGCGGCGCCAGGCACCGATGGGTTTTACCTTGGCGACTGAGGTAGCGGATTGGTTAGCCACCCGTGGTGTGCCGTTCAAGGAGGCCCATGAGATTACTGGCGCGTTAGTACAGGCCTGTGAGAAGTATGAAATTGAGTTGTGGGAAGCCTCGCCAGCGATGTTGGCGCAGGTGGATGCGCGTCTCACACCCGAAGTGCGGGACTGCCTGACCCTGGAAGCGGCGATTGTAGCGCGCAGTGGCTGGGGTGGGACGGCGCCGGAGCGAGTGCGCGAGCAGATCGGCCGGTTGAAGATTGCACTGGCTGCACAGCAGCAGTGGGCTGAGAGTTATCAGGGGTTTCGGATTTAAGCCTGCATAGAGGGGGTGAACTCACCGGCGCTTTCGCAGGCAAGCCAGCTCCCACATTTGACCGGTTTTCAACCGTTGGACCGCGTACAGCAGTTAGCGCGTTATTAGTTTTGGAGAATCACCATGAACCAGACCCCGGCCGAGCGCTTGGAAACAGAGCGCAAGCTGTCCGAGAACCAGTTCGACATAACCCAGTACGAACACGTGCCGCGCCGCTATTACGGGCGGATGTTCTTTGCCACGTTGATCGTGATCGTGCTGGCAGCGCTGTTGCGCGCTTTCGCCAATGGCCAGATCGAATGGTCCTACATCGGCCAGTTCCTCACGTCCGAGGCCATTATTTGGGGCCTGGTGAACACCATCGTCATGTCGATCCTGGCGATGGCGTTGGGCGTAGTAATCGGGGTGATCACAGCGATCATGCGCATGTCGGCCAATCCGATCCTGCGTTATGTGGCCATCACTTACACCTGGCTGTTCCGTGGCACGCCGCTGATCCTGCAACTGCTGCTGTGGTTCAACCTGGCGCTGATTTTCCCGGTGATCGCGATTCCCGGCCTGTTCAGCATCGACACCGTCGACCTGATGACACCGTTCGTGGCTGCCCTGCTCGGCCTGAGCATCAACCAGGGTGCCTACACCGCCGAGGTGGTACGCGCCGGTTTGCTCTCCGTCGACACCGGCCAGTACGAAGCGGCCAAGTCCATCGGCATGCCAAGCCTTCAGGCGCTGCGCCGGATCATTCTTCCGCAGGCCATGCGAGTGATCATCCCGCCTGTAGGCAACGAGTTCATCAGCATGGTGAAAATGACCAGCCTGGCCAGCGTGATCCAGTACTCGGAGCTGCTGCACAACGCGCAAAACATCTACTACGCCAACGCGCGGGTCATGGAGCTGCTGATTGTGGCCGTTTTGCCCGCGGCGCCGGCAAGCGCTCGTAAGTCTGGGTTGAGGAGATTTGCCCCATGAGAAGCATCGTCAAGGCCGTCAACCTGAACAAGTACTACGACCAGTATCACGCGCTGCGCGACATCAATATCGAGGTCGAGCAAGGCGAAGTCATGTGCATCATCGGCCCGTCGGGTTCCGGTAAAAGCACGTTGCTGCGCTGCGTCAACCAGTTGGAAAAAATCGACAAGGGCGGCCTGTGGGTTGACGGCGAACTGGTGGGTTACCGCGTCGTCGGCAACAAGCTGCATGAGATGAATGAAGTGCAGATCGCCCGCCAGCGCCTGGCCACCGGCATGGTGTTCCAGCGCTTCAATCTATTCCCGCACATGACCGTGTTGCAGAACATCATCGAAGGCCCCTGCCAGGTACTCAAGCGCTCGCCCAAGGAAGCCATCGAAGACGCGTTGGAACTGCTGGCCCGCGTCGGCCTGGCGGACAAGCGCAATGCCTACCCGGTGGAATTGTCCGGCGGGCAACAACAGCGCGTGGCGATTGCCCGTGCGTTGGCGATGCGTCCCAAGTTGATGCTGTTCGACGAACCTACTTCAGCCCTCGACCCGGAACTGGTCGGCGAAGTGCTGTCGGTGATGCGCGACCTGGCCACCACCGGCATGACCATGATCGTGGTCACCCATGAATTGGGCTTCGCCCGCGAAGTCTCCAACCGCATGGTGTTCATGGACGCCGGCCAGATTGTGGAAGCCGGCAGCCCGGAAGAAATTCTAATAAGCCCACAAAACCCGCGTACCCAAAGCTTTATTTCTGCCGTTCGCACTTAACTAAAAAACTAACGAGAACGCCCCCATGAAAAAATTGTTTATCCCAACGTTGCTCGCAGGCCTGATGGCCTCCTCCGCTGTTTTCGCGGCATTGCCGGCGGCAATCAAGGAAAAGGGTGAGATCAGCGCGGCCATCGTGCCGAACTATCCGCCAATGGATTTCAAGGACCCGGCCACCAACAAGATCACCGGCCTGGACTTCGACCTGGGCAACGCCCTGGCCGAGCGCCTGGGCGTGAAGATCAAATGGCAGGAAACCGGCTTCGAACAAATGCTCAGCGGCTTGACCACCAAGCGCGTGGACATCGTGCTGTCGGGCATGACCGACACCGCCGAACGCCAGAAGGCGGTGACCTTCATCGACTACTTCACCAGTGGCCCGCAGTTGTACACCCTGGCCAAGCGTGAAGACCTCAAGGAATTGACTGACCTGTGCGGTAAAAAAGTCGGCACCAGCCGCCGTACCACCTGGCCGTCGGAAATTGCCGCCTGGAGCAAGGAAAACTGCGAAGCCGCGGGTAAGCCAGCGATCGTAGTCATCGGCACAGAAGGCTCGGCGGATGCACGGGCGCAGTTGCAGCAGAATCGCCTGGATGCGGCGATGCAGGGCAGCGAGACCGTTCCCTACTTGATGTCGCTGGACAAGGGCAAGTACAAGCCGGTGGGCTTGGCGATTTCCAAGCAATTCACGGGGCTGGGGATCGAGAAGAGCAACACGGAACTGGTCACGGCGATCAGTGAAGCGTTGCAGGGCATGATTGATGATGGGACGTACGGCAAGATCCTGAAGAAATGGGACCTGGAGCAAGGTGCCGTCGAGAAGATCACCATCAACGCCGGCCAGTAACGCAATCTACAGGTGGGAGCTGGCTTGCCTGCGATAACGGTGGGCCAGGCAACGCATGTGCAAGCTGGCTCATCGCTGTCGCAGGCAAGCCAGCTCCCTCACGTTTGATGAGTGTTACCTAGAGAACATAACAAGGACATCCGCCCCACCGTGGCCACCTACTCCCTGGTAATCCGCCGCCTGATGATCTGCTCGGTGACCATCGTGGTCAGCCGCGCCATGACCAGCCCGTTGCTGGCCTTGCTGCTGAGCACCCGCCTGGGCCTGAACCAGCAGGACATCGGCCTGTTGATGGGCATCGCGGTGTTTATCGCGACATTGCTGGGCCTGTACGGCGGCTACATCATCGACCGCCTGGAAAAGCGCAAGCTGCTGATCCTGGCCATGCTCTCCAGCTCCATCGGTTTTCTGTTGCTGACCTTTGCCAGCAACCTCTACCTCACCACCCTGACCCTGGTCATCACCGAAGCGGCGTCGGCGCTGTTCCTGATTGGCTCCAAAGCCATCATCAGCGAGAACCTGCCGGTAGGCGACCGCGCCAAGGTCTTTTCCCTGCGCTATACCCTGACCAACGTCGGCTACGCCACTGGCCCCATGGTCGGTGTGGTGATTGCCGGCCACATGCCGTTGGCTCCGTTCCTGATCGCCAGTGCGATCGCCTTCGGCAGCCTGTTCCTGATGATCGGCATCCCGCCCACCCAGCGGGATGACAGCAACAAGCCATTGAGTTTCCTCACCACCCTGCGCACCTTGCGCAGCGACCGCACGCTGATCCTGTTCACCAGCGGCAGCCTGCTGAGCACCATTGTCCATGGGCGCTACACCCTGTATCTGTCGCAGTTTTTGCTAGTGGCCTACAAGCCTGCCGAGGCATTGAAGATTCTGTCTGCGGTGCTGGCCTGCAACGCCATCACCGTGATTTTGATGCAGTACCAGATCGGCCGCTTCCTCAAGCGTGAGCAACTGCGCTACTGGATCGTGCTCGGCACTTTGCTGTTCATTGCCGGGCTGATCGGCTTCAGCCTCGCGGACAGCCTCGTCACCTGGTGCCTGGCGATGTTCGTATTCACCCTGGGCGAAATGATCATCTACCCCTCCGAGTTCCTGTTCATCGACACCATTGCCCCTGATGCACTGCGCGGCAGCTACTACGGCGCGCAGAACCTCGCGGCGTTTGGCGGAGCGATGAGCCCGGTCATTTGCGGCTATCTGCTGATCAATGCGGCGCCGGCCAGCATGTTCTATGCGCTGGGTGCATTGACGGCGATAGGGGGAACGTTGTGCTTCTTGAGCGGGCGAAGGGTCGCAGGTTCTTGCTGATATTTACGCGGGATCCCGCTATTAATAGCGAAACTTCTCACGGACCCGAGCCCCATGAAATTCGACACGGCCTACAGCCTGAGTCTCGACGACAAGCTGTCGATCTACGACGTCCGAGACCTGAATTTCGACGAAACCGCCGATTTCGACTCCGACAAGGAGCGTTTCCTCTGCCCCAACGATGACTGCCGGGCAGCGTTTGATGCGAACAATGCGCTGGGCACGTTCAACGCAAAAAACGTCAATTACCTGCGCACGCCGCACTTCAAGAACAAGACCAGCACCCGGCACATCGACCGTTGTCGCTACGCCAGCACCCACAAGACTGCGACCGGGGAAGGTGACAACGAGCGCGAGGAAAACTTCCCATCGGAATTTGTACTCACCCGTCGGCAATATGCACGCACGGCCCCCTTGGTGAGCACCGAAGCAAGCGTCCCACAGGAGCCAGCGAAAGCACCGTCAAGCCGTGCCACTGGATCACCTGGTTCCAATGACAGCCCCCCGGATAAAACCAGCGTGTTCGCTCACCCGGTGGAATGCTTTGTGTCGAATATCGACGACAAGGACACACTCAAGTCCATGCCGTTGAAGATCGGCGACCACACGGCGACCTACTGGACGTTTTTCAAAAAGATCGAATACCTGCAAGACAACAAAGGCTTGATCTATTGGGGCAGGATCAAGGCGATCAAGGACTACACAAGCAGCTTTCGCATCGACTTCGAAAAAAAGGTATGGCTCGACAAGAAGCCCTACTCGGTCAACGTCTACCTGAGCAAAAAACTCATCGATAACTACCGCAAGCGCAAGGCATTCCTGGAGCAGATCAAGGCGGCGGTAGACAGCGAACGGACGCTGTATTGCTTCTTCTATGGCGTGACGCCGACGCTTAAACAGGTGCCCAGCAAGAAAAACCCCGAGCAGACGTTTGGCGTGTTCAGCGCGAATATCGAGAACCTGGATCACCTGATCATTCGCGAGGCACCGGGGCTGGAATAGTGGGTCGTTGAAAATCCAGTTGATGAGCGGTCAAAACAACTGTACAAAAACACAGTATAGTTTGCCCTCCCCCGTCGAACCCTGGAGAAACCCCATGTCCTCTCTGGCAATGAGCTCTTTCGTAGAACAGCAGATCGTCCTGCATCAATTCACCGCCAAGCACAGCGTACAGGCCCGTGCGATGTTGGGCTGGAGCCGGGAACACCTGGCGCTTCAGGCTGGCGTGGCGGTCGAAGCGGTCCAACAGTTTGAAAGTCAGTGTGACGTGGGTGATGAAACCCGCCTGGCGTTGGCGTTTCGCCTGGAGGCTGAAGGGCTGGTGTTTTTCCCGGGTTTTGCGCCGGGGTGGGGGATGAGTGCACGCCGGTTTGACACCGCTGCAACAGAGCCCGCAGCGCGAGGAATCATCTCTCGTTTGATCGGTACCACTTCGGCGTCACTTGACTCCCCAACCCCTCAACCGAACGGTGCGTAGCGTCCAGTCGCCTCACCGGGCAAGTGAGGGTCTCGGCCTCTCCCATCTACTTGGGTGTAAACCGTACGGGGTCAAGGCTCCGGCCTGATAGCCACCTGGGCTGCCTGTTCATAACCGTAGGCCACTGCCAACAAGGTAGGTTCGGCCCAACGGGTGCCGAAGAAATAGGCACTGGTGGGTAGACCGTCCTCATCGACGCCCGAAGGCACGGCGATGCCTGGATAGCCAGCAGCCGCGACGCCGAAGTAACTGTTGGTCTCGAAATCCGAGACCACGGCGTCGAGGTTATGCAACTGGATCGGGTCATCCACGGTACTGCGAAAATCCTGGATAAGCGCGTTCCACAGGGGCTTGCGCTGTTCCGCCGTCAGGGTAGCGGCATTAACGTCCTTGAGCACTGGCTGATGATCTGCTTGCGCACCATCGCGTTCGTCGTTGAACCTGATCAGTTCGGTCAGTGACTTCACCGGCAGCCCCGGGCGCTTGGCCAGATAAGCATTAAGCTCGTCCTTCACGTCCGAGAGCAGCAACTCGTCGTAGCGTGATGCGTCGGCAAGGCGCTGATTGATCGGCACCAATATCGCGCCTTGCTCGCGTAGCACCTTGAGTGTCCGGCTGAACTGGGTACTGTTGTCGACCGACAGGGTTTCGCCGTTTGCGGAAAACGTCGCGGGGTAGCCGATACGCTTGTCTTTCAACGCGCCTGGAACCAGTAACCGGGTGTAATCGACGCCTTGGGGCGCTCCCACGCTCGCCGGGTCCTGAGGATCACTGCCTGACATGGCATTGAGCATCAATGCAACATCGAACACTGAGCGAGCCATCGGGCCCGGCGCATCCTGATGCTGACTCGCGGGAATAATCCCGTTGCGGTTCAGTAGGCCAACCGTGGGCTTGAGCCCCACAACACCATTGCGTGCTGCTGGCACAATGATCGAACCATTGGTTTCAGACCCTACCGCCAAGGGCGCCAACCCTGCCGCGACCGCGGCGGCAGACCCGGAACTGGAACCTCCGACGTCGGCACCCGGCTTATGCGGGTTACGGGTTTGCCCGCCACGGCTGCTCCAGCCATCGGGACCACCACGAAACCCGGCCAGCTCGGTCATATTGGTTTTACCCAGGATCACCGCACCCTGCCGGATCAGGTGGTCAACCAACGGCGCATTCCTGCCTGCCGTTTCGCCAACAAGGCCATACGCCCCCGCACTGGTTTGCATGCCTGCCGTTTCGATGGTGTCCTTGAGCAACACGGGAATACCATGCAGTGGCCCGCGCACCTTGCCGCTGGCGCGCTCGCGATCCAACTCGCGCGCGGTCTCAAGTGCCTCAGGGTTGAGTTCAATCACCGAACGCAGTTGCGGGTCCAACCTGCGAATCCGTTCCTGCAGGTAACTGACCAGATCGGCGGAGCGGAGCCCACTCGGCAGGGCCATTTGCCGGCCAAGCTCACTGACGCTGAGGGACTCGGTACCGGGCGGAACGGGCTTTGAGGTCGCACGAGAGTCGTCGCCGGCGAAGGTTTGCAGGGTTTGCCGGGCTATCAAGCCCAAGCCATAGGCAATAGAGAACATAAGACCTCTTGGGGAGTAAGAAACGACGAAGGACCGCCATTGATCCATGCCCCAGTCTAAAAAACCCTCGCCTTCCCAACAGCGCGACGCATACCGTTTAAAACGTGGGATTATTCAGCGCGCCAGGTAGCCTGCCCTGTACCGCCGTCAGCCGGCAGGCACTGCGATACGCCTGCACCAGGTTCGGCAGCGCCCCCTTCGACCCCCGCTCGCCGTAGAACCACAGCGTTGTGCCGTCCCCAAGTGGCTCGCCAAGCCTGGGACAACCCACCCAACAGGCAGGGTCAAATGCAGCACTCTGGCTGTCGGACACCAGCGCATCCAATCGATATTGACTGAAAAGTGCATCGATTGCATGGCGGGTGTGCAGGTTGAATTGCAGCATGTCATCCACACACAGTGCAGGAACCTGCACCAGTTCCACCCCGGCCAGGCGCAGGTTTTCCAGCGCCCGCACGAACAGCGCGCGGTGTTCGATAGGGGGATGCCCATCGCCTCGCTCGTAGGGTCCTGCAACCCCCACGCGCAGGCCAGTTACGCTTCGGTCGGGCGTGAAGGTGGTGTTGTTCTGCACCAGGGGCACCTCCACCATGACCGGCCCCGAAGGGTCGATGCCACTTAGGGCGACCAGCGATAACGATGGATCACGCACAGGTTTCACAGGGAAGGCCGGTGCGCTGTAACCAGGAATGTAAATGCCGCCCGATAAATGCCTGTCGCTGCCGGAAGGCGCGCCGAAAGCGATACTGCCCGGGCTCGCTGCATCGGTGGAGGGGGTCGGTGGCGCTCTTGTCAGCCCCACCCTCTCCGGTAACACAGGTGACGGTGGGCCAGATCGACAAGGCATGCCCGACTGCCAATTTTTCTTACACTCGATGTCCATGTTGACAGCCCTGCGGAAGTGACTTTCCGCAGGATCATCGCACCCTCGTCCCAGGGCTGGAACCGCCTAGAAACACCCGGAAACCTCCTTTTTTCCGACACGTCTGCCGTCAACCGGCGATGTGCTCTTGCGCGCCTTTCGGTTCCACCTCCAGCCACCACGCCCCGCCACGCTCAGGCTGATTCAAGCTGAACGCCTGCCCCATCGCCGGTGTGGTTATCGACACGTTGCGCTCCCAAGCCAGGGCCATGATGCGGTCAAACGGTTCGTGCCAGGCATGGAAGGCCAGGTCGAAGGTGCCGTTGTGGATCGGCAGCAGCCACCGCCCCTTGAGGTCGATATGGGCTTGCAGGGTTTGCTCGGGCTGCATGTGCACATGGGGCCAATCGACGTTGTAAGCGCCTGTTTCCATGAGTGTCAGGTCAAAGGGGCCGTACTGTTCGCCGATGCGTTTAAAGCCGTCGAAGTAGCCAGTATCGCCACTGAAGAAAATCCGCCGGGCACCGTCGATCATCACCCAGGAACACCACAGTGTCTGGTTGGCATCAAACAGCCCGCGCCCGGAAAAATGCTGCGCAGGTGTGGCGACAAACCGAATGCCATCCACTTCAGTGCCCTGCCACCAATCCAATTGGCGCACTTTGCTGGCCTCCACGCCCCACTTGACCAACAGGTCGCCCACGCCCAACGGAGCAAGAAAATAGCGGGTTTTCTCGGCCAATTGGACGACAGCCTTGCGGTCAAGATGGTCGTAGTGATTGTGGGAAAGAATCACCGCTTCCAAGGGCGGTAACGCCTCAAGACTGATGGGTGGCAAGTGGAAACGCTTGGGGCCGGCCCAACTGAACGGTGAGGCGCGCTCGGCGAACACCGGGTCGGTGACCCAGAATTTTCCGCGCATCTTGAGCAAAACGGTGGAATGCCCAAGACGAAACACGCTGTGATCCGGAGCGGCTAGCAGCTGCTCGCGAGTCAGCGGTTGCACCGGAATCTGCCCCACCGGGCGCGTGCTGCGCGGTTTGTTGAACAGCATGTTCCAGAAAATGCGCAAGGTCTTGCCAAAGCCACCGTGCTGCACGGGAGCATCATTGCTGAAAGGCTTCTGGTCCTGCTCGGCAGGATTGCGCGTGGCTGGCGATGAATCGACACGGGATGAGAGGGTGGCCATTACCGGGTGACTCCTACGGCTCGCTCATAAATTACACTGCACAGTGTAGTTTCAAGATTGCAACAAAATCCGGAGCAAGTAAACTACCGAGTGTAACTTTCCTTTCCCTGAAGAGCCGAGCGCCACCCATGACTGCCCCACAACGCCTCACCGACCGTAAACGCGAAGCCATCGTGGCCGCGGCTATCGCCGAGTTTCGCGCGAACGGTTTCGAGGTCACCAGCATGGACAAGATCGCGGCCACCGCTGGCGTATCCAAGCGCACGGTGTACAACCACTTCCCCAGCAAGGAAGAATTATTCGCCGAAATCCTGCATCAACTCTGGGCCAGCAGCGTCGCTCAGCTTGACGTCAGCTACACCAGCGAGCGTCCGCTGCGCGATCAATTGCGCGGGTTGCTGGAGGCAAAGATGAAAATGATGTCGGACGCCAATTTCCTCGATCTGGCCCGGGTCGCGATTGCCGCCACTATCCATTCGCCAGAGCGTGCGCAAGACATGGTCACCCGCCTGAGCAAGCGTGAAGAAGGCTTTACCCAGTGGGTACGGGCCGCCCAGGAAGACGGCCGACTCAACTGCCCCGACCCGGCATTTGCCGCCCACCAGATCCAGAGCTTGCTCAAGGCCTTTGCCTTTTGGCCACAGATTACCCTCGGCCAACCCACCTTGGACGCTGCCAGCCAAGCCAGCGTCATCGAGTCAGCCATCGACCTGTTCCTGGCCGGCTACGAGGTCACCCCGTCTCGCCAGCCGTAATCCTGTTGTGTGAACGACATTTCAGGTCGTTTTTGACGCATTCGCCCTCTGTTTTGCGCAAATGGCCTGGAAGGACACTGATTATTCCCGCACGAATAACTGACAATATTCATAGGCTTTATCCGATCAACGGCTAAGCCTGCGAACGCGTGTCGTCGTTTCTGCAAAAAGCTGACCCAGGAATTTATGGAAAACAGACAAGGCAAAGGGCTGTCCTTTGCCCGGCGAATCTACAAGCCAAGGATTATCGGCACGGCGATGTGCTGTATCAGCGTCATCGCTGCGCTGTATCCGCTCGCGATGCCGGGTTGGGTCTGGGCATTGTTGCTGGTCAACGCTTTCGCCTGGCCACATCTGGCTTATCAACTGGCAACCCGCTCTAAATTTCCCTACGACGCCGAACAGCGCAACCTGATGTATGACGCGCTGTTCAGCGGGTTCTGGGCCGCGACGCTGCAGTTCACCCCGCTGACCACCGTGACCCTGCTGTCGATGGTCGCCATGAACAACGTCGCCGCCGGTGGCAAGCGCCTGTTAATACGCGGCGCAGGAGCCCAGTTGCTCGGCGCGGGGGCAGGCGCGTTGTTGTTCGGCGTGCAGTTCAACCCTTCGGTCAGCCTGGTCCAGGTCTACGCCTGCCTGCCCATGCTCACGCTCTACCCCATGGCCATCGGCATGGTCTGCTACCAACTGGCGATCAAACTCTCGGAACACAAACGTGCCCTGAGCGCACTGAGCCGCATCGATAGCCTCACCGGCCTGCTCAATCACGGCTCCTGGAAAGACCTGCTGCACCTCAAGTTCCACAAGTGCCAGCAACAGCAGAGCCACGCCACCATCGCCTTGATCGATATCGATCACTTCAAGCAGATCAATGACACCCACGGCCATATCGTCGGCGACGCCGTACTGCGCCAACTGAGCCTGGAGCTGCGGCGCAGCCTGCGGGAAAACGACTTGGCCGGGCGTTACGGCGGCGATGAGTTCTGCGTAATTCTTCCGAAAATGCCGCTGGAAAAGGCCGCTGAGGTCATGGAACGCATACGCGAAACCTTCAGTAACTACCGTAACCCGCAGATCCCTGAACTGCGCGTGAGCCTGAGCATTGGCCTGGCGGGGTTCCAGCCGTCGTTTACCGATGCCGCCATGTGGCTCAATGCAGCGGACCGGGCGCTGTATACGGCGAAAGACACGGGGCGTAACCGGGTCAACGTGAGCGACGAAAGGGTTGCCTACTCCGCCTGAAACAGTGCGACGACAGCTCGTCCGAATCTTCCTGCCTGCGCGCCGCAAGAAAGCATAATGCCACCATTGGTCGCCTACCCAAAAAAGGTCCTGCCTTCGGGGCGAACTTCTTGTCAGGCTTATCACTCTGAATCCGTTGTCCACCCCTCTGTCGGCACAAGGAAGCTGACAATGAGCAAGTCAACCGTATGGCGCATGCCTTACGGGGGCAGGCGCATACCCAAGGAAACTCCAGCAGTCTGCTTGCCCGAGCATCCGAACATGCTATTTAACGCACATAAAAAAACCATACATTCGCTGCAACACACCCTTGCCCAACATGCCAGTTTGCTGGACGCCATCGAGCGCTCCATGGCGGTGATCGAATTCGACCTGCAGGGCAACGTGCTGCGGGCCAATGCCAATTTCCTACAGACCATGGGTTACCGCGCCGAACAGGTCGAGGGCCAACCCCATCGGATGTTCTGTACCCCGGCATTCGCTCGCAGCGCCGAGTACAACCAGCTGTGGTCGAACCTGCGCAATGGCCTTTTCCAGTCCGGCACCTTTGAACGGGTGGCCGGCGATGGTCAGTCGGTGTGGCTCGAAGCCAGCTACAACCCAGTGCGAGATGAAGAGGGGCACGTGACCAAAGTGGTGAAGTACGCCATGGACGTCACCCCGCGCCTGCAGGCCGAAAGCGAAGCGAACGCCAAGCTGGAAGCCATCGGCAGGGCGATGGCGGTGATCGAATTCAACCTCGACGGCACCATCATCACCGCCAACACGAACTTCCTGCAGCGCATGGGTTACACCCTCGCGCAGGTCCAGGGCCAGCACCATCGCCTGTTCTGCACGAAAGCGTTGGCCAACAGTTCGGCCTACGAGGATTTCTGGCGGCGCCTGAACCAGGGTGAATTGTTCAGCGGCCAGTTCGAGCGCGTGGATAAAAACGGCCAGACCGTGTGGCTCGAAGCCAACTACAACCCGGTGTACGACGCCAGCGGGCGCCTGTGCAAAGTGGTCAAGTTCGCCTCGGACATCACCGCCAGGGTGCAACAACATGCCGCCGACGCCGCCAGTGCCGCCCAGGCGTACCACATCTCCCTGAACACCCGGGACATCGCCGAAAAGGGTGCCGACGTGATCCAGCAAACGGCCAGCGGCATGCGCGACATTGCCGCGGACATCGACAGTTCTTCACAGAAGATCGCCAAGCTGGGCGAGCGCTCGCAGCAGATCTCCACCATCGTCAATACCATTCGCGGCATCGCCGACCAGACCAACCTGCTGGCACTCAATGCCGCCATCGAGGCGGCGCGTGCGGGCGAGCAGGGTCGCGGGTTTGCCGTGGTGGCCGATGAGGTACGGCAACTGGCAGCGCGCACCAGTGGTTCGACGGCAGAAATCTCCAGCATGATCGCGATGATCCAGGACGAAACCCGCGAGGCCATCCACAGCATGGACGGTACCCGCGACCGCGCCGCGCAAGGCGTGGACTTGGCCAATCGCGCCGGTACGGTCATCCTGCAGATTCGCGAAGGCACCGGTGAGGCCGTACAGGCGGTGAGTGCGTTTGCCAATGAGCGTGGCGCTCACTGAGACGATCTTCATGCGGGCGGCCGGGGGCTCGGTCTATAGTGCTTCATTGTCTATTTGTCGATGATCCGAGCCCACCATGACCCCAGAAAAGCCTGAAGCCGCCCCTGTCGACCACCTGCGCTTCCACCGCGCCCACGCCCACTTGGCGCCGACCTTCGGCAACGACACCTTTGCCCTCAAGGCCGAAGCCTTCGCGCGCTTCTTTGGCACGCCCACGTTCCTCGGCGCACAAACTGCGCTCGTGGTGTTGTGGGTAGTGTTGAACATGACCGGTATCACGCATTTCGACGTGTACCCGTTCATCCTGCTCAACCTGGCTTTCAGCCTGCAATCGGCCTATGCCGCGCCGCTGATCCTGCTGGCCCAGACCCGCCAGGCGGCGCGCGACAAAGCCCAGTCCGATGCCGACGCACAACACCGCGAAGCGCTGGCAATCGCCAACAGCGAGCGCCAGGCCCAGGCTGCGCAGACCACCAAGCAGTTACTGGAACTGCTGGAGCAAAACACCCGGCTCACGGAAATGACCAAACAACTGACCGAACATATCGAAAGCCTCACGTGCGAAATGCATGAGCACTTTGTGCGAAAAGCCTAAGGCAACCGCACATGCCGGCCCAGCTCATCGAACAATGCGACCACCGAGCGCAATGCTCGACAATCCGGGCGCGTGAGCAACCACAGCGCCGTATTGTGCCCCGCCAATGCGGGCCCCAGTGGCTGCAGGCCTTCCCCCAATAGAAAGTCCGGCAATGCCGCCACACCCAGCCCCGCCCGTACCAATTCGGTCACCGACAGCATGCTGTTGCAGCGATAACTGGGGCGCACACCGGGCAGGTGCTCGCGACGCCAGACGACCGTCGGGTGATCGGGCAAGAAATCATCCGGGGCGATCCAAGGCAGGTCGGCCAACTCACGGCCCGCGTGTTGCTCGACGAAACCTCGGCTGGCGCAGACCTGGTATGACACGCTGCCAAGGCAACGTCCGACAAGGTGCTCGGGCGGCGCCTTGGTCAGGCGCAGGGCGATATCCGCGTCGCGGCGGCTGAGGTTGGCGAAATCATTCGACGTGCTCAGCTCCAGGGTCAGCGCCGGGTAATGCGACATGAACTGCGCGAGGGCCGGCAACAGCAACCCCTGCAGCACCGAATCGGTACAGGTCAGGCGCACCGTGCCGCTGATCACTTCACCGCCCTGCTCCACCCCAATGCGCGCAGCTTCCAGTGCTTGCTCGGCACGTTCCGCCTGCTGCGCCAGGTTACTCGCCAGGCTCGTGGGCAGGTAACCGGCGCGGCTTTTTTCGAACAACGTCTGGCCCAGCGCCGTCTCCAGGCGCCGCACTGCGCGAAACACCGTGGACACATCCACCCGCAACAATGCCGCCGCCCGGGCGAGGGTGCCGCCGCGCACGAGGGCCAGGATCAGCGACAGGTCTGGGTAATCCAGTGAGTAGTGCGTGGTTGCATTGAGCATGTGCGCAAACGCCAATATTGATTGCGTGAGCGCCAATCTATAGTGCGCCCCAGGACACCACAAGCCATGGGATGTACATGATGAACGCCACCCACCTGCACGTCGCCCTGATCGGCGACTACAACCCCGATGTGACCGCCCACCAGGCGATTCCCGTGGCGCTGCAACAAGCAGCCGATACCTTGGGCCTGACCGTGCACGTACAGTGGCTCGACACCGACGCCCTGCCCGTGACACTCCAGGGCTTCGACGGTTTCTGGTGCGTCCCCGCCACGCCCTATCGCGACACAGAGGCGGCCCTGCGGGCGATTCGTTTTGCCCGCGAACAGCGGCGACCGTTCCTGGGCACCTGCGGCGGCTTTCAACATGCCGTGCTGGAATATGCCCGCAACGTGGTGGGGTGGGCCGATGCCGAGCATGGCGAACTCGCCCCGGATGCCAAGCGCGCAGTGATCGCGCCATTGAGCTGTGCCCTGGTGGAAGCCACCGACACCGTGCGCCTGGCGCCCTACACGCGCATCGCCGACGCCTACGGCACCCTTGACCTGTTGGAGGACTATCGCTGCCGCTACGGCATCAACCCTGAGTTCATCGATGCCCTGCTCGAAGGCGACCTGATCCCCAGCGGCCATGATGCAGCTGGCGACTTGCGCGCGGTGGAACTGCTCGATCACCCGTTCTTCGTGGCCACCCTGTTCCAGCCCGAGCGCAGCGCGCTGAAAGGCGTCACCCCGCCCCTGGCGGTTGCCCTGCTCAAGGCGTGCCAGGCGTTGTCGGCATGATCGCCCACACACCCGCACCGCCCTATTACGCGGTGATCTTCAGTTCACTGCGCACCGAAGGCGATCTCGGTTACAGCCAGGCCGCCACTCGCATGCTCGAACTGGCGCGCGAACAACCGGGGTTTCTCGGCGTGGAATCGGCACGGGAAGACGGCTTGGGCATCACCGTGTCGTACTGGAAAAATGAGGCGGCTATCCTGGCCTGGAAACAGCAGGCCGAGCACCGCGCGGTGCGCGAACAGGGGCGCGCCACCTGGTACTCGGCCTTCCAGACCCGGGTATGCAAAGTCGAACGGGCCTACGCCTTCCGGAATTGAAAGGCACCCGCTTTTATACCTTCACTGGGGTTGAGAAACGTGCAGGCCTAACTGACCAGACTGCGCAACGCACTGATCTGCGGGATCTCCACCCGCCGCATATACACCCGCAACGGCTCGGTGATGTTGATGCGGTCGTCGATGTTCTGGTCCAGCAGCAACTGGATACGGTCACGGGACAGGGTCATGGCCTGCTCCGGGGCCGGCAGCCAGACGAATTCGGCAGTGGGGATGATGCCGTCATCGGCCACATCCATGCCAAAGGAGTCTTCGCTGAATCGCACGATGTACTGGCCGGTCTTGCGGTTGAGGCCAACAAAACCGTGGAGTTGGTCGGCGGCCTGGCAGATAAGCTCGGAGGTGATGCGCATGGTAAACCTCACTGAAAAGTCCCATTGGGACTGGAAAGATGGTTTACACGCGTGGCGGGAAATACCGCCCTCTAACGGGGCGGCTTCGGCCAAGAGTACTGCAATGCCCCCGTCAAAAACCCGAAAATTTTGCCCGTGCGCACGTTAATGTCGGTTTGGTGATAGCGCCTTTCGCAATCAATTGTTAAAAAGGAGGCCTTCTCAAAGCTACCTCCACGAAAGGACTTCGCATATGCCTGTCACGTTTACCAAGAGCGCCTTGCTGCTCGCTCTGATGCTCGGCCTTGGCCAGGCACAGGCTGCCGA
>Ga0308164_10000543_pt1 | contig 60519 bp, 74 predicted proteins | sample PhyTR2_FD_201031 | JGI IMG/M metagenome (GOLD analysis project Ga0308164, IMG submission 201031) | Phyllosphere microbial communities from UC Gill Tract Community Farm, Albany, California, United States - DLSLT.R2 | ecosystem: Host-associated > Plants > Phyllosphere > Unclassified | place: USA... | reverse complement strand
ACGAGGACACGATGGTCCCGATGACATCACCGGCGATGCGTGCTTCCCAGCAGTTGAGTTTCGTGCTGATCCAACGAACGGTCTCCGGTGCATCGGCAGTGGGCCTCATCGTGTCCGCCGCTGATCCGGCGTCGGCGGTCCACTTGGCCAATCTACTGCCGCGAAGCCCATCCGTGCGGGACGGACCGTCCGCTCGCAGCGGACCTCGCGTGTTGAGCCGCGCAAGTATGGAACGTGGACACATGGCTGCATGAGCGCCTCTGGTGAGCATCGGACGACGAAAATCGATCCGGCGGCCAGGGGGCTCGGGTCACCTAAGCGCGACTGTATGCCGCGGGTCTGGATGACACCACATGTACTGGACGTGGCGGAGCATGGGGCATTAAGGCCAGTGCGCCCGTTACGGTGGTTTTCTGCCTACCAGGAGAGTTTCTATGCCCCAGACGCGCGAGACGCGCCTCCTTGACACCTTCGTGACCTTGACCGACAGCCTCATCGCCGACTTCGATGTCCTCGACGTCCTGCAGACCCTCGTCGACCGTTCCGTGGAGCTCTTCGATGCCGCGGCGGGAGCGATCCACCTGCGCAACAGCGCCGGCGCCCTTGAGGTGGTGGCGTCAACGAGCGAGCGGAGCAGCTTCATCGGGCTCTTGCAGCTCAACGCCGGCGAAGGCCCGTGCATCACGGCAATCACCACCGGGCAGCTGGTCACATCTCACGATGTCACCGAACTGGAGCAGGGGTGGCCACGGTTCGCCGCCGCTTCCCGGGAGCACGGCTATGTCGGTGTCCACGCGATTCCGATGCGCCTTCGAGACGACGTGATCGGCTCGTTGAACCTGTTCCGCGAGTCCGAGGGAGCGCTGAACGGCTCCGATGCTCGCGCGGCGCAGGCGCTGGCGGACGTCGCCACCATCAGCATCCTCCAGCAACGAACCATCGAGAACGCGACGCTCACCGCCACGCAACTGCAGCATGCACTCGACACCCGCGTCGTGATCGAGCAGGCCAAGGGGTACCTGGCACGCGCGTTCGACACCGACATGGATACAGCGCGTGAGGTCCTCCGCCGCTACGCCCGCAGGCATCAGCAGCGCCTCACCGACGTCGCAGCCGCTGTAGCACAGGGAGATATCGCCCTCGACGCGCTGGGATCCACAAGCGACTCCTGACCGCTGCCAGCGTCGGCTGACGAGGTCGATGCTGTCGTTGGAGAAAGTCGATGCAGTATCTGGAGGAAGCCGCCCGATCTGTCTCTGACCGAGGACACTCGGGGTGTGACTGAGCCCGGATCGACCTCGAGAGCGAGCACGCTCGTCGCGGTGTCGGGTCGTGACACGGACGCGGCGATCAGTTCCCTCGCTGGGATCTACGCCGGCCGAAGCTGGTACTCCCGCCCGGTTGATGAGGACTTCTGGTTCAAGTACGTCGGGGTGGGCGACGACCAGTTGAGCGTGCGCCGGTCCCGAATGCACGGGTACCTCCGCGGTGATGTCGCGACCGAAAACGAAGTGGTCGTCCAATGGTTGGACCACGGAAACGGGCGCGTCGACGTCGGGGGTAACGAGATCCGCATGCGCCCCGGCATCCCGGTCCTGTTCCCCGTCGAACACCGATTCCAGGTGGAGGCGCAGGACTGGGACCAACGCCTCGTGCACATCCGCCGCGACCTCATCTTCGAAGTCGCCGGCGAACAGAACCTCCTCACCGGAGCACTCGCGTTCGATAACCAGGTGGAGCCCGACGCCGCGAGCATCGCACGGTGGCGGGGCGCGATCGCCGGCGCCATTCAGGCGCTGCAGACCACGGGGCCGTCCTCGCTGCTGTGGCATGAAGCGCAGCGCGACGTCGCCCGGGCACTGCTGCAGCTGTACCCCCTTCACGCCATCACTCTCGCCGCCGGCCACAACGAACGCAGCACCGCCCGGCTTCGCGCGGCCGTCGACTTCATCCACGCCCACGCACACGAACCACTCACCGTGAAAGACATCGCCGACGCTGCAGGACTGAGCATCCGAGGGGTGCAAGAAACGTTCCAACGGGTTATCGACCAATCCCCGTTGACGTACGTCCGCGAAGTGCGCCTCCTCCGCGTCCACGAGCAACTCCGCACCCTCGAACCGAAGGCCGCTCGTATCAGCGACGTCGCCCGAACCTGGGGCTTCGGGCACATGGGACGGTTCTCCGCCGCGTACTGCGAACGCTTCGGCGAGTACCCCAGAGACACGCTGCGACGCTCCTGACCGTCACCAGCCAACACTCCGCCTCGAGCTGGACGGCGATCCGATCCGTGTCATCGAGATCGCGCCGGGCATGGGGAACCTCCATCGTCCTCGGGCCCTGCGTTCCACTCCTCGTCTCGGGCGCTCCGGACGACGAACTCGAAACACCCCACCCCGACTTCGTCAACGACCTCACAAACCGCACGCGAGACGGTCCCCGTCGGCGGCACTAGCCGCAGCCCCTGACCAGCAACGTGTACTGAAGCTCCGCCCCTGCTTGGGTTGAAGAGCACGGCGAACTGACTCGCCGTCTCCAGGTTCGAAGCGGTGTGGCGGCCCACCTCCACTGATATCCGGGATACGGTACCGGCATGCCTGTACCGAAGTCTCCGACCAGCCAGGGTCCCCGCCGCCTCCTCCGCGACGTCGTCTACGAGCAGATGCTCGAGGCGATCGAGAACGGCACGCTCGAGGCGGGGGAGCGCCTGAACGATGAGGAGCTCACGAGCTGGCTCGGTGTCTCGCGTACTCCGGTGCGGGAAGCGATCGCGCGGCTTGAGTCCGAAGGGCTCGTGGAGATGGCCGCGAACCGGTACACCCGCGTCGCCAGCCTCTCCGGCCCCGCGCACGACCAGGCAGCCATGCTCCTCGCCGCGCTGCACGCGTGGGCGATCGAGCACGCCGGCGAAGCGACCACTGACGCGCGGAAGACCGCGGCCGCTGCTGCGAGCAAGCTCGCCGCCGGCGTCGACGCGCATGACGTCGACGCGTACCGGGGTCTGCAGGACGCGGTCGCGGCGCTCATCGCAGGGTTCGACAACCCGCTCTACACGGCGACCGAAGCTGCGGTGCGTGGCCGCGTGAAGTTCCATGCCCCTGCTGTCGACGCGACCATCGACTGGGACGCGGCGGCTGCAACGGCTGGCGCCCTCGCGAAGATCTGACAACTCGGCAGGCCGCATGCCCGAGTGACGGGCGGGGCCTGACCACCGCCTGCCCCGCACGGGGTCCTCCCCTGCTGGAGACGCTCGTGGAGCATCTCGTCGCTCTGGACGGCGGGGACGAAGCTGGCGCCCCAGGCGCAGCGTGGTCGCGCAGCGCTCCCCATCCGTCCGCCCAGACGGCGAGCTCGTCGGTTCATAGTGGCGGCATCTCCACCGATATTGCCACATATACTGAATAACTGACATTATTGACGCGGGTATTGCCAGGAAGGAGCCGCGATGACGAATTGGCCAGTGCACACCGCGCGCGTCGTCCCCTGGGCGAGTACGAGTCGTCGCGGCACCCGCGACGACCGGACGCTCACCGAGGTCACGGTGTCCATCCCCCCGATGATCGCTGACGCCCGTGTGCCCGTCATCGCCGAGCGCGACCTCGCCCGGGCCCGCTACGAAGCCGCGGACCTCGAGCGGGTGGCAGACGGCGTGCTCAGCCCCCTCGCCGGGTTCCTGATCCGCATGGAGTCGGTCGCCTCCAGCCGCATCGAGCATGTCGAGGCGACACCTCGAGCATTCGCTCGCGCGATCGGCGGGCTGAAGGAGAACACCTCCGCGATGTCGATGGTCGCCGCGGGCGCGGCGATCACGAAGCTCATCGAAGCCTCGAGCGCGACGATCGCCCTCGACGAGATCCTCGCCGCGCACAAGGCGCTCATGCAGGACGACCCGGACCTGTCCGAGCGTCCGTACGCTGGCCGGGTCCGCGACGTGCAGAACTGGATCGGCGGCTCGCAGCACTCACCACGCGGCGCGCTCTACGTTCCACCGCCACCGGAGGAGGTGCCGGCGCTCCTCGAGGACCTGCTCGCGTTCGCCAACCGCGACGACGTTGAACCAGTCACCCAGGCCGCGATCGCGCACGCGCAGTTCGAGAGCATCCACCCGTTCACCGACGGCAACGGACGCATCGGCCGCGCGCTCATCGGCGCGATCCTCCGCCGACGAGCCGTGACCCCGCACACCGTGCTCCCGGTCGCCAGCGCTCTGGCCGCCGACACGACGCACTACTTCTCACTCCTCACCGCATATCGCACCGGCGACGCCGAGTCGATTGTCACGGATCTGGCGCTTTGCGTCGAGACGGCTGCTCGCGAGGCCCGCGGCACCGCTCGCGCCTTCGCGCAGTACGAGGACACCTGGCGGGAGCGCTCAGCCCACCGCGCCGGCAGCGCCGCGGACCGGATCCTGCCGGTCCTGCTGACGCTGCCTGTCTTCACCATCGAGCAGCTGACCGCCGAGCTGGGGGACGTCCCCGAACGGAGTGTCTACCGCGCGGTCCAGGCGCTGGCGGAACGTGGCATCGTCGAAGCCGTCACCGAGCGCGTGCGCGGCCGCGCCTACGCCGCGATGGAGATCCTCGACGAACTCGAGGACCTCGACGCCCGCATCCGAGAGCGCATCACCCGGCTCCGAACAGCCTGACGCGCCGTGCTGCACGCGCGGTGTCCGTGCGTGCACGTCGTCAGCGCGAGACCCGTCCAGCTCAAGAGCACCCGCTGGGCAGGAGCGAATGCCCCTACCTGTCAGGAGTTAACCGAACCTGCAGCAGTCCCGCCCGCGCCGCGACTGCCCTGGGGCTTCGTGTATGCCGTTCCCGCGAAACTGCCCGGTGAAGGGGCGCGGAACGCTACCCGTTGAGGGCGTCGTCTGCGGCAGTGGGGAAGAGGGGCGTCGCGAGCATTCGGTACAAGGTGCTGCGATCGATGCCGAGACCTCGAGCGACAGTCGTCTTCGGAACCCCAGTGCCAATGAGGCGGCGCGCTTCGGCGATCTGGCCGTCGGTGAGCTTGCGGTCGCGGCCTTTGTACTTGCCGGCGGCCTTCGCGATGCGAATGCCTTCGCGTTGCCGTTCGCGGATGAGGGTGCGTTCGAACTCGGCGAACGCGCCGAGGAGGTTGAGCATGAGCCGGCCGATGGCGTCGTCGGTGTCGCGGCTGTAGGTCTGCTGCTCTTTCACGAACTCGACCGAGGCGCCCTTGGCGGTGATCTCGTCGACGATGTCGCGCAGGTCACCGAGGGAACGGGCGAGCCGGTCCATGGAAGCGACCCGAACGACATCGCCGTCACGGACGTATCCGATGCAGTCGGCCAGGGCCAACCGGTCGATGCGTGCGCCGCCGGAGATCTTCTCCTCGAACACGCGGTCGACGTCGCCGATGGCCTCGAGCTGTCGGTCGAGGTTCTGATCGATCGAGCTCACCCGGACGTAGGCGACGATCTGCGTTTTGTGTTGCACCACCCCTAGACCCTCGCACACTCCTGTCGCAGAATTACGAAACAGCACCCTAAAACCACGCGTTTCGACCAGGTGGGGCCATGTAGCGCTGGGGTATACCCCATAACCACGATGGGTTCGACAGTAGTGCGCGATGGTTGCTTGCTTTCCCACTTCCTCGCGAGCGAGCAGCCGCGTGTGCCGGCAGTCGCAGGTGTCGCTCGGGAGTGCACTTTTCTCGAGGCAAGGAGTGAGTGCAGTTGTCGGTGGTCACACCTAATCTAGGTTCTGGCAGCATCGGCGAGATGGGGTACATCGTGACAGCAACTGGCACCCGGGATGGGGCCGTGGACACTTCGCACCTGCTCGCGCAGGTGCGGGAGTTGTACGGGCGCATTGCGTACACCCACAAGACCCATGAGAAGCAAGCAGATTTGTTCGAGCGCAAGGATCGCAGGCAGCGAAGGATTCGCGTCGTCTTGACAGCGGTGAGCTCGGGTGCGTTTCTCGCGTCGGTCCTTGGGCTGCTGCTTGACGAGAAGTGGGCAGCGGTAGCGACTTCGTTCATCGCTGTACTACTGTCGGCGTCCAGCCTGGCAGACAAAACATTTCGCTACGGCGAAGAAATGCAGCAGCATCGCGCGGCAGCTGTCGCCCTATGGGACCTTCGCGAGTCCTATCTTTCACTGATCGTCACCATCAAATCTGGTGAAAGCGACATCTCGGCTATCGAACGCCGCCGAGATGAGCTTCAGAGTCGCGCCGCTGCCGTACTTGCCGACGCGCCGCGGACCAGCTCATTGGCGTATTCAGCCGCGCAGGCTGCCTTGCAGTCGAACGAGGAACTCACGTTCTCAGAAACTGAAGTGGATCACCTCCTTCCGGTGCACCTCCGTCAGAACAAAGGCGCCGCAGAATGACGACGACCAGCGACATGTTCGACGGCTTGATGACGAATCTCACCGTCGACACGAGTGACAAAATTGCACAGCGACGCGACGAAATCACGAAAAGCTTGAATCTTGAATTCCGAAGCATAGAAGGATCCACTGCGAACAAGCTGATGGTCGGCTCCTATGGTCGGTGGACCGCGACTCGCGGCATCTCCGACCTCGACTTGCTATTCATTCTCCCCACTAGCGTCCGCAACGAATACACTAAGGCTGGTGGGCCGTCGAGGCTTCTCGCGCGCGTAAGGAAGGCAATCGAGAAGCGCTACGCGAATACGTCGGTGACCGTTGATCGACTTGTTGTTGTGGTGCATTTCAAAGACTTCAAGTTTGAGGTGCAGCCGGTATTCGAAAATACTGAGTCATATTCGTATCCCGACACAAAATCCGATTCCTGGAAGCTTACAAAGCCGCGGGCGGAAATCGACGAGATGCGGGCGGAGAATATCCGTACCAACGGCAGTCTTAGACGGCTCTGTAAGCTAGTCCGGGCATGGAAGAACAAGCACGGTGTGCCGATTGGCGGGCTCCTCATCGACACTCTCGTGTACAACTTTATCGGGGGCCGAACGGAGTTTCATTCGTCGAGTTCGGTGTTCGACGACGAGATGACCAAGGAGTTCTTCCTGTTTCTGGCTGAGGAAGAAGATCACGACTTCTATGCTGCGGTTGGCAGTAAGCAACGAGTTGCGGTGAAGGGGCGGTTCCAGCCAAAGGCGCGCAAGGCATACAACCTTGCGCTGAAAGCTATCGAGGCTGACGGGCAGAAGAATGCCTACAAGAAGTGGCGAGATATTTTTGGCCGGGTCGTACCCGCACCTGCGTCGGATGCCCTTGCTGCGTCGGCGGCGCGTTTCGCTGATACGGAAGAATTCGTCGAGGATTCGTACAGGGTCGACATCCGTTATAGCGTCGGCATCGACTGCGAGGTGACGCAAGATGGGTTCCGCCCGTCGATGCTCCGGGAAATGCTGCAGCGTCGCACTTGGTTGCTCCCACGAAAGCAGCTTAAATTCAGGATCGTTCATACGGATGTTCCTGGCCCGTTCGTTGTGCGGTGGAAGGTTCTAAATCGCGGGCCAGAAGCCGAGCGGCGGGACGCAATCCGCGGCGGCCTGATTGAGCCGAATTTCGGACGTGAGCGGCACGAGACAACTTCCTTCAGCGGTACCCACTATGTGGAGTGCTATCTAATTCAGGACGGCACGGTTGTCGCGCGCGACGACATCGAAGTGCCCATCACCACTAGTTAGTCGCAAGGCGTGGCTATTTCAATTGGTCGTCGTGCGGCCTTGCACGACTCCAGAGGGTGCACGGGTCCCCGCGGCGAGCGAAAGTCTCTGGGGCTCGTTTGTTAAGCTGGGCTCCATCCAGCCGAGTAGGCGACGGCCGCGGTTACGACACCGGCCACGACGGTGCCGAGGACCGAAAGCGCAGCGACTCGAACATCACGTTTGTAACCGTTGCGACGGCGGATGATGTCGAGGCGACTCTCTAGAGCGATACGGTGGCCCGCGGTTCGGTGGAGACCATTGAGCCGCTGCTTACTTTGCTTCCAGCCAAGGCGGATGATGACAAGGGCAACTATCCATCCCAGAACGTGTGCTGCAGGGGGCATCGATGCTGTCCACTCTACTATCAGCCAAAGAAGCGCCAGGAGAATCGTGAAGGCCACCGCTCCAAGGGTCTTAAGGCGTTTCCAGTCCACGAGTGGACGCTTCTCGCTCAGCAAGCGATCGACGATGCAGTCCCGCCAATGATCACCGTTAGGCTCGACTGCCACGGAGGGGCCGGCGAAGGCGATCATGACACTCCTTGGCTCGCCTTCGAGGTCCGGTCTGCTGTGTGACTGAATCGAAAGTCGGCGTCGCTCTTCCTCGGTCATGGTGGGAAGGTCATCCATTGATACTTTGCGATCGGAACTGTTGGGACCTGATGCGTGGATCATCAGTATGGGCTCCTGCGCTGACCAATCGCGCGCCAATTGAATGACGTCACGTAACGAATCAAGATCGACCGCTACTGATCTTGTCCATACGGGTCCGCCCGGGCGGCCGTGGTCGGCCAGGCGCGTCCGAGGTCCGAAGATGAAGTCGAGTGTCATTTGGAGAATCTATCTCAAACCTGACATAAAAACGCCGTATCGGCGCAAACGGAAACAGCCGGCCACCTCGAGAGGTGGCCGGCTGTTCTGCGTAGGGGAGAGGCGTCAGTGTGCGGCGTCGTACGCGTCTCGGACTGCCTGGCTGATGCGGCCGCGGGAGGAGACTTCGTGGCCGTTCGCGTTGGCCCATTCGCGGATCTTCGCGAGCTCCTCCGAGTTCCCACGCTTCGGCGCGCTGCCGGTCGTAGGGCGGCCGGAGCGGCCCGTGATCTTGCGTGCGGCGGCGATGTAGTCGGAGAACGCTACGCGGAGCGCGTCGACGTTGTCGTCGGTGAGGTCGATTTCGTAGTGAGCACCATCGAAGCCGAACGTGACGGTGCGGCCCTTGCCGTCTTCGATGATGTCGCCGGTGAGGTCGTCGACGAGGTGCGTGGTGACTTTCTGCGCCATGGGAGGTCGCCTTTCACTCGGGGGTCATCTCCACCCTGGCATAGCTGATCCCGAAGATCGCTGCGTTCGTTCTTCTTCCACCGGCTGGTCGGGCGGCCTGAGCGGTGACGTCTGATTCGTCGCCTGCTGTTTCCGGGCATGCCGCTGCTCTTGCCGACAGCGCCAGGGAGACGAGGGGAGGGAAAGCAACATCATCGACCAGGCTCCCGACGAATCTGCGTGCTGAGTTCCCGGAGAAGAAGGGACCCCCAGAACCTCGCCTACATGCGGGCGTTCGCGGCAGCCTGCTCGGACGAGCAGATTCTGCAACAGGCTGTTGCACAACTGCCCTAGGGCCAGATCAAGCGGACACCAGCACACGTTCTCGGCTGAGCAGTCCTAACCTGCGACTGCACCTGGCTGTGTGTGCCGTCGAGGCTCGCTCGGACCGATCAGCGTGGGCTACTCGTCGCACTGATGCCGGAGCCGCCGAACGAAGACGGGGTATGAGTACGGCGTGAGCAGCAGCGAAACATCGCGCGGCGTCCGTGGCAACCCCATGAGCTGATAGCGGAATCCGACACCTGTCGCACATCGCGGCCGTATCGTTGATTCTGCTCGGGCTGTTCCCCCCCAACAAGCTCGAGCGCCATGCGCGTGATGGCCTTCCGAGACCTCCGCGCAGTCGGCCTCGGTCTGTTCCCCCCAACAGGCCGAGGCCTTCTTCGCACCCGCCGCTCGCGAGCTCCAGTCCACAGCGCCGGGACGTTCAGGGGCGGGGCGTCACGTCGTCGAGCGGCTTGGGCGGAGCTGGTCTACTACCGGTTCGCGGGGGAGTGGACGCCGGCGGACGTGATTGTCCAACAGGCTGTTGGACGACCGCTCAGGACAACGGCACTGTCCTCTTCGACAGCTGCGATCTCCGCGACTGGTACGCCGGCCATGCGATTCCGCAGAGACCGACGGCAGCACCGCGCGAGTGGTGCTGCGTGCTTACCCGGAGGGGTTGTCGACCGGTCGGTCGTTCTCGTCGGTCCCATCGATCGGGTCGACTTCCTCCGGCGGGGTCACCCCGGCCGATGCTGCGTCGTGGTCGTGGTCGTGGTCGTGGTCGTGGTTGTTGGTGTTCGACATGGTCGTTCCGATCTGCATGGTGGATTCGGGATCTCGGCGGTTTCGCGTTGCAGCCGGCCGGCGGGAAAGGCCGCCCGGGCCGTTGCGCGGTCCGCATCCGGATGATGCGGTTGGGTGCGCTACTGGGTTGAGCTGTCGGGGGTGACGTTCTGGTCCTCGTGGACCGGCCGGCTTGGACCGGCGGCGGCCGCGAGGTTCCGCAGATGGCGCACGAAGGCGTTGTGTTCGTCTTCGTGGTCGGCTTCGAGTTCGTCTTCCGGGGCGGCGCTGACCGTGATCTGGCTCGAGGGCCCGATGAGAAGCGTCTCGGTCGTGCCTTGGCCGTGTTCGTCGAACGTTGGGACCTCGATGGTGTCGGTCCGGCCGTTCGCGCCGAGGGCAGCGGCGTACTCGATCACTGCAGCGGCAACGCTGTCGACGGCCATCGTCGCCTGCCCGTTGTAGTGGATGTACTTCATAGGCTCGATCCTTGCCGGGCTCGGATGCGCACCCACCCAGCGGTGCAGGGTCCGGCCGGTGACCACCGTGGCGATGAGGCTGGTGGCGCTTGGTTGTGATGGGTGGTGCGGCGAGGCCCCGGTCCTGCCGGAGCAGAACGCGGGGCCTCAGGTGGGGCTGCCTTACGAGCGGTCGTTGTCCTGGCGGTCGTCACGGTGCACGCCGGCCTTGGCCAGGCCGCGGCTGACGATGTACGCAGCGGTCACGATCGCGACGTAGAGCCACGCGTGGTCGGCGCCGAAGCGCTGGTTGTCATCGCCGTTGTCGGTGACGGCGGCAGCAACGAGGATCGCGATCGAGACGACGAGCCAGACGTAGAACTCGGTGGTCTTCAGCGCGGACTTCGTTTCCGACCAGACGGTGTTGCTGGGGCGGGGGGCGCGGGCGGTCTGCTGGTTGTTGCTCATGCTGTGCTGCTTCCTGTAGGTGGTTTTGTGTGCTGCTGGTGGTGCTCGTCGTCCCGAGTGGTTCGGGTGGTCGGCGAGTGCGTGGGGGTGGCCGCGGGAGTGTCCCCGTGTCAGGTCGGCCGCCCAAGGGTTAGGGGTTGCGGAAGAAGTCCGCGTAAGAGGGCTCTCGCACTAGTGCCGGCCGGCTGCCTGCCAGCAGCCGAGCGATGGTGTCTCGGTCATCCCTCGGGGCGCTGTTCGCAGCAGGCTCTCGTGGGTGGTGCCGGACGAGGGTTGGAGCGAGCCGGGAGTAGTAGGTCGTCATGACGCCGTTCCCTTCACGTGCGTCGCGGGCGGGGACTGAACGGGGCGGTCAGTGGACGCGGTACTGCTGCACCATCGGGCAGGCAAAGGGGTCGCGGGCGGCGAGGCCCACCTCGTTGAGGTAGCGGACGACGATGCCGTAGGAGCGCAGCAGCGTGGTCTCCGTGTACGGCACGTTGTGCTCGTCGCAGAACTGCTTGACGAGCAACCGGGCGGCGCGGAGATTGGGCCGGGCCATGTTCGGGAACAGGTGGTGCTCGACCTGGTAGTTGAGGCCACCCATGAAGTGCTCGACCCAGCGGCCGCCGTGGATGTTGCGGGAGGTGAGGACCTGCCGGGTGAAGAAGTCGACCTTCTGCCCGGCTTCGATGATGGGCATGCCCTTGTGGTTCGGGGCGAACGCGATGCCCATATAGAACCCGAACACGGCCAGCTGCACGCCGAGGAACGCGAACGCCATCCCGACCGGCAGGAACCAGAACAACGCTCCGAGGTACAGCACGAAACGGGCGAGGAACACGCTGCCCTCGCTCCACCGCCCCTTGATGCCAGCTCCGGTGACGTACGTGCGGATCGACTGCCAGTGCAGGTTCACGCCCTCGAGCAGCAACATCGGGAAGAACGCATACCCCTGCACCCGCACCAGTACCCGCATCGGACCACGCTTCGCTGCAGCGTCTTCGGGGCGGAACGAGATCGCGTCGAACGAGATGTCGGGGTCCTTCCCGACCGTGTTCGGGTTGCCGTGATGGCGGGTGTGCTTGTTCATCCACCACGCGTAGCTGATGCCAGCGAGGAAGGTGCCCCCGAAGCGAGCCGCCCGATCATTCCACGTGTGGGAGGCGAAGATCTGCCGGTGGGCAGCTTCGTGGGACAGAAACGCGAACTGTGTGAAGAGCACCCCGAGCACGCCCGCGATGATCAGCTGCAACCAGGACTGCCCGAGGAGCACGAACGCCCCTCCCGCTGCTCCGAGCGCTGCGATCAGGACCGCGAACACTGTCCAGTAATAGCCGGTACGTCGCTCGAGGAGCCCCTCGGCCTTGATCCGCTTCAGCACGGTCGAGTACGTCGACGTTCCCGTCAGCGACCCATCACGAGGACGGGTGCGGATCGTGCCCGATGAAGCGTTCGGCGTCGTAGTCATTCCTGCCTCCTCAGCAGTCATATCGATAACAGTTCTCACAAATGGGGCGGGCGTGGCGCGCAACCGTTCAACGGCCAATGCGGCATCATTCGACATTTGGGCACGCCAAAGGACGACGCCTCGAAGCGATGCGGCGACGAGAGGGATAACGCTCGGCCGAGGACGCGTTCGGGTCACGTCCCGACCGAGCGCTCAGAACAACTCAGCTGCAGAGCAGATGCTGCACGTCCAAGATTCCCTCGCCGTCATCGGATTACAAGATGAATTGTTCCGGCGGCCAAGGGCTGGGGCAGCTATAAGCCACGGTAGGACGACGCCCGTGCGGCTGCAAGTTCTCCGGCCATCTTGTTACCTACCTGCGGTTCTCGTCCTTTTCGGGGTGCACCGTCCACGGCAAGCGACTTGCCCGGACTCCCGCACTGCGCTCAGAGCAGGAGGCCCACCGTGAACGCACCACACCACCAGCGCCGCAGCGACACCAGTCCGACCAGGCCCAGCGCGTGAGTGGCGAGGAGTTCATCGCGGCAATGGCGGCTCGCTACGCAGCCGAGCCCGACGACGAGCTCCGCGCACCGTTCCTGCGCGCTGTGCCAGTCACTGGTGCCGCATCTCGACCCTGGCCGACCCCTTCGGTGTCGAGACCGTCTGTGCATGCGACACCACCGCGGCACGCCTTAGCGGGCGAGGCCCCTCTGGAGATGAACGAACCGGTAGACAGGTCAGTTGTAGTGGACTCGGGCGAGCCAGGTGTGGGAGTACCCGGAGTAGGTGCAGCCGTTGCTGGCGGAGACGAAGTTTCCCTGTGCGCGGTGCAGGGCGATCGCGATGGCGAGTTCGGACTGGCACCACGATGCGGTATTCCGCTCAATGTATTGCGTCGACGTGGCTGCTGATGCCGGCGCGGCGAGGAGCACACCGCCGATCACGATCCCGGAAGCGAGGGCCGCCGCTGCGATGCGGCGGAGCGTGGCGATGGAGGACATAGCGATCCCTTTCAGCGCTGACAGGTCCGGGTAGCATACGACAACCTCGCTATCTGGCACGCGCGTTTGAGACCGACATGGATACAGCGCGCGAGGCCCTCCGCCGCTACGCCCGCAGGCATCAGCAGCGCCTCATCGATGTCGCAGCCGCTGTGGCACAGGGAGATATCGCCCTCGTTGCGCTGGGATCCACAACCGACTCTTGACCTCTGCCAGTGTTGGCTGACGAGGTCGATGCTGTCGTTGGAAAAGGTCGCCCGCGGGGCTCGGCCCCGCCTGCCCCGCATGGGGTCTTCCCCTGCGGGCGACGCTCGTGGAGCATCTCGTCCCCTCGAGCCCTGACCTGGAGCACGTACAACCGGAAGCTCCCACCGTGTTTCACGGAGGGAGCCGTCACCGGGCAGATTGCCGGGCGGGTCTGTTGCGACACCGAGGTCCCCGGATCTTAACGGGCTCCGGAATCGGCCGCGACGTGTGCGGTAGTCGATCGGCTATCGAGACGCTGGCCGGCGTCAGATGCTGTACGTACACTCCGCCTTATGGCATCTGATGATGAACTTCCGCGCGTCCCCGGCATCCGGGCAGTGAGCAGCTTCCACGCCAATTTCGGGGGCGAGGACGTAGTCATTCGACCTGCTGACCCAGAGGAGTCTGCGTTCACGATCGAGGTGCTTCTCACCGGTGCAACGGCGACTTTCCCGCCCTCGGCGCCCGTTCACGAAGGAGATGTGGTTGAACGTAACGATCCGCGAGGCGGTGTGATTGAGTACACGATCGATCGTTACGAGTTCAGCAAAGACCCGTTCGGTCGCGGTCATGACCACTGGGAGGCGCAGCTCGTCGAGAAGCGGCATGTTGCGCGCCGGTTCGCGGAACCTCACATCATCGTCCACGGCGGCGTCAACCAGTTCGCTGTCGGCGACGGGAACACATTGCAGCAGATCAATCAGCAAGCAAACTTCCCTGCGGTGCTGAGTGCTCTGGATGAGCTCCGAGTGACTTTGCCGCGTGAGGCGCTTGGGTCCGCGGAGCTTGAGGAGGTCGAGGAAGCACTGTCGGACGCTGCGACGGCAGCGCGTGATGCCGAAAAACCCAGTGCGGTGAAGCGGGCGCTGCATGGAGCCAACGGTGTCGTTGGGGACTTGGCGGAATCGGCGAAGAGCGGAGCGTCTGACAGTCTTAAGGCATGGGTCGCAGCGGCGACCACCGTGCTCCTGAGCCAGATCGCGGGACTGTAGGTTCAGAACCGGCAGGCACGAACCCGCAGGAGTGTCTGGCCATGGTCCGCCAGTAGAGGATCGGCGAACGAGATGCAGGCGAGAGTGGCGTGAGCCGACGATGGGGCTATCCGGTTGCGCGCTAAAGGGTGATCGCACCGCACCGCGCCGCACCCCATCCCGCACCGGGACGCTGCTGCCGTCGTTCTCTCGCCGCTCCGCGTCGTCACCCGGCCCGCAAGTCGATCGTTGCGGCAGACTGACCTCATGACTGAGCAATCCTTGTGGAAGACGAAAGAGTGGGTGTGGCTCGCCGCCATGTTGGTGGTTTGTAGCATCGCTGCTTTCGTACTGATTCAGACCATTCCGACGGTGAACAAGCTGCCTGATGGTACGAGCACTGCTATCGAGTATGTGGTGAACGCCACGGTCGCGCGTTTCGGCGTCCCGGTGGTCGCCTTCCTGTTCCTCGCGGCGGTGGCCACCACGCTCGGACATAACGGGGGTGCCGGAAGACCTCGGCTCGAGTTCTTCGCCAAGGTATGCAGCTTCGGGGCCGCAACGTTCTCCCTGTGGGCCGTGGCTGTCGTCGCGATCTTGGCATGATTCCCCGCGTCCAAGCGGGATGGTCAAGACCCATCGGTTTCGAGCGCCCTCCGGCGTGTTCTAGCTTCTGGAACCCCTTCCGGTAGTCCGGGGGCATACCTGAAACGGCACTGCGCGTCGGCGATTCGCGGAGGACGCTCGAGTGTCCACGACGACGGTCCAAAAATGGAAGCGCGACGCCGCGGGGGAGGCTTCCGCGTCCGGCCATTAGGGGATCGGCTATCGAGACGACGGCGGCACTGGGTAGCTGTGCGATCCTCGCTGCATGACGGATTACATCTGGGGAGACGCCGAGGTCACCTACCCCGACTGGCAGGGCTCGGTGCAAATCGATGAGCGCATGACCGACACGTCTCTGCACGAGCTCGTGGGGCTTGATTCAGACAAGTGGATGATCGTCGGCGTCGACATCGGCGGAGGAGAGGGTGAGCACGAGCTGCGCGTGCTGGCGATCGACGCGAGCCTCGCCCCCGAAGGCGGGAACATCTACCCACGGATCGCGGATCAGCATGGGGGAGAACTGCCTGTCACCAACTTCCTCATCCACGACGTGGATCCCTATGAGGTATTGAAGGCAATGTCACACGTACTCGACCTCCGCGTTCGAGTGCGCAGCTTGATCGGTACGCCGATCCGCGTGACTTCCTACAAGGACGTGCCTGAGCAGAGGTAGCTGCTTCGCAGGGCATCCTGCCCTTCCCTTGTTTCGCTGCGTGCAGGCCAGTGGAGAGGTCCAGATCGTCGGGTCGTCGCTCGACGTGGCTGAACGGAAAAGCGGGACCCGAGCTGCTGCTCAGGTCCCGCTTTCTGGTCGCTGACGCCTACATCAGAACAAGCTCGCGCACTTGGTTACGCTCGGGGTCGACCGTCTGGATGCGGTGCCCTTCCTGCGTCTCGTCGTCAATGAACTTGTACACGGAGATGGCTCGGCGGACAGCTTCGGTGAAGGAGATTCCGCGATGTTCCGCGATCTCCTTTAGGGCCTCAGCCGTCTCGGCATTCAAGTTCACGTTGAGCCGCGTGATCGGCTCAGCAGTGTTCTTGGTGCGAGGCTTGCGAAGCCCGGTGGTCTTTGCGTTGGACGTTACGGAACTCATGGTGTAGTCCCTCTCCAGGTGGGTGGGGTGGCTCTTATCGGTCGTGGTTGCCGGGTTTCGGGTAGCCCGACGGGTGAGGGCGCCTAGGTCCGCCCTCGCGAACCGGCAGGTTGTGCGGGTGTCCATACCCCGCCCGGTGTGCCGGTATACCGCCAGCGTGGTTCCGGCGGTTCACCTCTCGAGCCCCGGTGAAGCACCCGAGCCCCGAGAAGTCGGCCGCCCCGTCGGACGGCCCTTCTACGACTCCGGTTGTGGGCCGGCGCCGTAGGTGTGTTCATCTAGTTATACACACATCGTGCGCACAGTCCACACTTTTTCGCTGTGCGCGTCGCGTATTTCATGTATCCTGTGAGCATGCACTGATCTCCAGTACGCCCGGCACGAGAAGGACTCCATGACTACGACACAGACCGTCAGCAAGCAGATGCCCGAGGGGTTGCTCGCCGACATCAAGCAGTACATGGAGGAGAACGACGTCTCCCGTGTGGACGTTCGGCGGTCAGGGACCGCCGACGAGCCGGAAGGCGACGGCTCGACCTACCGGTACGTGATGTCGGACGATGAACTGCCGGAAGACTCATCCCTTCACCACGGGGCGTTCATCACAGCGACGGTCACGGAGACCGACGCGTGAGCGCCGCGGACGGACAGTCCCCGGACGGGCACTCATCGGACGATGAGGGCGCCGAGATCGCTGACGACGAGTTCGTTGAAGACCTTGCCCCTGACTCGGTGGATCATGACTACATCAGGGTCTCGCCCGAGAGGGCATTCCGTCTAAGCAGGCCTCGCGAGTACAACAAAGACCACCACGATGCCGTCACCCGGCGCATCATCGCGTTCTGGGTGCTCACGATCGTTTCAGTGCTCTACCTCCTGGCTGTGGTGGGCATGATCTGCCACTGGATCAATGTTGAGGAACTGGGACGCATCGCCCTCGTGCTAGGGCCGATCCAAGCCCTTGCCGCAGCGGTCCTTGGTTTCTACTTCGGGCGACAGCACAGTTCGTAGTAGGCCCAACTAGCCGAAGTGCCAACCTCTCAGCACGGCTCCGTCACCACTCCTCGGGCCCGAAACGTTGGGAGTACGCGTCGAGGATGAGGCCGACGCTGTTGCGTTCACGCTGACGACGTTCCAACGGCTCGTACAGCTCCATTGCTTCCTCCATAGATTTCACGTCGGTGCCGAGGAGCCAGATCGTGCCGGCTTCGTTGTTGGCCTCGAAGAAGGTTTCGCGGGTCTCCGGGATCCAGTGGAGTGCCCAGATGCCCCTACCGCCGACGTCGTCGCTGTCGCGGCGCCAGTCGTAGCCGAAGTCGGCGCCAGCGACGACGGGGCGTTCCCAAGCGTGTGCCTGGCGGCGTTCATCGGCGGCGAGGAACTCGTGCCGGGTGAGGACGGTGCACCAACGCGGCGATGAGTCGCGGCGGGCCGCTGTTGCCTCCACCCGCGCCTCGGCCATCGCCTGAGCGCGTTCCTGCTCCGATGCTGCGATCTGCTCGGCCGCGGCGCTGAGCCACTTGGCGACGCGCGCAATCTCGTCACGGACCTTCCGGTGGTCCGCGACGACGGCCCTCCAGTGGTCCTGCCGTCGCGCCAACAGCTGTTCGAGGTTCTTCAAGTCAGCGCGAAGGGGGTGGGTCTGGTCTTTCATCCAGCCGGCAGCTCGCGCGATTGCCGGCCGCTCCGCGCGGGCGCCGCGTCGCTCGTCGAGGTCGTTGGCCAACTGGCCGGCGACGTCGTCGACCTTCCCCCTGGTGTCCTCGACAACCTGTTCCATGCGGGAGGACTCTGCCTCGAGCTCCCGCTCGACAGCGGCAAGGTCTTTCCAGTACCTCGGATACGCGATGTGCTCAGGTATTTCGAGGTCGGGTTCGAGGCTTTCGAGCCCGTGCGCGCCGTGGTACTTCAGCCCCGTGAAGGCGCGGAGCTGATGAACGGCCTGTCGAAATCCGGCCTGCTCGCCCGCCTTGCGGGCGTCCTGAACATCCCTGTCGGTAGCCATGCGTAGACCGTACAGTCCACCCTGGACAAACCGGGATCACTGCGTGGCGCCCTGTCTTCGCTGCGCTGCGCAGGCCATCGGAGGGGCTGTGGCCGGTTCGCCGGCGTCGGCTGCAGCTGCGCGAGGTGGCGGGGTCATGGGGGATGGATGATCGGTTCGCGTGTCTAGCCTGCTGGGTGTGGACGATGAGCTTGAGCGGTTGCAGTGGATGTCCGTCGACGAGCTCGCTGCCGCACGGCGGAGCGTGATCCGCCGGTTGAACCGGCTCGACCGTTCACTGCCGGACGTGGAAGAGCGGGAAGCGGTCCTGCAGCGTGTGATAGAGCAGATTGGCGAGGTGCAGGACGGCCGCCGCCGCCACTGAGGCTGCTTGTCGGCGGCCGCGGTCATCATCGGTGGCATGCCCGAACACCGGTGGGCGCCGCCCATCCACCCCGATCCGCCCGAGGACCAGCCGCTCGGCATCGACGCCCCGCCGGCGCCGGAGAAGGTATCTGGCTACCCGGCGGTGTGGGTGCGGGTTGAGTTCACTCGGTCGGGTTTACAGACCTGTCCCGGGTTCGTTGAGCAGGCGGACGGCGACGCCGTCTACGTGCAGCTCGTGCACATGGGCTTCGTGCACCACGTGTGGTTGCCCATTGACCGGATCAAGAAGCGGTCTCTGCGGCCGCAGGGGCGCCGTTGATGGCTCGGCGCCGGCGTGGACGCTGGGTGCCCGAGGAAGCTGTGTCGCTGCCCGCAGACGCCCGTGGCGGCCCCGTGAGTGACGTCAGGCCGCCGGCGCCCGTGCACGCGTGGATCCGCACCTACCGCGGTGTCGATCGCCGCGTGGAAGCGAAGGCGATCGCCGCGACCAGTGACGCCGTGCTGATCGAGTGGGGGAGCGGCCAGGCCGCGACCGCAGCGTGGGTGTGGCGCGCGGCTGTGAAGCACCGCGTGGAGCTTTCAGCGACGTCATAGCCGTCGCCGGTTGCCGGTGTCGGGGGCCGTGCGTACCGTGGTGGTCTGCGTCCGGACCATTCCCCCCAGTGGCTTCGGGTGCCCGCAGCTCGAGCAGCCCCCCCAATTCGCTCGAGCTGCAGCCGGCCCCGGTCCTGTTCCCCCCAACAGGCCGGGGCCGCTTCACGTTCGTTGGCCTCTGCGCGCCGGCGAGCTCCTCGAGCACGCGGGATCCAAGCGGACCGCCGGCGGCGGCCTGTTCTGGTCTGAGCGGGCCGCCTTCGGCGGGCTGATCTTGTCTGAGGGGAGCCGGCAAGCCGGCCAGTGCTTGTCGAACCCTGACGGGTTCGTTGTTTGCCCGGGAAGCCTTCGGCGATTGTACGGACGAGGTTCCGGGCCGCAAGCCGTCGCCACCGCCGCACGCGAGAACTTTCGACCGGCACCGTCGAGTGGATCTCCTTCGTCGGTGGACGGTGCCGGTCGAAACTTCTCGGAGCGTCGCCGCTTTGGGCTTGCACCCCGGCTCCTCGTCCTATCGGCACTTCGTGCCTTCCCGGGCAAACAACGAAAGGGAGAGGAAGAGGAAATGAAGTTGATGGGTATTCGAGCGACCGCAGATGGTGCGGTTGAAGGCGTCGTCGTGAACGCACGTGAGTCGACCCTGCAGGGCACGCGGAAGCAGATCGGGTGCCGCCTGGTGGACGTGGTTCGCCTCGACGGCCGGATCGATGCGTGGATCGATGACGAGGGCATGTATGCGGGGGAGCGCAACGACCTCGCCACCGTCGCAGCGGTTGCTCTCGGGCGTTCCCGGGCGGCGTCGCCGCTGTACGGGACGGTCCTGTTCCTGACCTACGACGAAGCCGGGGACACCCGGTCGCTGTCGCCGGATCAGTACACGGCCGTCATGCGCGCCTTCCAGCAGGCCCGTGCGGCGCTCACCCGGGCGGAAGCGCTGTCCGCAGTGTTCCGCCAGCAGTAACACCCAGCAGTCCCACCCATAAGAAAAGACCGGGTGCGGAGTTCCTGACAACCGTTAATTGCCAGGACCCGCACCCGGTCACTACCGGAAAGCGTAGCAAACGACATGACTATGACCGAGAACACCCAGACCACCACCGCTGCCGAGGGCATCGACCTGGTGCGCGTCCCCGCAGCGGACGTGGTGATTGAGAACAACGTCCGCACCGCGGCCGACCTCGACCCCGCGTTCCTGGCCTCCGTGAAGCGCCACGGCGTGCTCCTTCCGACGATCGGCTACCGGAACGCTGACGGGGCCGTGGTGGTCCGTGACGGGCAGATGCGCGTCCTCGCCGCCCGCGAGGCGGCCGTCGCCGTCCCGGTGTTCGTCACGGCCCGTGACGACAGCACCGCAGTGCGGATCGTGGAGCAGTTGGTCGCCAACGAGCGCCGTACGGCACTGACCGACGGGGACCGGCTCAACGCCTACCGGCAGTTGGAACTCGCCGGACTCTCCGTCGCCGGGATCGCCCGCGAAACCGGCACCGACAAGGAGCAGGTCAAGGCGACCCTCACCGTGGCGAAGTCGGAGGCCGCGACCGCGGCCGTGGTCGACCGGCAGGTGTCGTTCGACGCGGCCCTGCTGCTGGCCGAGTTCGAGGGCGACGAGGACGCCACCGCGAAACTGAACGAGTACATCCGCGAGGGCTACGACGACGAACTGCCGTTCGTCGCCCAGCAGTACCGCAATCGCCGGATCGCCGCGGCCGAGGTCGCGAAGGTCCAGGAGCAGTACCGCGAGCAGGGCGTCGCCGTCGTCGACGAAATCACCGGCGAGTGGAAGCGCCTGACGGACCTCTCCGACGAGCCGGTGCCGGAGGACGACCCGCACGTGTTCCTGCCCGCTCTGGACGAGGATGCCCACGCCGCCACCTGCGGCGGCCACGCGGTCCTCGTCCGGGCCTCCGGGGACAGCGCCCACGTGACCGCGGTGTGCACCACCCCGGAGCAGCACACGGCACGGGCGTTCTACAACCGTCCCGCGCCCGAGTTGACGCCGGAGCAGGAAGCCGAGCGAGCCGCCGAGGCCGAGGCCGCGGCGGCCCGCCGCGAACGGGACAACCGCCTCGCGGACGAGTGGACCGCGGCACGCGCGGTCCGCCGGACCTGGCTCGCCGGACTCGTCGGCTCGAAGACGCTCCCGAAGGACGCGGCCCGTTGGACCGCCGCGGCCCTGCTGACGTCGATGCCGGACTACTACGGCTCGCGGGTCACCGCCGCCGACCTCCTCAGCATCCCCGACGACGCCGACGCTGCCGAGTGGGCGCGGAAGCGGCCCGGGAAGGCTGGACACGTCGCATTCGCGTTCGCCCTGGCCGAGGTCGAAACGACCGTCGGCCGGTACGGGTGGAGCATGGCGGGCACCGTCGCGGTGCCGTACCTGAACCAGTTGGCCGCGTGGGGCTACACCCTCTCCCACGTCGAGCAGATCGTCACCGGCGACGCCTCCGCCGACGACGAGGCCCCCGCCGCGGCCGAGGACACCACGAACGATGCCGACCAGGACGCGGCGGCGGACACGGCCACTGAGTAGGTGAACCGGTGTGGGGGTCGCAGCCAGCGGCCCCCACGCCCACCCGGCGCCGGTTCGTGTCCCATCCCGGCCCGAAAATGTCCCATCGGACCGTGCTGGTGTCCGTGGGCCGCGCGACGGCTCCGCTGCCGCGGCAAGAGGCTCCGCCTCCTCCCGACCTCGGCGCTGCTCGACGGAGCTCGCAGCGCGACGGCACCGCAGAGCGGCGCCGCGATCAAGAGCGCTCAGGGGGAGACGAGATCCCCGGTGGTCGACGTCGACGCACGGGGACGAGTGATCCAGGCGAGCTGATGCTCGTCGCAGAACCGGCCCGGCAGCTCGTCGCCCGTGTCGAGGTCGACCGGTTCCCACGCCTCCGGTTCCGCCGGATCGGTGCACCCGTCGACGTCGCAGGGCACCAGGTCCGCCGGCTGCACCCAGAACGAGTGCAGCACCTCGACCGTCCGAGCAACGCCGGCGTCGACGTCGACACCGGCCGGGGGAGTGGTGTCGTCCTGCTCGAGCAGGACGTCGATCGGGTTGCCCTGGTTCCTGGGCCGGCCCTTCCGGGCGCCGCGGCGAGATCTCATGCCCCGGATGCTGCCAGCAGCACCGACCCCTGCCCTGCCGGACCCGCCGATGATCAGGTGCGTCCAGAGCTTCCGGCCGGAGGCCGGGAGTCGCTTCGCTCCGGGTGGAACCGGCTTCGCCGGCACTGTCTGGGCCTCCGGCCCGTTTCTTTGCCGTGAAGCCTTCGGCAGCGTACGTCCGTCCGGGTTCCGCGCAAGCGGCAAGCCGCCGGATCCTCCGAGATTTTCGGCACGCGGTCGCTTCGCTCCCTTATTTCGCGCCGAAATTCTCTCTCCCTCCGCCCTTCGGGTTGCACTACACCCTCCCGTCCTAGCGGCGACAAGTCGCCTTCACGGCAAAAAAACGAGAGGGAGAGGAAAACCCAATGCAGCACATCGACACACTCACCACCATTGTCCCGGTCGTGGACGAGGACCACATTCCCCGCCAGCTGAACAAGATCGGCGAACGAGACGAGGACCTTCGAAGCCGTGTCCGTATGGGCTATGTCCTGACCCACACGGTGGCAATCAGCGGGCCGGACTTCACAACCTTCGTCGACACCTTCGTCCGCACCGACGACGAGGACCACGGACGCGATGCGGGCATGGTCACCACCGATGGGGTGCCCGTCTCGCTCGAGCAGGACGACCACATTCAGCACCTGACCCAGACGTGGCACGACCTCGCCAACCAGCCGGAACGATCCGACGATGCGCAGGCCGCGTACGGGGAACTGATCCGCGAGGTCGACCACCTACACCTCACCGGAACCACGCTCGACCCCCGCAAGTAACGGAAAGCGGCCGGGACCAAATCGAAGTTGGTCCCGGCCGCCCCCCTCACTCTCCCACGCACGATCCCTCGGAAGGAACCGACACCGCTATGACTACCACCATTGTCCCCACCAAGCAGGTGGCCGCCCTGCTCCGCAAAGAGCTCCGCACCCGGTTCCCGGGCGTGAAGTTCTCCGTCCGCTGCTCGACCGGGACCGCGGCCGCGTGGATCAACGTCCACCACGAGGACGGCCCCACCACCGCGCAGGTCGACGACGTGTGCCGTCAGTTCGAGGGCCGCTCGTTCGACGGCATGACCGACACCTACACCGACCACGGCACCACGTTGGTTGCCGGTAAGCCCGGGGAGATGCCGACCGAAGTGCAGTACGGCTGCGACGGCATCAACACCTCCCGCGACTTCACCGCCGCCGGACACCTCGAAGCCCAGCGGATCATCCGCGAGTGCAGCAACATGCCGCACCTGATCCTCTGCGACGACGCCGGCGAGCTCGTCGACGGTCGCGACATCACAGAAGGGCAGGGCTGCGAGTTCAACGACGGACACCACGCCTGGGACCGGCCGCAACTCTCGGCCTGGTCCGCGGTCCGGTTCCTCCTGCAGCACACCGACCTCACCCCGACACCAGCACACCGACCTCACCCCGACACCAGGACGCCAGTAGCGGGCAGGCCGCGCCGCCGATAGCGACGGCGGCGCGGCCCCTCACACACGACCCCAGACCAGAAGCCGTCCCCGAACGCTAGAGAGCCGCACCCCTCATGCACATCACCTACGAACGCCCCACCACTATCGGCGAGCAGATCGACCCGGCAGCACCCGCCGCGGACCTCGACCCGACCGGCGCCGAGTGCGCCGCGACGACATACGACGTCGGCGGCCTCGAATGGCACTGCACCCGCCGCCCGAACCACACCGACGACGAACACCGCGCCGCATTCGACGTCCACGGCGGCGGCCCCACCGGCCAAGTCGCGTTCGCCTGGCAGTACGAGTGGGGCGGAGCCGGCCACGGCCCGTCCTCCACCGACCCCATGACCACGGTCACCGTCACGGTGTCGTTCCCGTCGACGGCATGGACGAACGAGCAGCTGCCCGACGCGATCGCCGACGAGATCCGCTCCGTGTTCTGGGAGTGCGACCACGACGACGTCACCGTGGCCACCACCGCGACCAGCACCCCGCACCCCGCCACGAGCTAACCCGCCGGGGCGGTGGCGGTCGGCGACATGGTGAAAAGCGCCGGGACGACACAGTTAGAGAATGCGCAGCCCACTATTCCTAACGACTTCCGGTGATTGCATTACCGGTTTAAAGCTCCTGGGGATTCCCAGCCCTCCCCCTGTTATCGATGCCCCAGCCGTGCGTTCGTAAACGTCATGCCCTGGTGCCAAACAATGCAGATGCATAGGCTGGCAACAGGTGTGCCGACCGGCAGAAAAAGGTTCAAAGAATGTGCGGAAAAGACTGCCCATATAGGCCCGCGCGTTATAGAATAGAAGCATGCAACGGGGGAGGGGCCCCCACCGCATCACAATCTTTCGGAAGGTGATTTCGATGAGCATCACGGTTTACACCAAGTCTGGTTTCTGCGGCATGTGCCTGGCCACCGAGCGTGCCCTCGACTCCGCCGGCATCGAGTACACCGAGGCGATCCTGGACGACGTCGACCAGGCGCAGATCGAGGAGTGGAAGACCACCCTCGGCATGAACGCCCCGATCGTCGTCACCGACACGGAGACCGGCTCTTGGAGCGGGTTCCGCCCCGACAAGATCAGCGAACTCGCCTCGAGCGCGGCCGCGTGATGACGATGACCCTCGAGCGTCCGACCACCGTCCGCCCCGACGTCGTGCAGCAGTCCACCCGCGACGCCGTCGACGAGCTCTACGCCGGCGACACCGTCGCAGCGTTCCGAGCCATCGACGCTGCTACCGCTGACCCGACCGAGAACGTTCGCGAGTGGGAGCTCACCGACGAGCAGCGGCAGGTGTGGGAGGCCGGCTACATGGTCGGGTTCCAGATGGCCGCCCCGGCGCTCATGGCCGAGGTTTTCGAGCTGCGGGCCCGCCTCGAGCAAGCCGAGCACGATGCTGACCGGTACTACGCCGAGATGTGCCGCCGACCCGCCCCTGCCGAGCCGGACCGTCCCACGTTCGCGGAGATCTCCCTCGCCCGCGGCGAGGACGACCGCGCCGCCCGCCACGAAGCGACGATGGACCGCATGTTCCCCCAGTACGCCGGCGCCCGCGCATGATCGAGGACACTGGACCGATGGACACGAACAACGACGGCACGTGGGCTGCAGACGAGACGTGGCTCGCCCTCGGGGGCGACACCCGTGTTTTGGATCGCGTGGCACGCCGCGCCCGCCGCCCTCAGTTCCAGCCGAACCTGGCGGGCGAGGACTACCGACGTCAGTTGCTCGAACACATCGACACGATCGGAAACGCCGACACCACCGACCAGGAGCGGGCCGACACCGCCAAGTGGCGGCAAACCGTGAGCGAGGCATCCGCCGAGGAGCTGAGGACCGCCTGCAGTCCCAGCCGGTAGCGCCACTCGACACGATTGAAGCAGTGAGCGCGCGCCGCACGCAGCCGATGAGCGGCCCCGCGGCGGCGACGAGCGCTCCTACGGAAGACAGGCCATGACGGACCAACGCCGATTCGAGTTCGCGCGCGACGCAGGGACTCCTGCACGCAGCGGCGAGCCACTTGTCGATGCGTTCTCAGCGCCGGCGAACCTCGACGAGCTCGCAGCGCCGCCAGCGGACCGAGGCGACGCGGAGATCCCGATGGGGGAGTTCACCGCGAGGGACTGGGCGATCTTCCGCCAGGGGCAACGGTGGGGGTACGAGTCTCGGCAAGCGGAGGTCGACGCCGCGTGGAACGCCTACAACGCTGCGGACTTCGACGCAGACCGGTACTACCGGGCTGCGTACGACCACGACAACCACGACTGCGCGATCCATGCGAACAAGGGCCGCTACCAGGGCGCCGCGACCAGGCTGCTGCACTGGGACGAACCAGACGACGTCTAACGGGTGCCCGTTTCGCTCCACAGCGCCGTGGAGCTGCTGTGGGCGGGGCAGAGGTCGACGAATCCACGGCGCCGGCCCTCAGCGCTGTTCGCGGCCAACCAGGACTGCTCACGGGCGATGAGCCGTACTCCGTCGATGTCTTCGCCGTCGTAGGCCGGCACGAGCGTCGCGGTGCAGCCCGGGTGGTCGCACCTCATGATCACGGTCGGGTTCACGGTCACGGCTGCAGTCTCCCGCAGCGCCCGGACGTCACAGCCACTCCCACGCGGTGACGTGGCCACCGGGTGCGCTGGCGTCTTCTGCGAAACGCTCGGGAGCGTTCCACCGAGCGGCTGCACCAGGGGTGCCAAGCGCTGCGGCCGCGGCGGACCCTCCGGGGTGTGCGGGGTCGACGTCGACGACGTAGACCGCTTCGAGCGCGGCGACGAGTTGCGCGCCGCCGCCGTCGGTGTGTGGTTCGAGTGAGATGTTCAGCAGCGGGATCCCGCCGGCCGCGATCGCAGCCGTCCGGGCTGTACGGATCTGGTCGACCGTGTACTGGGGACCGTCGACCGGAACGTTGACCCACGTCTTGAGCTCGTTGGGATGCGCCTCGGCGAGAGCGAACCAGTCGCCGGTCTCGGCCCAGAGGGTGCAGAGGGTCGGCGCCGGCAGATCGGTTTGCGGTTGCGCTCGTCCGTTGAGGAACTCGCGCAGCCACTCGGGGACGACCGCGTTCGGTTCGAGGAGGTATCCGTGGTCACCTGCTGGTGTGAAGGATTGGTAGACGGTGTGCGCTGCAGCCCAATCGGAACGTGGCCACCGGCTGGTGTAGTCGGTATCACCGCCGACCGTGCGGATGAACCGGTCAAGTTCGGCCTCGTCGGCGTCGAGTTCGGCAGGCGTGAGCGTGCTGACGCGCTGCTGTACGAGGCTGCGGACGGCGCTCTCTGTTGCCGGTGGGAGATCGTTGTTGTACTTGCCCAGGCACTCCCAGACGCGTCCGTCACGACCCACGGAGAGGTTCCCAACGAGGGCACCTGCGTCGTTGTGGAGGCCGAACAAGACCACGGCGCCGGCGATCGATTCGGGTGCGTAGGAGCCGATGCAGTTGTGCATCGCGTCACCCCACTCATCGAGCTGGTCACTGGTGGTCGCGACCGTGAGGTGGAGCCCCGCTGCTTCCTGGTCGTGGAGGATGGCGCCGATGGGGTGCGCTGGAAGCGCTCGGTTCGGGCCGCGGTCGCGGGCACGCCTCGCCAGGGCGAGCGTGTCGTGGAACTGCTTCCAGGTGCGGCAGTCCGACACGTTGACGTCGACGAGGTCGGCTGCCAGGAGGCACGTGTCTGCCGCGAGGCGTCCTGCGTCGGGGAGGGTGAGCAGGAGCTTCCGGCGGCGGTGCGGCGGAACGCTCTCGAGGAACCGAGCAAAGCGGGCAGCGTCGGGTTCGTAGAAGAGCGGGAGTGCGTTCCCGGACTTGTCCTCGTGAGCCTTGGCTGTGGCCAGGAACTCTGCGATCCAGTCGACGGGCACGAGGTGCTTCACCTGCCGCGCGATCTCGAGGATGTCGAATGGTGCGGTGATGGCTTCACGAACGATGTCGCGGCGCAGCATCCGGGCACCGAACAGGGTCCGGGCGAACGCGCGCGCACTATCGGTGCGCGCAGCTGCGCGCACGTTGTCGGGGAGCATGTCGAAGGCCGGCAGCTTGTTCCGTTTGCGGCGCTGAACTCTTGCCGTCAGCGCCGGGTAGGCGAGCAGGGTCAAGCCTGCTGCAGCGTCGCGATCGCCAACCCATCGGGCCTCGGGCGGGATGGTGGTCTCGGTGCGTGCGTACAGTCGCACGACGCCGTCCCAGAGGGCGCGTTGCTCGGTCGGCGTGCACTTGGAGAGCTCGCTCTTGGGGGCGGCTGCGTAGCGGGTGACGTCGAGGGTGCGGCCGCCGGGGAGGTTGCGCCAGATGCGTAGCGTCCGGGTTCCGTCCGGCCGACGCTGTCGGAGCGACAGCGTCATGGTGCCGGAGCCGGTGAAGAACCGCTTGGTGACGTAGTTCATGTGACGGATGACGAACGTGCACTTCTCCGGCTCCTCGAGCACGATCGTTCGCGGCGTGGGGAACGTGCGGCGCTGCGCCCAGGCGTGCGTGCCGCGGCCGAGGGACCCGCTGTCCGTCTTCGTCGTCATGGTGTGTGTCCCGTCGGACGTGCTGTGTGCGAATGGACCGGCGCCGGGGCGACGTCGGTGGGGTGCATGACGGGTGCAAGGAGCGCACCGATCGCGGCGGCGGCCAGCAGCAAGCCGGCGATGGCGAGCTGCTGGCCGCAGCGAGTGCGAATTTCGATCACCGTTCGATACCGCCGCCGCGCTGCGTGGACGACGTCGGACGGGATGGCCCTGTTGACGGCGCTGCGGGATCGGCGTGTGAGGCCGCCGCGTGCCGGAGCGACGACGACACGTCCATTGGGTACGAGCTGACTCGCTTCTGCTCCACGGCGGGAGCAGCGGTGTCAGTGGTCGACGGTGCAGCGTGCGTCTCGTTCGGAGCGTTGACGTGTTGGTCGCCCTCGAGGGCGACCCGGTCGCCGGTGCTGGTGAGCGCAGTGTCGGCGAGGCGGGTTCGTGGGTCCCACTGCGTGCCGGTGAGTCCGTGTTCGTCGAGCTGTTGGTGCAGTTCTGCACGCACGCTCTCGGCTTGCTCTTGCGCAGCGGCGACGCGTGCGGGGTCGGCCGGGGTGGGTTCTTCACCGTCGAACCATTCGGGCCCCGCGTTGCCCGAGTAGATGACGACCTGGTCTTCCAGGGACTGCAGGTGCGATTCGAGGTCGCCGAGGTGTTCGACGACTGCTTCGGGGACCGGGGTGGGGAGTGCGTCCGCCCGGTCCCCGGTGGCGGCGCGGGGATCTAGGTACGTGCCGTCGAGTTTGAGGTTGTCGACCTCTGTCACGAGGGCGGCGTACGCGGTGTGCGCCTCGACCTCACGCCCGGGCTCGCCGGCGAGTTCCACCCACGTCTGCGTCATCTGCTCCACGTGTTGGTCGACTTCGAGGGAGATCAGGTCACCAGTGCTGGTGCGCGCAGTGTCGGATTCGGCAGTGGCATCAACCGGTGCGGCCTGACCAGTGCCGTACTCAGCGTCTGCGGCCGCTGCGGCTGCAGCGTTGGTCGTCGTGACCTCGGTGAGAACTTCGCCGAGGGATGCAACAGGCGTCACTCCAGCGGTCTCATGCGCGGCCGCGTAGAGCGCTTCGGCGTTGGTCGCCGATCCGAGCTCGGCGAACCCAGAAGCGGCGAACCAGACAGCGTTGCCGGCGCTACCCGGGTCACGCTCAAGGCGGTCGACTGCCTCGTTGACGTAGTCCCGCACGGCATCGACGACCCCGTTGAGGTCCGCGCGTTCGATGACCCCAGACGCCAAGTCATCCTGTGTCGCGGCAGCGCTCCGCAAGCCCGATTGCACGCCTGCGCGTGCACGTTCGTGGAATCGGTCGGCGTCCTCCGCCGCGGCGATTTCAGGAAGTGTCGACGTAGGGACGCGTCCGAGGTCCTCATACGCCGCGGCGAACAGCCGTTCTGCACGCTCGGTGACTGCAGGTGAGGTGCCTTGCCACTCGCCGTATGCCTCGGTCGCGATCCGGACCGCGGCCGATGACAATGTGTCACCCACCGTGAGGTTGTGCATCGCGTCGTCGAGGGCCGCTGCGCGCTCCGCTGCGGCTGTCGTGACCTGGTCGGCTGTCGTCTTTCCTGCGTCAAGATCGTTCCAGGTGACTTCCGCCGCGTAGCGACCGACGGCCATGCTCGCGTGTGCAAGATCGTCGAGCGCCGACACGAACGACTCGGCCTCGGCAGCGGTCGAGTTCGGTACTGGGGTGCCTGCATCAGGCGTGCGGTCTTGCCGGCGGAAGCGGGCGAGGAATCCGGTGCGGGGTTGCGGGTCAGACATGGGGCTGCTCCTTCGTTTGTGGTCCGACCGCTACGCGGCGGCCTGGTCTGCTTCTGGATCGGATGTGTCGGTGTCTTCTGCTCGAGAGATCTCTCGCGCCTGGGTGGTTGCCGCGCTGCCGCTGGAGTTGCGTCGCCGGGTGGTGCTGGTGCGCTTCTTCGCCGGCTTCGGCGATGCCGTTGGCAGTCCGAAGCTGGCGAGCTCGGATTCGTTCCACCCCGCGTCGACGGCGAGAGCGACAGCGGTGTCGAGGTCTGAGCGCAGCTGCTGCAGCTGCGCTTCGGCGTCGGCTACTGCGTCGGCCGCGGTGACGGTGTCGCGGAGCGCTGCGAGGCGCTGCTGGTGTGCTTCTTCAGCGCGGCGGGTGATGTCGTCGAGGTCGTATCTGGTTGCCATGCATCCAGTGAAAGACGGGCTCGCGCGCGCAAGGTCACACACTTTCGACGTGCGCCGAACATCGGACTCGCGATGCTCGTGCTGTCCCTGCTGAAACCCGGCCGTGCTGCGCACGTGGAGGCGCTGGGCGCCGCGTTGGTGCGGAGCAAGCTATACACTTACGTTCCGTAAGTGGCTTGATCTGCTTCCGTTCCGGAGGCAGATGCGGCAGGCTGGGCCTACCGGTCCCCGCTTGGGGCGGGTTCGTTGCACTGGGCTGGAGGGCGTTGATGGCAGAGGCAGTGCCTTCGGCTCGGGCGCGTTCCAGGCGCCGGCGAGCGAACACCAGTGCTGGTCCCCGGAACATCCCGCACAAGGTGATGGTGAACGCGGAGGAAGAGGCGGCGCTGGTCGGTCGGGCGCATGCTGCAGGCGGGATCACGATTCCGCGGCTGCTGCTGGAGAGCGCGTTGGCTGAGCCGTCCGGGACGACCTCGACCGAGCACCGCGACCGCGTCGCTGACCTGCTCACGATTCGCCGGCTGCTGTCGGCGAACTCCAACAACCTCAACCAGATCGCGCGCCTGGCCAACGCCGGTGAGGGCATCGCGGGCGAGCTGCCGCACACGTTGCGTGCGATCCGCGCGCTGTGCGATCGGATCGATCGGATCCTCGTTGAGGAGTACGCCCGATGATGCCGAACATCACGCGCGGCGATCGTGCGTCCGGGCTGCTGGCGTACCTGGTGGGGCAGTCGACACGGGAGGCGCATCACCACTCCAACGCGCACACCAACCCGCACGTCGTGGCTGGCCACGACGCGATCGTGCATGACGCTCCGGCCGGCGAGCTCACGATGGACGACGCGCTCGACATCGCGAACCTGTTGGACATGCCGCGTCGCGTGTACGGGACGCGTGTGACGGTGCCGGTGAAGGAGTGGGACGACGAGCTCGGCAAGAAGGTGAAGGTCGGGGAGCGAGACGCGCACGTGTGGCATGCGTCGCTGTCGATCAAGGCCGACGAGGGGCCACTGTCCGATGCGAAGTGGGGTGACATCGCGCGCGACTTCGTCGACGGGATGGGCTTCACCGATCCTGACGGTGCCGGTTCGTGCCGGTGGGTTGCGATCCGGCATGGCGAGTCCGCCGGCGGGAACGACCACATCCACATCGCGGTGTCGCTGGTGCGTGAGGACGGTGAGAAGGCTCGCGTGCACGACGACTTCCGTCGCGCGCAGCGACTCACGAACGAGCTCGAGCACAAGTACGGACTGACGGTGCTCGCCTCCCGCGAGCAGGACAAGTCCACGCTGCGCGGGGTCACGCCTGCAGAGCTCGAGCGCGCACGTCGCGACGGTGACCGGGTCACCCAACGTGACGAGCTGCGCCGTCGGCTGCGGTCCTCGCTGGCGGTCGCGACGGACGAGGTGTCCTTCATCGATCAGTGCCGCCAGCACCGCGTGCTGGTGCGTCCTCGATTCGACAAGGACAACCGTGAGCGTGTTGTTGGCTACTCGGCCGCGATCGTCCCCGAAGTCGTCGACGGCGTTCGGCAGGCACCGATCTGGTTCGCCGGGTCGAAGCTCGACCGGAATCTGGGTCTGGGGCAACTGCGCGAACAGTGGCAGTCTGACGCTCGAACGGAAGGGGACGCCGTGGTGTTCTGGAAACGACGCGGACGCGTCGAGAAGCAGCTCGAAGACATGCCGTCGTCGCTCGGTAAGCGGCCCACGTCGGACGAGATCCGACAGCTGAACGAGAAGTACGGCGAGACCGTGCTGCCGGACTTCTCGGGGGCACCGCAGGCCGCGTCGATGTCGCCGGCGGAGGCGTCAGCGTTCTACGCGCGCCTGTCGATGCTGACCGAGCGAGCAGTGCACGGGCCGCTAGCGGAGACGTCGAACGAGTTGGCGCAGGAGGCGCAGCCGCCACGGCGTGGCCGTCGCGGACAGCCGAAGGTGCAACGCGGCGACGCGGCGTACTCCGCCCGGCTCGCCAACCGGGCGACGTCGACGAGCTCGCGCACCGGATGGACGGCCGTGTTCCGACAGGCGTCCCGCACCGCGGGTGCTGTCGCCGAAGCACGCCGCGAGCGTGCGGCCCTCGTCGAGGCGCAGCGACTCGCCGCGTCCACGACGGAAGCGAACGCCGCATGGGAGCGGTGGGCGCAGTCGATGGGCTGGAACGACCCGGCCCGGCAGGGGCCGGCGCCGGTTCAGCCGCAGTCGCAGACGCGCGCACCGCGTCGCGGCCGCGGCACCGATCGCGGCCAGGGCCGCTGACACCAGTAACGCCGAACAGCAGGGGAAGGGTGAGTAGTTATGTCGGAAGAGGAGATCGGTCAGGAAGTCGATCGGGTGATCCGAGCGGCCTCGATGGCCCTCGGTCAACTTCGCGAGCACGCGTCGCGGAAGCAGGCCGAACGGGACGCAGCGACCCGTACGCAGTACGACGAGCAGCGGCGCCTCCTGCAGCAGCGGATGGGTGAGCTGCACGAGGCCGTGCGCAGCCCCGACTTCTGGGCCTCCGCGAACGGTGAGCGCGTTGCCAACACCGTGGACGTCATCGTCGCTGCCGGCCCGGACGCCCCGCATGGGCAGAACATGTACGACACCGTCCGCGGCAACCTCGAGCGCCGCTACGGACTCGATCTGGACGAGCTCCGCACGGCCCACGCCGGCGACCCGAGCGCACGGCGCCGCGCACTGATCGACGCTGTCGACGATGCCGTCGCAGCCCGGAAGCAGTCTGCCGATGCAGACGCCGGAACTGCCGATGACCTCGACGCTGAAGCAGCCGGCGTCACCGATCCGGAGAAGCACGCGGACCTCGTCGACGCCAGCGAGCAGGCGCTCACATCGGCGGCCGTCGAGTCGCAGGACGCGAACGCACTGGAGGCGGGCGCGGACGCCACGGCGACCGCAGCGATCACCGCCGACCAGCCCGCTGCCGCCGCCACCGCGCCCACCGCTGCACAGGCGGCCGGTGGAGCGCCTACGGCGGCCACGGCGCCTGTCAGTGCCGCGACGGGAGCGCCGGCCGTCACACGGCCGCTGACGGCCACGCAGCAGGCGCGCGCGACGGTGGACGCCAGTTACCCGATGACTGTTCGCGAATCGCTGACGTCGGCCGCGGCCACCGGCCAGGTGAAGCCGCAGAAGACGGGGACGAAGCCGCGCAACCGGCAGCGTGAGGCCACCCGCACCCGCTGACCCGGCACACAGAACAGCGCTGGCACCAAATCGGTGCCAGCGCTGTTCTGTGTGCCTCGTGACGAGCCCCTGTTCACGTGTCTGACGTCGGAGGCCGATCCGCTGGGAACATCTCTGGGACGTCAGCTCGCGTGCCCTTGTACTTGTCGGTCTTGAGCCGCCAGAAGGGGCCGTCCGCGCTGGTGATGACCTCCATAAGCGGATCGAACGTGTCCTTCCAGAATGCCGCCATCGCCGTCATACCCGCTTGATCCGGGAGACGGTCCCACTCCCATGCCCGCCACATGGCCTCGAACCGGTCAAGGACCTCCGGGTAGTCGAACCAGTTCTCTGCCCACAGAAACTCCTTCGGATTCCTGCGGAACATCGGCCGGACGAAGCCGTCGACGAACTCGTACACGTTGTCGTAGACCGGCTCGATCGCCAGGTCCGACGTCGAGTCGGACGATTCAGCTTCGACCTCGGACCCTGTCTCGTCGAATCCCTCCATGAGTGCACCTACTTCCGGCTCGTGACGCTTGCGCCGGCGTTCCGGCGCACGGGCTTGCCCTGCTTGGCAGCACGGGCTTCGTAGTAGTCCTGGGACGCCTTCGCGGCGGCCGCGTAGGGCCGTTGCGAGATGTGGTCGAGCTGCAGCAGCACCGGCGGCGTCTGCGATGCCAGCATGACCGCGCGGCCCTTCGGCAGCGCGGTCAGATCGGCCTTGTCGAGGATCCGCTCGCGGTGCAGCGACCTGGTCGTTGACGTCCCGCCGATCTGGGTGCTGCGCGAGGTCGAGACAACGTCGTACTCACCGATCGACGTCGACACGAACTCCAGGAAGTCCTCCGACAGGCCAGAGCCCACGACGCGCACGTTGGCGGCTGACCAAAGCTTGCCCATCCCGGTCTCCCCGAACGCCTCGGCGCCTTGCTGACGGGACTGGAAGAACGCCGCCATGATGATGCCGCGGGAACCGTAGTGCGAGTACACGTCGGGCAGCTCACGCCACCGACAGACGTTCGCGACCTCGTCGAGGACTGCCATCAGCGGCGTCGTCAGACGCCCACCGACTTGCCGGGATCCCACTCGCTCGGCGGCCTCGAGCAGCGCCATCGTCAGTGCGCCCGTGATCGCCCGCGCGGATCCACCACCCTCCTTCGAGATCAGGTACATGGTGTCCGTCGACGTCACGAATGCTTCGGTGTTGAGGTGGGGCCGGTCGGTTCCGTCGTCGGTGATCCACCGGGCCACGCTTCGCATGCCGAGCACGCCGATCCACGGCCGCAGGGTGCCGTACACGCCGTCGCGTTGCTTCGGGGTGAGCCCCTGGGTGCTCCCGAGTGCTTCGCCGAGGTGCGCTTCCCCGTGCTGGATGAGTAGCAGCGCCGGGTCGTCCTCGTCGTCGGGGTTGTTCGCCCACTTGAACACGTCCGTGATTGGCCGCTCATCGAGCGCTGCAGCGAGCAGCAGCCGGGACAGCGTCTCCTTGCCGGCGGACTCGAAGTAGGCGTCCTGCTTCGCACCTGCCGACGTCGACGACGTGATGAAGATGTCCGCCAGCTTCTCCGCGGTCTGGATGTCCCGCACGAACGTCAGCGGGTTCCACCACCACGAGGGTGCTTCGCCGATGATGTCCTGCACGTCGTGCACCCACACCACGCCGGTCTCGGAGCGAGGCCCGCGGGTGATGTCGACGATGTCCCGCTTGTTGCTCGTCGCGATCACGGGCCCGCGGGTTTCGAGGATCTGCGGAACACACACGCAGCTCGTCTTTCCCGCTCGAGGACCCATGAGCCAGATCTGCACCCACTCCCACGATGCGTAGAGCTTTTCCTTCGTGTTCACGTGCGTGCCGAGGGTGACGCCGATCCCGGCACCGGTCGCGCGGAGCCGTTCACTGTCGACGATCGCGGCCGCCTCATAGAACTCGATCGCCTCGTCCCGTCCCGCCATGTACTGGGCCTTCCCATCGATCCGGGTGCCCTGCTTGGTGAAGCCGCGGAACACCCACACGCTGTAGCCGACGATGCCGGCGCCGGCACCGAGGAGGATTCCGGTGACGAGCACCTGGGGCACGGTGACGTCGAGATCCCCGCCGAGGTACCCATTCAGCACCTGCGACGGTCCGTGGCTCGGCATCGCCTGGACGGACGGGTTCACCAGCGATCCCGCCCACGCGATCAACCCCAGGCCCACGGTCCCGCCGGCGGCGCAGGCCAGCCCGATGGTCGGCCCCATCTCGCTGCCCGGCTGTGGGCGCCGGTTCGGTTGCCGCGTGCTGACGCTCATGCTGCCGCTCCCAGCGTGTCGTAGCCGACCTCGGCGCCGTCAGTCCAGTTGCGGTTGGTGTCGTTCGTGCCCATCTCCCGCGCGGTCAGGTGCAGCTTCAACGGGGTCCCCGGCCGCTTGCCGATCTTCAGCAGGAACTTCCCTCGGCCCGGCGGCTCCGCGGTGACCCCGTCGGGGCCGGTATCGGAGCCCTCACCGGACCAGTCGGTGATCATGCCCCGTTCCCGCTTGGTCATGCTGAACACGGTGGCGAGGTTGCCCATCTCTCCCTCGGACAACCCGCCGAGGAACACCATCGCGGAACGGCTGACGAACCCCCACGCGATCTTCGTCAGCTCGTCGGTGGAGAGCCGCAGATCGTCCATCGTGTGGGTGATCATCGCCTGCCCAATGCCTCGCTGACGGTTCAACCGGGTGAGGGCGTCGAGGTAGTAGACGATCGAGTTCGATGCCCGCAGCGCCAACCACAGCTCGTCCATGACGAGGAAGTAGTGCTGGGAGCGTCGCAAGCCCGCTTCGGAGAGGTGCTTCTGCGCGGAGACGAGCGCGGAGCCGTAGTTCCAGCACACCGACTGCACCGCGCCCAGCAGCTCCACTTCGGACTCAGGGATCGCGGACAGGTCGAATGAGAACGCCTGCCCCATCTCCACCCGCTCCGTAGTGGCACGAGCAAACATCCCGCCGAACGTGCCGGTGCCGGTGAGAGTGCCGAGGGTGTCGAGCAGCGCTTCCGTGCGGTCTCGGTACCGCTCCTGGTCACCGCGGTCCTGCACGATCTCGGCCAGACGCTCCGGCCGCGACCGGATGAGCGCGGCGACGTCCTCGATCAGTGGCGCCGCCTCGGTGAAACGCTCATCGAGCATCGCGAGCGCTGCGGCGATGACGTTCGACTCGTGGTTCTCCAGTCGCCCGTTCCGGGCGATCGAGAGCAGCCCCATGAACGTCGTCATCCGGCGCCCGCGCATCTCCTCGAGCGCCTCATCACGACGCTTGATCGCCTGCGCCCGGGCGGCGGGGTCTTCGATGCCTTCGCCGATCTGCCGGAGCTCGGCCATGATGCTGACGAAATCGAGCGGGTTGACTGCGGACTGGCCGCGGCCGAGCCGGATCACCTGACCGGCGAGCTCCTTGATGAGGTCGGAGTACTCGCCCTTGGTGTCGGAGAGCACCATCGGTAGCACGCCCCACGCGCGGAGCACCGTGATGATCCGCTTCGTGAGGGCGCTCTTGCCCAGGTGAGGCCGGCCGATGATGAAGCACGACGGGTTGTTGATCCGTTTGGTCAGGAACCACGAGATCGGATCCGCGCACACCGTGGAGCCGTTCAGCAGGTGCCGCCCGAGTGGCACACCGACGATCGGTGCACCCGCACCGAGCGCGAACGGCCACAGCCCGCACACGTGCACGCTCGTGCCGAACCCTTCCGGCTGCGGTTCGATGTGGTTCACCCGGCCGGCGCCCGGAACGATCCAGCCCTTGGGGCCGGGGGTGGCGGCCGTGGATTGCTGATCCTTTGTCTCGCCGAAGAACCGGTCACGCAGCGATCGCTTGTCGGACGCGACACCGGTGACGCTGGCTGACATTCGGCGCACCTGCCGATCCAGCCGGCGTGCCTCGCGGCGCGTCAGCTGCATCCCGTCCTGCAGGTCCTGTTCTGTCGCTCGGAGGCCGAGCGCGGTACGTGTGGGCATTAGATCCACTCCTGAATGAACTGGCCGAGCGGGGCGTGGGCCATCGGTACGACGCCCAGTGGGAGACCTGCCTGGAACGCGACGGCCTGGTTACCCAGCGCCTCTCGCATCCGCAGGCGGCCGGCACGAGAGGTCAGCCCCGGGATGACCTTGTCGAGCCGGGCGAACTCGGCAGTGTTGGTGGTGGTCGCGGTCACCAGCAGCCCGAACAGGAGCAGGCCGGCACCATCCTGCAGCTCCTCCTCGCTCTGCCGGGCGGCACGGAGCCGGCGCCGCTGCGCCGCGGTGGACTTGGCGCTATTGACCATCTCCGCGTTGCTGCCTTCCTTGCCGACGGCGTCGACGGCGTCCTTGTCCCACACCGGCCGGTACAGCAGCGTCACCCGCTTGCGGAGCACGCCCGAGACGGGGCGGAGGACCGCGCCGAGCGAGCTTGAGCGGAACGTGCCCGTCGGGGGTACGTGCATCTCCCACGTCTTCGACACCGCGCGGTCGTGGTAGTACCGGTCGATGTGTTCGCGCTGAAACACCGGGCCGGCATCCGCCCAGGTCAGGCCGGTACCGCCGTCTGCACGTGCCTGTTCGATCGCCGGCGCCACGATCGGGTCGTACGCCGCTCGAGCGTGGTCGACGATGTCCTGCGCGGTGCAGGCGCGAACGCCGCTGCCGGCGCCGGTGGATCCGAGGTCGACCATCAGGATCGGAAGACGCGCACCGATCTCCGCGGCCATCGCCTGCAGGCCCTGGTCGGAACCCTCCTTGTCGAAGCCGCGACCGCTGAAGGTGATCGCGATGCGCGTCGACACCATCGGTGTGTTCGCGCGGATCTCCTCCGGCAACGACGTCGCGACGTCGCGGGCGTAGTCGGAGGCGGTCTCGTCGAGCTTGCCGTTCACCATCCGCTCGAGTCGCTGGCCGGTTTCCTCGGAGGTCTCGACGCTGACGGATGCACCGACGATGTCGCCGCTCTCGCCGAGCGCCGCCAGCCAGGCACCCCAGTGGGCGACCATCGAGTCCACCCGCTCGGCGTCGACGAGGGCGTCGCCGTCGGGGAACACCTCGAGCACCACGGTGTAGTGCTTCACCCCACGGAGCCGGATGAGCCCGAACCGGTGACCGTAGCTGTCGACGTGCTCGCTGAGCTCGCTCGGTGCGAGCAGCCCGGGCAGCCGCGTCCGGCCGTCGGGTGCACGGCCCGCGGGGCCCTGAACGAGGATCGTGTCGCCGCGGCGTTCGCGGCTGCGAAAGAACATGCGGATGACGCCTCTCTGGTAGATCGTGCGGTCGCTCTTGTCCTTGAACACCGACGCGATCACGACGGCGATCGCGAGCAGGGCGAGGACGCCGGCGACGATGTACTGGGTGACGACCGTGGCGATCATCACCATGAACAGCAGGAACCCGGCGATGCCGAGCACGCCCAGCGACAGTCCCCAGAACCCCTGCTTTCCGGGTGGGGTGATGTTGCCGTACGTCGGGGACTGGTAGCTCTGGTCACTCATCGGTCTTCTCCTTCCACGGCGCTGTTCATCGCGCCTGCTACCCCATTCGCTCCCTGTGCGAGGGCGGTCAGGTCCGGTCCGCCGTTACTCGACGAACCGTCCTTCCCGGACGATCCGGCGGGTCCGGTGCCGCCCGCGGCGCCGGTGGAGCCGGTCGAGGTCGATGCCCCCTGAACTGCGCCAGCCGTCCCGCCCTGTGTCGGCTGGGAGCCGGCGCCGGCAGACGACTGACTGCCGGAACCGCCCGATGTGGCCGAGCTGCTTCCAGCGGCTGCACCGCCACCACCCGCAGACCCCGAGGCTGCCGCGGGTGAGGGTGTCGCCCCTGCGGCCGCGGCCGAGCCCGCGGATCCGGCGGAACCGGTTGCGCCGGCGGCACCGGATGCGGCACCCTCTGCCGCGGCCGCGCCGCCGGCTGCGGCGGATCCACCGAGCGTCACGATCGCGGCGCCGGTCGCCGCAGCGCCCGCGAGGATCGCTCCGCCGGAGAACATCCCGGATACACCCTGGGCTGCCATCGGAACGATCGCTTTGATGATCGCCGGGAGCGCGAGTCCCGCCAGCGCGAGCGTCGTGACTCCTTGTGTCGTCGTCATCAGGGCTGACCCGGACGTGCTGAGGTCCTTGACCGGCTCACCGCGCAGTGAGAGCAACCCGAACGCGTAGATGACCGCGGCAACCGGCTTGTAGAGCAGGAACGCCCACAGCCACCCCTGCACTTTCCGATAGGCCTGGTCGCCCATCTCGCTCTCCGACGCGGCAGCCAGCGAGGGCAGGAACACGAAGATCAGCGAGATGATCACCGCCCGCAGGATCATCAAGATCAGGTTGGCGATCGCGCCGAGGAAGCCGAACAGCGCCATCATCATGCCCGGCCCGATCCCCGGCTGCATGATCAGCTGCACCGACAGCACCTGGGACAGGTCGAGATCCTGCCCCGTGACTTTGTTGACGATCCACGGTGAGAAGTCATCGGTCGCCTTGATCAGCGTCGTCACCAGTGCAGCGGAGACACCCTGCACAAGGACCAGGTGCACGATCATCTTCAGCCCTCGGCCGCCGGAGCGGATCTGCCTCGTGAAGCCGACCCTCCCGAGCGCGAAGAGGAGCCCGATGACGGCAAAGCCAGCCGTGAACCAGTGGAGGTTGCTCTGCAGGGTGTCGATGACGGTGTTGTCCTGCACCGTCGGTGACGGTGCGTTGAGCCAGAACGTGTTCATCACCTTGAGGAAGTCGAGGCCGGCTTCCGCGAGGCTCTTCACCCACTGGGTGATCTGGTCATCAGCAGCGTTCTGCAGCTTGCAGCCGACCTGCCAGAAATGGCACTTGTCAGCCACTATCGATCGCCTCCCCCGTCGTCCATTGACCACTCCGTGAACGCCTGCGGGTTGGTCACTTCTGCGACGGTGAGGTCGCTCGTACCGAGGTCCGCCTTCCAGTTCTGCGCGGTGGTGTCCCACACCAGCGCGACTGTCCACGCTCCGACGGTGCTGCCCTGCTGCGCGGAGATCCGCACGGTCACAGCGTCAGCGTCGGTGCCGATGAACTGGAAGCCGGAGAACTGCGCGACGTCGCCACCGGTCTGGGTGTGCAGGTCCGGGTCCTCGCCCGCGATCCACGCGTCCCGGGCGGTGTTGTTCACCGCGGCATCCTTCGCGAAGGCGGCGTAGTCCCCGCCGGAGACACCATCGATGAAGTTCGCCGCGGCGAACAGTGCACCGGTCGGCGAGTGCGCGAAGCAGCCCCACTTCGAGCCGTTCGCGACCGGTCCGTAAGTCTTCGACGTCGGGACCAGCACGTACCCGTCCGGCACCCACTCTGCCTTGGGTCCCTCCGTCGGGATCGAGGTGTCCTTCACCGGCACGTTGCACGTGTCGCTGGCGGGTTCGCCGGTACCGCCGGCGACGGGTGCGCTCGAGGGCGGCCCGTCGCCGGCGGCCGCCGACTCCGTAGCGGTCGCCGGCGCCGTCTCTCGCGTCTGTCGCGGCAGGAACAACGCGACGACGAGGGCGACGATGACCAGGACCACGAAGCCGGCGGCGACGAACCACAAGGGGGTGAACGGGCTGGAGCTGCCGCCCGCGGTGTCGGGAACGGTGTTGTCATCCTTCTGAGCCATGCCGGTCACCCAGCCAGGGCGCCGATGAGGCCGCCGACCGCTGCCGTGGACCCGGCGCAGATCATCGAGACGATGATGCCCTTCAGGTGCTCCGGGGTCTCACCGCGGCGGCTCTGGTTACCGAGGTAGCCGAGGCCAAACAGCACACCGAGGACGCAGGCGCCGGCGACGCCCCAGGCGACCCACCGGATGACTGTGCCGAACCCGTCGACGCCCGGGGGCTGCTCCCCGGAGGTGTCGAAGTTCGCGGCGAGGACGGTGAGCGTGTAGAGGACGTTCATGCGGATGCTCCTTCGGTGATGCGCTCCGCCTGGCGGCAGACGTCGCGGATGATGTCTCGGACCCGTCGTGGGAGCGAGGGCAGGGCCGGCGCGGCAAGGCGCCACGTCTCCTGCCAGGGCACATGCCACCCGTGGGGTGTCATGCGCAGCGCACGTCGCGCAGCGGTCTGCTGCGCGGCGGCGAGTTTCGGGGCGTCGTCGACGAGGACGACGCCGATCAGCTGACCGCCCGGGAGGGTTTCGCTGGTCCACTGCCCAGCGAGCCGGGTGACCTCGTCGAGGCCGGCGTAGTGGGTGCGAGCGACGGCGACCACCGGGATGGTCGGTGCCGGTCGCTGCCAGCCGGCGAACACGGGCCACTGTGTGCCGGCGTCCAGCACCGATCCGTCTCCGGCTTCGGTGAGAAGCCGAACCAGCGTCGACGTGCCCGCACCCCCGTGCAGGCCGACGACGACCAGGTCTGGCGCCGACGTGATCTCCACGAACGGCCGCTGAGGGCTGTCGGCTGCGATCGGCACCTGTTCGCCGGTCGGGATGGCTGGCCCGCGCAACGAGAGGGCGTCGGCGTCGACACCGAACAGGGCGTCGGGCTCACCGCCCAGCGCCTCGTCGACGGGAGCCACGGCCTCGCCCGTGGCTTGCACGAATCGGTTCACCATCGCGCTACGCCACGTTCTCGGTCGACGCGCCGGCGTCGATGGTGCCGGGGTCGGCGAGGAGGTCGGGCAGGTCCGTCGCGGGCTGGTCGCGGTTGTCGATCCACCACCGGGCCCGATCGATGCGGGCCGCGGGCTCGAGCACGTCCGCCTGGAAGTCGGCGTCATCGAGGGTGCCGGCTTCGACCAGCTCCGCGTAGGCGTTCCGGATCATCCGGTGCCGCACCTGCAGCGCCCACGCCGCCTGCTTCTCGGTACCGATCAGCGCCGGCGGCAGTCCGTCGCGTTCGGCCGCCTCGGTGGCCTCCGCGAGCTCCTTCGCTTCGCGAGCTGCCCGGTCACCGCCGTCATTGCCCTGCTGCTTCTTGAAGCAGCGGGAGCACACCAGGTGCTCCCCGTACCAGCGGGCGCTACGAGCTCGCTCACCCGCAGGCTTGTCCGACAGGTCCCGGTCCTCGGTGTGCCCGCACTTGTACGCCACGGGAAGGTGTGTTGCTGCACTCATCGTTCGTTCCTTTCGATTCGGTTGGTCAGCGGGGCAGCCGGACCGTTGCGGACCAGTCGCACACGGTCAGGACGTCGCCGTCCGCGATGCCGGTTGGCATCCCGGGCCGGAGCACGGCGCTGGGGATCCCTGGCCGGGTGAGGGTGGTGCCGTTGCCGGAGTGCAGGTCCGTGACGGTCGGTTCCGACCCGACCCACTCGATCCGCATGTGCGTCTTCGACAGCGACAGGCTCGGGTCCTCGAGCACCTGCAGCGCCGCCGTGTCCTCCAGTGACGCTCGGAGGGGGCGGCGGCCGCAGATCGCCGTTCCGGTGACGACGACCGGTTCGCTGCCATCCACCTCGAGCAGCACCACCTGCCGCGGCGCCGGCGTCCGCAGCACGGTCGACCACACGACGTCGTCGACAGCTGGCGCCACCGGTTCATCGGCGGCCGAGTCGGCATCGAAGGGCTCGTCGCTGCCGAGCCACGGCTCGGCAGGGACCTGCGGAGCGGCGCCGTGCTCTCCGACGCGGACGGTGCCGTCCGGGTCGACCAGGATGCTCAGCTCCCCCCACGCCTCAACGGGCGGGTCCATCGCCGGGTCGAGGACACCAGCAAGCACCGGGTGCCCGATGCGGCGTGACTGGCCCAGGAGAGCGAGGATCGCGGCGTCGCGTGCGGCGCCAGGCGTTGCCGCCTGCAGCGCACTCTCGGTGCCGTCGATGGTCACCGATCCGGTGCCGGTGGTGCTGATCGTGACCCGGGGGTCAGGAAGGGTTCTCATTCGGACGCTCCAGTGCTCGGGGCCTTGTAGAGGTAGGTGGCGGTGACCTTCGTCGCGACGACGAAGGCGCCGTCGGCGTTCACGACTGCAGGCAGGACCGGTGTCCCGCTCGTCGTGCCGGTGCCGGTGAGTGCGCCGGGGAACGACTCGCCGCGCAGGGTGTCCTTGCTGGTCAGGGCGGCCGCGACGGGTGCCGACTGCGCGGTGCCGTACACCGCGGTGTCGCTCACGACGTCGGGTGTGAAGTCGTCCGTGGCCGCCACATGCACCTGGTCGCCCTGCAGCTGCACGACGACGTCGCCGACGGCGACCGTGCGGCCGCTGACGGTGTGCAGCACGTCAGCCGACGACGGCACCGCGGACGGATCGATGGCAGCTGCACCGACTACTCGGTTGCGCTGCAGGTCGATGACGGCGACGCGGTCGCTCCCGCCGGAACGGTCGGCCTTCCAGACTGCGAGCAGGTGCGTGTCATCGATCCCGTACACCTGCGACGCCGCGCCCTTCGCACGCGGCGGCCGCGGGAGCTCCTTCTTGGTCCGGGTGTTGTCTCGATCGATCCGCCACCACGCGTCGCCGTCGGACGCGATCACCGCGGTGTTCGTCGCGAGGACGGGCGTCGCACCCACGGGCACGTCGACCTGGTTCAGCTTCCCCTTCGCGGTGATCGTCGCTGCGGTCTGGTCGCCGAGATCGATCAGCGGTGTCGACCCGTCGAACGTGACGTCAGATCCGGTCGGCAGCGCGACCTCTTGTGCTTTCGCGGCGGTCCCGTCGGTTCCGTCGAGGATCCAGGCGGTGACGGTCGTGCTGCTCGAGGTGGCAAGCACTGTGCTGCCGTCGATCGTCGTCGGGTGCAGATCCGCAGATCCAGACGGGGCGCCCTTGCCACGCCACACGGTGCGGCCGGTGCGCGTGTCGATGCCGAGGAGATTCTTCCCGTCGGCGGCGGTCACGACGACCTCGTGCGGCCCGGTGGCAACGGCCGTGCTCCGGTCGTCGACGAGCCGCGCCCAGGCCGCGGACTGGCCGAATCCCTCCGGGACCGGCACCGGGATGTTCGCCCCCTGCCGTGGCGCGGACCAGGGGGTGGCCACGGGCTCCGGCTGGTGGGTCAGCTTGAAGGTCAGTGCTCCCGCGAGGGTGATCGCCACGACGGCGCCGCCGGCGATGAGGGCTGTAAGCGTCTTCCGGGTCAGCAGGTGGCGCTTCTCGGGGGCTTCGACCTCCTCGTCGACGGGGTAGGCGTGCCCGTCGGCCGTGACGATGAGTCGGTGCTCCTCGCCAACGTCTGAACCCTCTTCCGGGGTGTCGATCGCGCGCACGCGGACCGCGGGCAGGCCATCGTCTGAGGCGAGCTTCGCGACTGCTTCGACCCCGGCTGCGTGCCAGTTCTCACCCGGCTCCACGCCGACGGCTCGGCCGTTGACCATGATGCGGTTCTCCTCGTCACGGTGGAGCGTGATGACGGGGAACGGGGGCACCGTGGCCGGGTCAAGCGTGTCGGGCTCAATGCTTTGGTCGCTCATGCGGTCTTCACTCCCTGGAACTCCCAGTGCCATGCCTCGTGCGGGCCGACCCCGCCGGGTTCTGCCCATGCCGGGTGGACCCATCCGTAGGTGCCGGCGTGCTTCTTCAGCCAGGCGTAGGTGTCGTCGTCGTAGGCGATCGTGTGGTGTGACTGCGTGCCGAAGTCGACCGCGAGCGCCCACCCGTGGTTGGACGTTCCGGGGGTCGCTGCGTTGCCGCCGTACTGCTGCTTGGCCTCTTCCTGCCGCGCGAAGCTGCGGTAGGCGTCGTTCAGGGGCAGCTCGTAGCCGAACTCGTCCTTGAACGCGGCGCTCATCTTGATCAGGGCCTGCGCGGCGTCCGGTCGCAGATACATCGACCCGATCCAGGACTGGTCCTTCGTCCACGGGATGATCTGCAGCTGGCTCTGCGGGATCTTGCCGTTGTCGTACCCGCCCCACTTGCCCGGCTTCGTGCCGTTCGCTGGGGCGTAGTTGCCTGCAGCGTCCTTGACACACGCGGCGGTGCTCGTGGCCACCTCGACGCCGGCGAGAGCGTTGACGACCTTCGTCGCGGCCGCGACGTACTTCGTGTAGTAGTCGGGATCGGAGTTGATCTGCACCTTGTTCGCGGCGCGGGAGGGCGTCATCTGCTCCCATCCGGGGATGGTCTGCAGCTTCTTGAAGAAGTTCGTCGCGCTGATCTTCGGGTTCATGCGGTCCTCGTAGGACCCCCACGCCCCGTTGGCGCGCTGCTGGAATAGGCCACGGCTGTCCGGGCCTGCCGCGTCGCCGCGGTCCAGCACCCGTAGCCCCGACTCGCCCATTGCGGTCATGACGCCGACCAGCTGCGCCTTGCTGTCGAGGTGCAGTGCCGTCGCGGCGTTCATGATCGCGGCCGCGTTCGTCAGCTGCTCCTTGCCGTAGCCCTCGATCGGCTTCTCAGGGATCGATCCCTTCGCCACCGTCTGGGCGACGCTGCTGCTCGAGACGGTGCAGTCATCGCCGCCGCCGAGGAGCGTCACGACCCCAACCGGCAGGAGGAGCACCAGGGCCAGGCCCACGGCAACGATGCCGCCGGCGCCGCCGCCCTGCTCGCTCACCGGGACACCACCATCCACTGGTCCCGATCGAAGGACTGCTCAGACCCGTCGACGCCAAGCAGAAGCACCTCGGGAGTCGACCCGAGGTACACACCGACACGCGTGTCGTACACCCATCCATCAGCCGTGTGCCGCCAACGGAGCAATGTCACCGGACGGCCGCGATTCAGGTGCGGCGCTGCGACGCCGCGCGGGTCGTGCCGGCGCTGACGCTCTGTTGCCATCGGCCCGCTCATCGCGACGTCTCACTCTCAGAGTCGCTTGTCGAGGTCCAGCCCTGTCGACGCAGCTCCCGAACGATCTGCCGGACCCGCGTCGGGCTCAACCCGGCATAGAACGCCGTGTCATCCCCGCCGTGGATCACCGCTGCCTCGGCGATCGCCTCATCCCGGATCGCCCGTGCCCGGCGGTACGCACGAGTCGCCTCCGTCACCTGCTGGAGCTGGGGGCCCGTCAGGCGCTCTCGCGTCATCACTGCCCCCACCAAGCGCGAGGACCGGCTTCCGCAACGTTCGGAGCAGCAAACTGCTTTCGCCGTCGGGACCCCGTGTGCTGAACCATCGCGATCCCCTCTCGGCGCTTGCTGCCCCATCTCGTCGGTCCGCCCCTCCTCCGGGGGTAGAACCTCCGTCCCAGTATGCCCTATTTAGAGCCACACGTGTTGCTGCGCGCTCTGTTTGGGGCTTCGAGAGTTCCTTTAGTGCGCCAATAGGGTCATCGCGTGGGTAGACAGGGCAGCGGCGAACCGAACGAGTTCTCGAGGGCGTTCGTCGACGCGGTCGACGACCTCCGCATCCAGCGCGGGATCACGACACCGGCCCTCATCGCGCAGGCTGGATTCAGCCGCGGCTACTACTACAAGCGCACCCGCGGCGAGACCTCGTTCAACACGAACGACGTGCAGACGATCGCGGAAGCGCTCGGTGTGTCAGTCGGCGAGCTTCTGGAACCAGCCATCACCGAGATGGAGCGGCTGCACGCTCCTCGGGACGAGCGCCTGGAGCCTGCGCTGCTCGGCTACCGGCTTCGGAAGCTTGTCGCGCTGCACGTCGCCCGCACCCCTGCTCCCCCGGTCGACCGCGCGGTGCGTGCGGCACTCGCGAAGCGTGGACGGCTCCTGGCCGGTGCCGACTGGGAACGGCTACTCGCCGGCGAGCCGACAGACGTGACCAGTGATGATCTTCGGGCGATCGCGGACTTCTTCGATGTGCCGGCGGAGTACCTGCTGCGCATCGCGCTCCCGGGTGTCGTCGATCTCGTCGACGCGAGGCTCGAAGTGGAGATTGCCTTGGCAGAGACTGGTGTGGGGATCGCCGCTCGCTCGGTCAATGCCGCATCCGCGGCCGAGCTCCTGGCGATCGCCGAAGCGATCCGCGCCGCGGCGCCGAACGAGCGGGGAGGTACCGAATGAAGAAGATCCGCACGCAACGACTCACCACCCAGCTTGCTGAGGACGCCATCGCCAAGCTGTCCCTGCCCGCCGGCCCGCTCACCTTTGAGACGCTGCGTACGGCCGTGGCGACCTGGCTCGGTAAGCCGCTCATCATCGATCCGCTGAACTCGCTCCCTCCGCGTGACCACCCCGCGAGCGTGACGGGCTTGTACCTCGACACTGCAGACGCCGGACGGGTGTACTTCCACCCTGACGATCCCCGCCTCTACCAGCTGTTCGTGATCCTGCACGAGTTCATGCACATTGCCGCGGGACACGGAGGGTGCCACGTGCCCGTCGAGGTCATGGAGCGGGGCTATGCCGGCGTGACCGCAGAGATCACCGCGGCACGGGCCCGCGTGCCGGTGCGAACCTCGCTCGAGGATGCTGGCGCCGTCGACGTCGAAGAGCTCGTGGCGGAGCGCGGAGCGATGCTCCTGCTCGAACGCCTCCAGAAGTCCACGCTGTCTGCAAGCGAGGAAGCTTTCGCGTGATCCCAGCTGCGTTCTGGGCTGCCGTTGGACTCCTGCTCCTCCGCGTCAATGCGATCGGCAACGCAGCGCGACGTCCCGCGTTCCTTGCCGCCGCGCTTGCCGTCGTCGGCATCGCCACGGTTGGCGTCGTCTGGCCCGTCGAGCCCCTTGATGCGCTCTTGGGTGACGTCAACGCGATCGATCTGATTCAGGTACTCGCGGCCACTGCAGCGTTCTGGTTCCTGCGGGACGCCACACGCGCTCATGCTGGCTCGGAAGCCCGATCTCGCCTGCCCATCCTGATCGTCGTGCTCCTCGCCGAGACGGTCACCTTCATCGCGATTCCCGATCACAACGGGGAACCCACGACCTACATCCACGAACACCTGCAGTACCCGGCCACATGGGTGCACATCGTCATCTACATGGTCGCGATGGGCTGGTTCGCCGCCGATTCCATTGCTGTGCTCCTGCCCCAGCCCCGCGGCGTGAACATCCTGTTCATCGTCGGCTTTGCGCTCGTGGTGCTTGCGATCATCGCCGAGCTCGTCGACGTCACCAGAGTATTCATCGACGGACAGCAGACTCCCTTCTCACGGGCGATGCTCCTCGTGTTCAACAGCCTCTTCTACCCCGGCATCGTCGCCATCGGTGTCGCGCACGGATGGCGGACCCTGCGCCGGCTCATCACTGTCCTCGGGTGGCGCCTGATCTCGCTCCGCCTGCTCGTCATGTCCGCCCGCGACCGGAGCGTCGGCCGGCTGTCGTTGCGCATCCGGGGCAGCGCTGAAGTTGTTGCCGCGCAGCGGTACATCGAACTCCGCGACAAGATCGTCGCCGGCCGCCTCGAGGTCACAGAACAAGAGCAGCGCTACTTACAGCGCGTTGACGAACGGCTCGCGAAGGGAGTCACTGCATGGGCGTTATCGGTGTAGCAGCAGGGGCAACCACCCTGACGGCCATCGCGGCCGCGACAGCCGCGGGCGTGGTGGTCGCGAAGAAGGCGCTTCACCCGCGCCCGAAGCGAACCGTCACCGTCGTCGCTGTCGACTCCGCCAGCATCACCGTCCCATCGGACGAGCAGACACGATGCCCTGGTGAGTACCGCGCGTACTTCCACGACGGCCAACACAGCATCCTCGTCGGCGACGTGCTCGACGACGACGGCCGTCACGTCCGCCGGACCATCCTGGGCGAACCCGAGATCGTCCCGGCAGCGAAGGACACGCTCGTCTGGAGCGGATACCTCCTCGACACACCAGCAGCTGTGTCGTCCTCCTTCGAGGAGGTTGCGATCACCGCCGACGGCGACACCCGGAAGGCGTGGTACTTCCCCGTCGACGGCGCCACCACCTGGGCCATCCACGTGCACGGGATCCACTCGGGCCGGCAAGCCATCCTCCGCGCCGTACCCGACACCCTCTCCGCCGGCATGAGCTCCCTCGTCATCGGATACCGCGGCGACGTCGAAGACGACCGCGGCCTGCCCGCGACGTTCGGCGCAGACGAGTGGCACGACCTGGACGCGGCGATGCGCCACGCTGTCGACCACGGAGCCGAGCGCCTGGTGCTCGTCGGATGGTCGATGGGCGCGACGATCGCTCTACACGCGGCCGCGCGCTCCACACTCCGCAACCGGGTCGACGCCATGATCCTGGTCTGCCCAGCACTCGACTGGTTCGCGGCCCTGCGCGCCGGCGCGTCCAAGGCAGGCTTCCCGGGATTCCTCGGATCACTGGGCGCCCTCACGCTCACGGTCCCGGGTCTCGCCCGCTTCGCCGGCCTCCGGAAGGCCATCCCCGTGCGCTGGATGCGCCCGACCCCGCCACCTGGGCTGCCGACCCTCCTCCTCCACAGCTCCGGCGACCGCGACGTCCCCCTCGAGGTATCCAAGCGCTTCGCCGCCAAGCCCGGCGCGGCAGCCACCCTCGTGGAGATCGCGCCCTGCCCGCACGGCATGGAACTCAACCGTGAGCCCGAGCTGTTCCACGGCTCGATCGCACGCTTCCTCTCCCAGAACTCGGCTCTATCCACGGCATCCAAAGTGCACAGATAAGATACGTTTGTGCAGGGCGGAGCCGTCGACAGGGGACGTCGCGGCGCGTACGCCCGGCCTTTCGAGTCACGCACCTAGGGAGAGGGCAGCCGATGAGCGGTATCCGACACACCGAGGCGACCTCCCGAAATAGACCGCGTGTTAACACCAGACTCGTTCCCATGACCGGATCGAACGCAGGTGTGAAGCGCAATCGCCTTCCTCGTGGTGTTGACGCCGCCCGGATCCGAGACGTCGCGCTGCACCCGGATACGGGGCAGGACTACCACGACGCTGCCCGCGCATCGGGGAACCTGAGCATCTCGCTCTACCTCGAGCGCCTGCACGCTCAGCTCATCGCTGAGCGTGGCGCCCTGCCGATCCTCGACGACCCCCGGGAGGCCGCCCACACAGCCGCCTAAACGACAGAACCCCCGCACGAGGCGGGGGTCCGGGGCCTAGCCCCAAGTCATGTTCACAACCTGCTCGTGTCGCCAAACAGTCCAGGTCGTGAGAGTTCCGAAGAAGAAGCCCGGTTGGAGCCGGGAGCCTTCGTCGTACCGCCACCCCGAGAGGAGGAGGTGTCGCCATCGTAACGCACGTTGCTGCGCCCGGTATAGATCAATCTGCCCGCGTGTCCTCATCGGATACCGCTTGGGCGTTGACGCGCTCGATCGCGCCTCGTCGGTACGTGAACCGCATGATCGCGGAGGCCGACGGGACGATCCGGTCGAACAGCTACCCGTCGAAGTTCCCGACTGCAGGGCACACTCCCCCGTCGACGCCGTGGACGATCGATCTCACCGACCTTGACGGCCGGTTCTGGTTCGCCGCGTTCGACCTCGACGCGAAGACCCCTGACGACTTCGACCAGGCGGCCGAGGACCTCGGCGTGCTGGTCCGCATCCTCCGAGACGCGCAGGTGCCCCACGTGGTGTGCCGCTCGAGCCCCACGGGCGGGTTCCACGTGTGGGTGCCCCTCGCAGGCGTCGACAAGGCCACGATGGTGCAGCTCGCCGGCGCCGCACGCGCTGTCCTGCCGTCTCTTGACCACGGGCTGCTCGGCAACGACCGCACGGGCGCCGTCCGCCCACCCCTGACCCCACACGCGCGAGGTGGCGCGTCCGAGGTGATGGCCGGCGCCGACGACGTCGACGTCCTCCGCACTCCCACCGTCACCGCCGGTGACCTGCTCCGCGTCACTGCGGCATTCCGAGAGCTCCGCCCGACTGTGGATCCCGCGGACTCCTCCCCCACCGGGCCCGTGGACGCCCGCCACCGGGGGCACCGGTCCTTGCCGGCGTGGGGTGAGGCACACATGGGAACCGTTTCCGGCGGCCGCGACCCGTCCCGTACCGGCTACCTGTGCCTGCTCGCGGCCGCCGTGTCGGGGTGGACCCTCGCCGACGTCGAGCACGCCGCGAAGACCGCACCCGGCATGGAGCACTACCGCACCCGCAACCGTCCTACTGGCGGCCGCGAGCCCCGCGCCGCGGCCGAGGCTGCCGCGCGCCTCGAGCGGCAGTGGGCGAAGGCGCAGGAGCGGGCCGTGCTGTACCGGTACGCGCCCGAGGAACGCCAACAACGAGACCTCACCCAGCTGACCGGGATCGTCGACGTCGTCGAGGCCATGCTGCAGGCGTTCACCGCCTCCCCCGGCCGCTGGACCCGCACCGAGGCGGACCTGCACGACAGCACCGTCCTGACCTACCTCGCCTGGGTCTCCCTGCGCTCCGGCTCACGCGACGTCGGCGCCGCCCTCCGGTCCGTGGCGATCGCCACCGGGATCCCCTCGAGCACCGTCGACCGCTCCCTCCGCCGCCTCCACGCCGCCGGATGGATCACCCGCCGGCGCCAGGCAGACGGCCCCAACGCGGCCGTCTGGCGGCTCACAGACCGGTTTTCCACACCCTCCGTACACGTCGGGCCACTTCACGATGTGACCGCCCGCCCCCCGGCCGAGCTCTTCGACGTGAGAGTCGCCCTCCTCGACGCTCTAGAAGACCGGCTCGACGCCGGACGCCACGACGTCTTCACCCGCGCAGGACTCGGACCCACAGCCCGACGCGTCTACGAGAGCCTGACCACGGATGAGCACGCACCAGAAGTCGTCGCAGACCGTGCAGGACTCCCCCGCGGCCGCGTACGCGCAGCCCTCGCACGCATGCGTCGCTGGGCTCTTGTGATCGCGACACCCACCGGCTGGCGACGACGACTGCAGGACTTCCGAACCCACGTGGCCAAGCAGCTCGGCGTCGACGGGATCCTCCAGCGACGAGAACAGCAGTACGTCGACGAACGCGACCTCTGGGCCTGGTGGCAGAACCACCTCATCCGCAAGGCTGGCCGACGCGGCCGCGACCGCACCCCCACCACCCAGGTCGTCATCTTCCGATCCGTCGACGACCACGGTGGCCCCGAGGCATACCCGGCGTACCCATGCGCGAGCGACGGGCGGGGAGACCACCTGCGTGCGATGGAATTTGTACGGCGCAGGTGGTTGCAAGAACTGCGGGACAGCGAACTAGCCGCCTGACTTCACCACCGGAAATTCGTTGCGCTCATAGAAGTCCCGTGGCTCCTCGTTCTCTTCCGCAGCCTCGTCCCAGTCGACGGTCAGGCCGACTGCCTCGAGGCGGGAATCGGCGTGATCGATGGCTTCTCGCATGCCGCCGGCTGGGATCTCCACGAACAGGGTCTCGTAGCCCACTTCGTTGCCCTCATCGTCGTGGTAGGTGATGTGGGCGCGAGTCTCCACGTCGTGGCCGTCGTTGTCGCCCCTCTCGAGCTGGACCACCACCTTCGTCGTTTCCCCAAGATTCGCGACGTCGCCTGCCTGCTTCATGTTGCCTCCTCGGCCATCGTCCGCGGCACCAGGGCGGTGCAATCCCGTTCGAACGATCCTCATAGTTTGGCCGGTCCAGAGTCGGTGTCAACGGCATCGCTAGCAATTGATAGCAGGTGCTATTGCTATCACGTGCTTGCCACTGCTAGCCTGCTATCAGGCACTATTGTCTGCTGGATTGGGCTAGCGACTGATAGTGCGTGATAGCAACGGCACATGAAAGGGGTTGCGATGATCACCCTCGTAGGAGGAACCAAGGGAGGCCCGGGCAAGAGCACCGTGGCCACCAACATCGGGGCGGCGCTCGCTCATCAGGGCAAGAGCGTGATCCTCGTCGACGCCGATAAGCAGCGATCGCTCGCCAAGTGGCACGCGCGTCGCGTCGACGCCGGCGTTGAACCCGCGATGACGCTCGTCGAGAAGCGCGGCAACGTTCACGCCGCCCTCCGTGACCTGGACAAGCTCTACGACCACGTGATCGTTGACGTCGCCGGCGACGACAACCAGGAGATGCGGACAGCGATGACTGCTGCGGACCTGATGATCGTAGTCCTCCGCGCCAGCCAGTTCGACGTCGAGACGCTCGAGGAGTTCGACGAGGTGATCTCGACGGCCCGCGACTTCAACCCGGACCTGGAGGTCCGTAGCCTGCTCAGTCAGGCGCCCACCAACCACAACGAGACGGAGACAGAGGACGTCTCCGATTTCATCGTGGAGTACCCCCAGGTCAAGCCCCTCGAGACCGTTCTGTACTCGCGCAAGGCCTACCGCGACGCTGCCGCGCCCGGTCTTGGAGTGATGGAGCTCCCGGCATCCAAGGCGAAGCAGGCGCGGGCTGAGATCCAGGAACTCACGGCGGAGGTGTACGGCTGATGCCTATTGCACGGAACAAGAAGACGACCGTGGATCCCGACGCGATTGCCGCCTTCGGTGCCGCCGCCGAGGCTCTTCCTCCCGAAGCGCCGAAGTCGGTCCAACCGACCGGTCGGGCGAAAGCGCCGGCGCAGGGGGCGGGTGATGCGCCCCTGACGGCGCTCGTGCGCTGGCGTGGCCACGAAGCGCTCCGGGACCGCATCGCCGACTACAACAAGGCGACCCGGTACCCAAACCACGCGATCATGCTGCGCGCTATGGAGATCGGTATGGAGCAGATCGAGAAGAACGGCATGGAGTAGCAGGTGCTAGTCACTGCTAGTCACTGCTAGTCACTGCTAGTCACTGCTAGTCGCGGCTAGCGCCACCGAGCACTGAATAGCCCCTGCTATCACGTGATAGCAGGGGCTATCTTGTTTCCAGTCTGAGTCAGTATCGTTTGGCAAGGTTGGCGCCCTTCGTGCTCGCCAGCCAGATGCCCCCGGCCCAATCCGGGGGCATCACTCGTTACCGGTCGTTCCACACCCGCCGGAAGATCGGCGGGACTGGCAATGCGGCATCGGCCCAAGCGAGGTCATCTCGCCCGCCGCGACGGCCCACCGTTTCGAGCGCCGTCTTGTAGCCCAGCAGGGCGGAGTCGATCGCCAGGTTCACCGTCGCCAGGTTCGCTGACATCGTCGCGGTCACCGTGCCGTCGCCGTTGGACTGCTTCAGCTCGACGTCCGCCATGCTGATAGCACGTGATAGTGACGGGTGGGTCAGTCCTGAGACGAAGTGCCACACGCCGCGTACTTCGCCGGTACTCATCCCGATCACCGGTGCGATCGCCTGCAGGAGCGGACCGAATCCGGGTCGACCGGACAGGTCGAGCTCAACCCCGAGGCGAGCGGCATGCTCGCGCAGCCGTCGCTTCTCCGACCGCACTCGGCGAGCGTTCTCGCGAAGAGTCTTCGACTTGTCGGACAGGTCGGCCGCGTTGTCCGAAGGCTCGATCGTTGCTGCCACGATCACCGCTTTATCGTCGTGGATCAGGTCAGAGAGGCGAGTCTCGAGGGTCCGCTTCACACGCTCGAGACGATCGTCGGGAGCCACAAGCCACGTGGCGAGGCCCGACCCTTCGATGACGGTCCGAAGGAGTGGGTACAGGCCGATCATCGGGACCCGGACGTCGGTGCCATCGTCCATGAGGACCAGCGTTGTCCTGAGAGCGTCGCTGGCCACACCCAGGGCGTAGTGCACCAGGTGCGAGGTGTGGAAGGGCGCCGTTGCATGATCGTCGCCGGCGAGCTCCGAACCTGGCCGCGCGATGTCAGGGGTGCCCGTCCGATCATCGTCCGCCACCATCGAACGCAGGACCTGCATCTGCCAGTTCAGGCGCTCGTTGGCCTCCGCCTCATGCCCACCGGGACGTACGATCCGCACCATTGTTCAACCCCCCTACTTGCACCGACTAGCTCGTGATAGCGCAGGCTAGCCGCAACTAGCCCTAGCTAGCTTCTTCAGCCAGTATCCGCCGTGTGGTCGCTTTTTGTGGTACGCTTTATGTATGCCGATCGAGTGGACAACTAGTGCAGCGAAGCACCGCATCTCACAGGAGGATGCGCTGCACGCCATGCTCAACGCGACTGGCTCTGAGGAAGTGTCCGGCGCTCGTCCAGGCCAGACGAACACGGTGTACGTCGGCCACCCGCACGCGCAGACCGACCGCTACATCGAGGTAATCGTTGCCACGTGGCCGCCGAACAACATGGTGATCTTCCACGTCAATCACCTCACCGACCTCTACCGCCACCTCACCTGAGAGAGGGAAGAACCATGACGCACAACACCGACTACGACGACCTCGCGGCTCGCGCCGAGGCAGGCGAGCTCCAGCCGCTGCCTGGCACCCGCAAGCGTGACGGCGAGGCCGCAGAAGCAGGTCGGAACGCACTCATGCTGGCCACCGACACGAACACCATCGAGGAAGCGACGCGCGTCGCTCTAGGACGGCCGCGGCTCGAGCAGGAGACGCGCGGCACGAACGTCTACTGGAAGGTTCGCCCGACGCCTCAACTCGACCAGATGGCGAAATCATTCGTCGCTGAGCACCAGGGAATCAACCTCAGCGACTTGGTGCGTAGGGGTGTAGCTGAGTACATCCAAAACCACTCCACGTCGGCATCGCGCTAATCGACGCCGCCGCGAGTAGCTGATGACTCCCAGAAGCATGCCCCTGACAGAGCTCGTCGCCATCGGCTCGGGCTGGCACGGGCGTTGGGGGCGCCTGGACACCACACCCCCTTCGCTGGCGCCGTTGACGAGAGCGTTCACAGCGGAGCTGTCGATCTACCCGCCGGGAACGACGCGCAGGGAGCGGATCCTTCTCGGGATCCAGGGGCTCGGCTCGACCTGGCTCGGGTGGGTGATCGCGGCGCTCGTCGTCGTGGTCGCGATGATGCTTGGTGGCCGTTGGGGTGGCCTCGCTGCCGCAGGCGTGCTGCTTGCCCTCTGGGGAGCCGTCTCTCTGGTGACCGCGAAGCTGCGGCACAGCATCCGCTACGTGCGAATGTCAGCCAGTCCCGCCGGGGAGGCTGGCAGAGCTCGGCTCAACCACATCGCCCAGCTGCTGGATGACCTGGATGCCCAGGACCTCAGCCCAGTTGAGTACGAGCTGCAGTGGGGTCGCATCTACAACGAGGCCGCCAACGTCGCACGCGGCGCCTAGGAGGTCCGCCCGGTCAGTCGTCGACGCGGGGGAGTGCGAGGGTCTGGTCCGCTGCTTCGCGTCGAGTGATCGCCCGGTACTCGGTGGCGCGGGGCGACGTCGAACAGTTCCGCGAGCTCGGCCGAGGTGTAGTCGCCGGATCGGTGCATCGACACCAGGAGCGCTTCCCGCTTCTCGGAGAGCTTGGGCTTTCGGCCCTTCAGCCGGCCCTTCGGTCGAGCTGTGCGATAGCCGATCGGTCAAGCCCCCGCAGTGCGGCGGATGTCCTCGAGAGCGGTGTGTTCCCCGATTCTGGTGATGCCCCACGGTTCGGGAACTACAACGTGATCGGCGGGCATGTAGTGGGCGCTGTACACGCGGAAGGGGGTCCCATCGATTGGTTCGATTACAACCCGCATCCCTTCGGCGGTGCCTGCGTCTAGCCGGGCGCGCACGGCATCAGCGTCAGCGATGCGCATCCGTGGATGCCAGATGCACATGCCCTTGATTGGCACCTCGATGTCGAGGAGCCGGACCCCGCTCGTCCCGTCGCCGCCGTCAGCGATCGCGTTGAGAATCTGAGCTCCGTCCGCAAGGAGTTGGTCCATCGCAGCATCACGCGTCCCGTTCAGCGTGGCGTTCATGGACTTGTAGTTGGGGATGAGCGCGCAACGCCCTTCAAGGACCATGCGGGCAACGCGCGTCCATATTCGGTCGTTGAGGTCCGGTGTCCGGTCGGGGAACGGCAGGCTGACATCGGCGAGCCGCTCGATGACACCGAGGTCGTCTGCGTACTCGTGTACTTCATCATCGATGAGCACCGAGTCCTGGGCGTTGACCTGTGCAGTCACAGGGTGCCCGTCGACGTGCAGCTGCAGCTTGTCAGCGTCTCGGAAGCTCTGTAGGAAGCGTGTCACTCGTGCTACCGCCGCGGACGGGCGCCCGACCGGCTCCAGTGTGATGTCGGTCGATCCGGACCGGGACTCGCGGGGGAACCGCCAGAGCATGGTCAGCGCACCCTCGAACTGAGCCTCGATGAAGCCGCCTGCATCACCGGCGTTCGAGTTCAGTGTTCGGCCGTTGAGCGCTCCAAGCAACACCCCGTCGCTGCCGTATGCCTCGACGCGCGCCGCTCGAGACTCTCCAGTGTCCACGACAGGCACGATCGAGACGGCAACGTCATGCTCGACGCCGGCGAACCAATCGCTCGGACCCTCAAGGGTGAGCGATCGCACGACACGTTCGGGGAGATCAAGCCGTTTCCCACGGCCGTAGCCGAAGACGTCGGCCGCGAGCTTGCGGAGCTCGCCATCCTCTTCACCGAAGGCCGCATCGACAGTGATGCGGAGCGGTTCCATCGCAGGCGCGTCCGCGCGCTTCGGGTAGATCTCCCACACCACTTCACCATCGACGACCGCCTGCCTCCGGCCCCAGTACAAGCTGAAGGTGTCCTGCTGTGCCATGTACCGTGCGAGTCCCGCGGCTGCGTCCGTCGTTCGTGTCGGTTGCACGTCACGTCTACCGATGCGGTCGAGGACGTCGTGAACGGCGTCTCGTACAGCCCAGTCGTGCACGTCCGGGTGCTGTACCAGAAGCTTGTCGAGCTCAACAGTTCCCAAGATGTGCGTCGCGACGGACGAGCCGCTTGCGAGACCGGTGACGAACTTCTGTTCCGACGCGGTGAACTGTTCGGGGACTACGAGAGTCCAGCGAGCAGGGTCGTGCTGCAACGCGGTGTTGAACGACTTCCGAATCTGTGGACGCCGGCTCTTGCCCCATCCCGAGGAGAAGCCCTCGGGGAAGTGCTTGAGCTGGTAGATGTGCACGATTCGCCCACTGGTGGGATCGCGCAGCTCGATGTCGATGCCGTCATCCCCGCCGCGGCCATCGGGGGCGACCGCGGTGAGGCCACGCGCTTCTCCGTCCCGTGTAATGAGCACGTTGACGATGCGCTCGAAGTCGTTGCGCTCGAGCCGAGTCCAATCGACCGGTGTAGCCATGGTCGGATCGTAGCTCCGTGGGCGGACACCCCCGGGCGAAGTACGAATACGACCGTTTCTGGGACGTCTCTCGTCCGACATCCCCGTGACCGGCGAGGGCTCGCTGTTCGTGTTGCAAATGGCAGTGCCTGAATCAGCGTCGCGTGTCGGGCGGGGAAACGAGTTTCGCTACACCGCACGTGAGTAGACGAGGTGCAGCCGCCAGTCCTGCTCGCGGGTGTGCTCTTCCGACGGCCGCTCCTCGCTGTCCTGGGCGGCAGCGTGCTGTCGGCGTTGATCGAGTTCCTCCAAGCGGTCGCGCCAATCATCGGACGCGCCTGCGACGCCAGTGACTGGATCACGAACACCATCGGTGCCGTCCTCGGCGGACTGATCGCAGGCGCCGCCCTGGCGCTCAAACGACGCAGCCGCGCAACCAGTTGAACGACATCCACACCGGGCATCCCTGACACGTCTGTCGTCGGCCGCTGGCACCGGGGCTACCCGCACCTGGCTGTGCTCACACGAGCGCGCCGCCGGCGGCAGTCGGGCAGCCGGTGTGCTCCCGCTATCGGGCGCACGTGAGGGAGGGGGTTCGGCGCTGTCTGCAACGGGTGGTGAAGCCGGAGATCAGCGCCGAACCAAAGGGGGAAGGATCGTTCTGATCCACCGATCATGCCCCCCGCATTGCAGGATTGCCCGAGCACCAGGACCACGTCAACCGGCTATCGGATCGACGCCTTCTTGACTGCGCTGAGTGGCCAGTCCGGGGGCTATGCAGGCGGTCCTGACATTGGGACACTGGGTTCACCTCGGTTGGTTACCGGGCAGAGCGTCCTCCCCTTTTCTGATCCGGGGAGGAACACGCTCGAAAAAGCGTCCGGCAGCCCGGGCGCTCCTTCTTCAGGGCGGGGCATCCACCGTGCGGGCGCGTGCAGGGGTTCTCCCGCGAGCTCGAGCGGTGTGCGGGACGCCGTGAAGAAGCCTCGCCGTCGCTGCAGTGGTTGTGTGCTGGCGATTTTCTCTTCCGGGCGTTGGGAACCGGCTCGCCCGGCAAGGACGCCACGACGTCGCGGCCGCTGCGTCGCAATCACGAGTGCGTGCGTGTCGGTCTCGTGCGACGGCCGTGACTGGTTGTGCGGTTGGCGGGTCGTATGCTCACCGGGTGAATCAGCGGTGCCAGAGCACGTTCGGGCGTTGGCGGTGCAGGCTGGACCGCGATCATCGCGGTGCACATCGCGCTCGAACGACGGACGACGACGCGACATGGAATGGGCCGCTCGCCGGCCGTCAGCTGCCCGACCTCTGACGCCACACCGTCTGCACCGGTGAGCGGAGAACGGCGCTTGGGGACTGATCAGCAGCACACGATGCGGCGGCGCCGCACCATCGGCGGTGTGCAACCCCGAGCATCGATGCGCGCTTGGACGCGGCAGGTGGCGAGATCCTGTGTCCGAAAGTCGCATCCGCTGACGGAGGCAAGGCCGCGGCGTACTACCGTCTCAGAGAACCGGAGCTACGGCGGCCGCTGTCTGTCGGGCCGTTGACCTCGACAGCACGATTGTGACCACCGTGAAGTACATCGTCTACAACACCACCCTTGTCCTCGTCGGTGACGACGTTGCGGCCGCCGTGATGCACTACGCGGCAGCGGTCGCACTCGTTGGATCGACCGAGGTGGTGGAGGTCCCAACGTTCGATACCGTCGGATGCGCGGCGGAAGCGATGATCCTCGTCGGTCCTGGGATCCCGCTGGCGGTGCTTGCGGCGCCGGACGACGTTCTCGAAGAGGAAAGCCCGGTCTTCGTGGCGGAGCTCGCCGCCCGCCGCGCGGACGTAGTCGCCGATCGGCGCCGTTCAGAACCTGACGTCGCAACACCATGAGGCGATCGCCGTCTCCGCCGCACAGCTGACATCAACGCAAGGCGCCTTCGCGCAGTTCATTACGCGCTCCAGGGGTGACGAACCTGCCAGCGGGCCCAGCCCTCGAGCTGGGCCTTCGCATTTTCCAGACTGCTGTGACTACCACCACGTCCACCGGTGGTGAGCGCTACCGCGTACACCCGCGAATACGTGAACGAGGA
>Ga0308164_10000542_pt1 | contig 60625 bp, 43 predicted proteins | sample PhyTR2_FD_201031 | JGI IMG/M metagenome (GOLD analysis project Ga0308164, IMG submission 201031) | Phyllosphere microbial communities from UC Gill Tract Community Farm, Albany, California, United States - DLSLT.R2 | ecosystem: Host-associated > Plants > Phyllosphere > Unclassified | place: USA... | reverse complement strand
TGGCGGACGCGAGTTCGCCATTTTTGTATGTGCAAGTCCCTATCAATCCGAATTGGCTGACCATGTTTGAATTTATTCGTAATCATCAACGTTTGATGCAGATTCTCCTGGCGATCATCATCGTCCCATCGTTTGCCCTCGTTGGTCTCGAAAGTTATAAAGGTTTTGGCGACGACGCCACCACCATTGCCAAGGTAGGCGGTCAACCGCTGTCGCAGCAAGAGTTCGACAACGCCTTGCGCAACGCACTCGACAACTATCGCCAGCGCATGGGTGAACAGTTCGACCAGAAAATGTTCGATACGCCCGAGTTCAAGCAAAACATCCTTGACCAGCTGATCGCCGAACGCGCGATCGGCGTAGAAACCGCCCGCGCCAACCTCACCATCAGCGAAGCGCAGCTGCAGCGCGCGATCATGGACCTGTTTGGCGGTCCGGCCAATTTCGACAAGGAACGCTACGTCGCCATCCTGGCGCAGCAAGGCATTACCGGTCCCCAAAATGATGCCCGCATGCGCCGCGACATGGCACTGCAACAGCTGGGCGGCGCCGTGCAAGGCACCGGCTTCGCGCCACGCACGGTAGCCACCGCGCTGTCCAACATCGGCGCCCAGGAGCGCGAAGTACAGGAACTGCTGCTGCCGGTCGCCGATTTCGTGCCGCAAGTTAAAGTCACGGACGCCATGGTGAAGGCGTTCTACGACAAGAACAGCAAATTCTTCGAGATTCCCGAACAGGCCAAGATCGAATACGTGGTGCTCAACAACGAAGCCGTACTGAGCCAAGTAAAAGTGACCGATGCCGACGTTGCCAAGTACTACGAGGCAAATCAGGCTGCGTTCACCACGCCGGAAAGCCGCCGCGCCGCCCACATCCTGGTCGCGCTGAAAAAAGGCGCCAGTGCTGCCGATACCGCTGCTGCCAAGGCCAAGGCCGACGCCATTGCGGCAGAAGTACGCAAAACCCCGGGCGACTTCGCCAAGATCGCCAAGGCCAAGTCGGAAGATCCGACGGCCGAGCAGGGCGGCGATCTCGACTTCGTCACCAAGGGCAGCCTGCCAGCGCCGCTGGAAGCCGCCGTCATGAAGCTCAAGCAGGGCGAAATCAGCGATCCGGTGCAAACGGAGTACGGTTTCCACGTGCTGACCGTTACTGCACTGACTGCGGCGGTCGTCAAACCGCTCGATGCCGTGAAAACCGAAGTCGCCGATGCCTTGAAAAAATCGCAGGCGTCGAAAAAATACTCGGAAATGGCGGAAACCTTCACCAACACCGTGTACGAACAGTCGGACAGCCTGAAACCGGTGGCCGACAAGCTGGGCCTGAAAATCGAGACCGCCAGCAACGTCTCGCGCACACCGTCGCCGGTTGCCGGCGCTGCCCCGTATAACAACGCCAAATTCCTGACCGCAGTGTTCTCGAACGATGCGATCGGTAACAAGCGCAACACGGAAGCCGTGGAAACCGCGCCAAGCACCCTGGTGGCCGGCCGCATTGTCGAGTTCAAACCGGCGTCGAAACGTCCGCTGGCCGAAGTCGATGCAGCCATCCGCCAGCGCGTGACGATGGAAGAAGCGGCCAAGCTTGCTGCCAAGGCCGGCGCCGAAAAACTGGCTGCCGCGCAAAAAACCGGTGATGCTGCGGGCTTCGCTGCCGCCAAGCTGGTATCGCGCAGCAAGCCGGAAGGTTTGAACGGTCTGGCGCTGCAGGACGTCATGAAAGCCGATACCACCAAACTGCCAGCCTACGTGGGCGTGGACATGCCGGGCATCGGTTACGCTGTGTATCGCATCGGCAAGGTGCAGCAGCCTGCGCAACAGGATGCTGAGCGTCGCAAGCAGGAAGCGGAGCAGATCGGGACCATCATTGCCCAGCAAGAGATGTTTGAATACATCGAATTGCTCAAGCAGCGCGCCAAGGTCAAGGTGCTCAAGCCCATCGCCACGGCAACCACCGTGACCGAAGTAAAAGAGTAAACAGTCTGTACAAAAAAAGCCGCGTCGATCGCGGCTTTTTTTTTGCACCCGCACCGCCGGTGCCGGGCGGGGTCAGCGTGCGTTGGCGATCAGCCATTGTGCTGCCGACGTAAAGTCCGCATCGGCAATATCGTCAAGCTGCACCGGTACCGCCTGTCCATACCGCACAAAATTACGGTCGATCGATTTCAGGTACGCCGGATCGTAATGCGCGGCCAGGAGCTCCTCCACCAGTTGCGGCATGGCGCCGCTGTCGGCCATGGCTTGCCAGCGGCGGATTTTTTCCTTGCCGTGCAATGGCGCCAGGTGTTCCAGCTGGCCGTTCAGCAAGGCGGGGTCGCGCAGAAAATGGTCGTAGTCCTGCAGCAGCAGCCGTACGCGGTCGGCGCGCGCGAGCGTGAGGGCAATGCAGTCGGCGCCGCGCATGCTCTCCATCAGCGCCGCCGGCACCCGCAACTGGCCCACCTTTTTACTTTCCGATTCGACGAATACCGGCAGCGCCGGATCGAACCGCCGCAGTCGGTCCCAGATGCGGCTTTCGAACGCCTTCTGGCTCGGCTGCGCCTGGCTGGGCAGTTGACCGAGCACGGAACCGCGATGCATGGCCAGCTGCTCCAGGTCCAGCACTTGCGCACCGTGCGCGGCCAGCACCTCCAGCAGCCGGCTTTTGCCGCTGCCGGTGGTGGCGCAGATGACCTTGAAGCGCAGCGTGGGCGCCAGCTCGAGCGCGGCGTTGACCTCGGCGCGAAAGGCCTTGTAGCCGCCGTCGAGCTGCACCACGGGCCAGCCGATCTTGGCCAGGATGTGCGCCATGGCGCCGCTGCGGTTGCCGCCGCGCCAGCAATATACGAGCGGGCGCCATTCGCGCGGCTGGTCGAGCCACAATTGTTCGATGTGCAGCGCGATGTTTTTCGCGACCAGTGCCGCGCCCAGCTTCTTCGCTTCGAACGACCCCACCTGCTTGTACATCGTGCCCACGCGGATCCGCTGTTCGTCGTCGAGCACCGGCGCGTTGATGGCGCCGGGCAGGTGGTCTTGCGCGAACTCCATCGGGCTGCGGGCGTCGATGATGGCGTCGAAGCGTTCGAGTTGCGGCAGCACGTCGGTAATGCCCAGTACTTCAGGATATTTCATTTTGCCTTGATCGATTGTTGCAGTACGGGCCAGATATTATTCAGGATCGTCGGGTGGGCTTCGGCCAGCGGGTGCAGCCGGTCGGGCTGGAACAGCTGGGTTTTTTCGGCCACGCCGTCCAGCATGAACGGCACCAGCGGCGCATTCAGGTCGCGGCTCAGGGTGCCGTACATGGCATAAAACTTCTCGGAATAATCACGGCCGTAATTGGGCGGGATGCGCATGCCGATCAACATTACCTTGGCGCCGGATTTGCCGGCAGCATCTGCCATGGCCTTGATATTTGCCTGGGCCGCTGCCACGGGCAAGCCGCGCAAGCCGTCGTTGGCGCCCAGTTCGATCACGACCAGCGCCGGTTTATGCTTGGAGAGCAAGGCCGGCAGGCGCGAACGGCCGCCGCTGGTGGTCTCGCCGCTGACGCTGGCGTTGACGATGTCGGCATCGAGTTTTTGATCCTTGACCTTTTTTTCTGCCAGCGCCACCCAGCCCGTGCCACGGGCGAGGCCATACTCCGCAGAGAGGCTGTCGCCGAGCACGAGGACGGTTTTTGGTGCAGAATAAGCGCTCGCCGCCGCCGTCGCCATGAGCAGGGCAGCGGCAGCGTGTACACTGGCTTTCTTGGCTGTACCACCGAACAACGTATTTGCTAACTTATTTCCCATATTGCGCATGCCTGATTTCCCTAAAGCGTCTTCGAATTTCGTGCCGGATGGTCCCGGATCTCATGCAGAAACTGCGGCAGCAACCGTGGTTGCCGCCAGCGATGTCAAATCGGCGGCGATCGTCGTCAGCGGCCTCGCCAAGCGCGTGGCCGATGCCAGCGGCGAGCTGACTATCCTGCATGAGGTGGATTTTACCGTGCAACGGGCGGAGACGCTTGCCATCGTGGGCGCGTCCGGTTCCGGCAAATCGACCTTGCTCGGTTTGCTTGCCGGCCTCGACACCCCCAGCGCAGGCAAGGTCATCCTCGATGGCGTGGATATTTACGCATTGGACGAAGACGGCCGCGCGGCGCTGCGCAAGGCCAAGCTCGGTTTCGTATTCCAGTCGTTCCAGTTGCTGGCCCACCTGACGGCCGTGGAAAACGTGATGCTGCCGCTGGAACTGGCCGGTGTGGCCGGCGCCCGCGACAAGGCGGAAGCGATGCTGGCGCGCGTCGGCCTGTCGTCGCGCCTGAAACATTATCCCAAATACCTGTCGGGTGGCGAACAGCAGCGCGTGGCGCTGGCGCGCGCGTTCGTCAGCGAACCGCCGCTGCTGTTTGCCGACGAACCCACCGGCAGCCTCGATGCCGCCACCGGCGAAGCGGTAATCCAGCTGATGTTCGAACTCAATCGCCAGCATGGTTCCACCCTGGTGCTGGTCACGCACGACCAGTCGATGGCGGCGCGCTGCGCGCGCACCATTACCATTGCGGCCGGGCGGCTGGTGTGATGACGGGAGTGCGCATGCAGAAAATTTCGTCCATCCGTCATGCATTTGCTCTGCGGCGTGCATGCCTCGGCGCGTTACTGGCGCTGGCCCTGGCTGCGCCTGCGGTCCACGCCCAGCAAGCGCTGCGACCACCGGCGGCAGGGCCGGTCATGTCGGCCGCGCAGTGGCGCCAGGCCGCCGTCGACGACATCGAGGCCGCGTACCTGATCACGCTCGACGACCATCCCGGCGTGTACGATCCGGCCAATCCGGCGTTTGCCGGCAACCTGGAACAGGCGCGCGAAGGCGGGCTGTCGCTGGCGGCGAAGGTGCGTGACGGCGCCGGCTACGCGGCGGCACTGCAGCACTTCAACGCCTTGCTTGGCGACGGCCGCGCGGGCGTGGTGCTCAAGGACATGCCGCCTTCCACCCCGCGCTGGCCCGGCTTTATCTCGGCGTGGCGCGGCGAAAATATGTTCGTGGTGTCCACCACGCCCGGCGGTCCGGCCGTGGGCGCGCGCATTGCCGACTGCGACGGCAAACCGATCGGCCAGCTGGTGGAAAGCAATGTGTTCGACTTCGGCCAGCGCAGTGGCGGCAACGGCCCGTGGTGGTCGTTCGCGCCCGACGTGTTCATCGACCAGGGCAATCCGTTCATCACCTTGCCGGTGCAGTGCATCTTTATCGACGAAGGCCGCGAATCGCGCCTGACATTATCGTGGCGTCCGATGGACGAGGCGGCGCAGCGCCTGCGCGACGACAGCTTCAATGGCATCACGCAGCCCATCGGCATCACCACGCCGCGCCCGGGCCTGTATTGGGCCGCACTGCCCACGTTCCAGCCTACGGACATCGAGCGCGCCGCCTATGGCACTCTGGTGCGCGAAGTGCAGCAGAACCGCCAGCGCTACCAGGACGGCGATGCCGTGGTGATCGACCTGCGCGGCAACCAGGGCGGCGACGCCGCGTGGGCGCTGAAGTTCGCGCAGGCGCTGTGGGGCGAGGCGCGCGTGAATCGCCGCATCAAGCTGGCGCAGGCGCGCCAGGCTGTGTGGTGGCGGGCGTCGTTCGCGAATATCGCGCATACCTCGTTCGAGGCGGCGCGGCAGTCGGAGCAGCAGCCAACTCCGCGCCAGCTCGATTACGATCCGGTCGCGATCAGCCGCGGCATGCTGGCGGCGCAGTCGCGCGATGATAAATTCTATCCCGATCCGGCGCCAGCGGTCGTCATCAGCGACAGTGACCGTGCCGATAGCTTGCCCGGCGATCCGCCGGCCTTCACCAAGCGGGTATACGTGGTGGTGCCGGGGCAGTGCTCCGGCGCGTGCCTGGAAGCGCTCGATGTCTTTTCGCTTTTCCCCAACACCAAGTTGATCGGCGCGCCCAGCGCTGGCGATTCGTCGTACACCGACATCCGCCTCGAGCCGCTCAAGTCCGGGCTGGCAAGCGTGATCGTGCCGGCCAAGATGGTGGTGAACCGTCCGCGCGGCGCCGGCACGTACTACACGCCGGCCATCCTGGTGAACGACCTCGAATGGTCGCAGCGCGCATTCCTCAAGGCGATCGAGGCCGACCTGGCCAAGCGCTAGTCGATGGCGGCCGGCCTGGTGCGCGCTGCGGTTTGCCGCCGCACCATGCGGTTCAACGCGGTGCGGATCGCCGGTATCAATTCGCCGGCAGTCAGGCCTATCGGTCCGATGCCTGCCGCCACCAGGTCGTCTGCCGCCGCGCCGTGCAGCCACACGGCTGCCAGCGCCGCCGGCCACGGCTGCCACCCCTGCGCCAGCAGGCTGCCGCACAATCCCGACAACACGTCACCGGTGCCGGCGGTGGCCAGCGCCGCATTGCCGGTGGGGTTGATCACGCATTGCCCATCCGGTGCGGCGATCACCGTGCCCGAACCTTTCAAGATTACCACCGCTTGCAGGCGCGCCGCCAGCGTGCGCGCTGCCGCGACGCGGTCCGCCTGCACCGCCGCTACCTGCACGCCCAACAAGCGGGCCGCTTCGAGCGGATGCGGCGTCAGTACGGCGCACTCGGCGCAGTCGGCACCGTTGGTGCATTCGGCAAGCTTGGGACGGGCGGCGAGGGCGGTTTGCAGTGCCGGTGTGGCGGCTAGCACGTTGAGGGCGTCGGCGTCCGCCAGCAGCGGTCCTGCGCTGGCGATGGCGCGGGCCAGCAGATCCGTCGCGGCGACGGAGGCGCCCAGGCCGGGGCCGATCACCACCGTGGCCTGGCTGATATCGAAACCATCGGCCAGCCTGCACATCAGTTCCGGCTGGCCGCTGTCGGCCGCCAATGCCTGTTCGGGAAACAGCACGTACACGCGTCCGGCGCCGCCGTGCAGCGCCATGCGCGCAGCGAGCAGCGGCGCGCCGCTCATCCCGGGCGCGCCGCCTACCACGGCCACGTTGCCGTAGCTCCCCTTGTGGCTGTTCTGCCGCCGCGCCTGGAGCTGGTCGGCAAACAGAATTGGAGCATTCAGGTGCAGCTGGACGTGGGGAGTCCACGCGCCATCGATGTCCAGCGGCGCCACTGCGACCGTGCCCGCATGATCGCGGCCGTCAAGGGTGTGCAGGCCCGGCTTGTCGCCGATGAAGGTGAGGGTATGGCTGGCGGCGACGGCCACACCGCCGGGGCCGACGACGGCGCCGGTGTCGGCATTGAGTCCGCTGGGCACGTCGAGCGCCAGCACCGGGCAGGCCAGCGCGTTGATGACGTCCACCAGCGCGGCCAGGGGGCCGGTGACGGGGCGGGCAAGACCGATGCCGAACAGGCCATCCACCACCAGGTCGATATCGGACCATGGAAGCGGAGCCTCGCAGCCGATGATGTGCGCCGCGCTGGCCGCCGCGCGCTGCCACGCCGCACCGCGTTCGGCCGATTGGGCGCCAGCCGGCGGGACATGCAGCACGATGACCTGCACGCTGGCTGCGCCGGGGCCATCATCTGCAAGATTTGCAGCCAGTTCCAGCGCATCGCCGCCGTTATTGCCGGGCCCGGCCAGCACCAGTACCGTGACCGGCCGGGTGTGACGCGCGAGCAGGGCGCGCGCCGCATCGGCGCCCGCGCGGCCGGCGCGCCGCATCAATTCGCCCGCAGGCAGGTGGGCGCCGGCTGCGCGTTCGATGGCGCGCAGCTCGGCCACGCAGTACAGGGCAGAAGGTGAATTCATGCCCCGATCTTAGCATCCGCTTGCGGGCGGGCGGCGCCAAATTGTTCGTGCCGTGCTGGGCGACCGGCCATGCACGCACTACAATAGCCGTTCACGTGAACAGCGAGGCATGCATGGATTGGCAATTCTGGATCGACCGCGGCGGCACCTTCACCGACATCGTGGCGCGCCTGCCCGACGGCACGTTGCGCACCCTGAAGCTGCTGTCGGAAAATCCGGAACACTATCCCGACGCGGCGCTGGCCGGCATCCGCCGCATGATGGGTGTGGACAGCCACCAGGCGATCCCGGTGGACCGGGTGGAAGCGGTGAAGATGGGCACCACAGTGGCCACCAACGCGCTGCTCGAACGTAAGGGCGAGCCCACCGTGCTGGCCATCACGCGCGGCTTTGGCGATGCGCTGCGTATCGCTTACCAGAACCGCCCGCGCCTGTTCGACCGCCACATCGTGCTGCCCGAACTGCTGTACACGGAAGTGATCGAGATCGACGAGCGTGTCGGCGCCCACGGCGACACCGTGGTGCCGCTCGACCTGACCGCTGCCCGCGCCGGTCTGCAAAAAGCCTACAACAAGGGCCTGCGGTCGGTGGCCATCGTGTTCATGCACGGCTACCGCTATCACGCCCACGAAAACCGCGTGGCGCAGGTCGCACGCGACATCGGCTACACCCAGGTGTCGGTATCGCACCAGGCCAGCCCCATGATGAAACTGGTCGCGCGCGGCGACACTACCGTGGTGGATGCCTACCTGTCGCCCATCCTGCGCCGCTATGTCGACCAGGTGGCGCGCGAACTGCCGGGCGTGAACCTGCAGTTCATGCAGTCGTCCGGCGGCCTGACCGATGCGCGCGCGTTCCAGGGCAAGGACAGCATCCTGAGCGGCCCGGCTGGCGGTATCGTGGGCATGGTGCGCGCCAGCCAGCTGTCCGGTTTCGACCAGGTAATCGGCTTCGACATGGGCGGCACGTCCACCGATGTGTCGCATTTTTCCGGTGCGTTCGAGCGCGTGTTCGATACGCAAGTGGCCGGCGTGCGCATGCGCGCGCCCATGATGAGCATCCACACGGTGGCGGCGGGTGGCGGCTCGATCCTGCATTTCGACGGCAGCCGCTATCGGGTAGGCCCGGACAGCGCGGGCGCCAATCCCGGCCCCGCCAGCTATCGCCGTGGCGGCCCGCTGGCGGTCACCGACTGCAATGTCATGCTTGGTAAAATTCAGCCCGATCATTTTCCGGCACTGTTCGGCGCCGACGGCAAGCAGCCGCTCGACGCCCACGCGGTGCGGGTGCAATTCGTGGCGCTGGCCGCGCGCATCGCTGCGGCCACCGGCAAGGCCACCACGCCGGAGCAGGTGGCGGCCGGGTTCCTCGATATCGCGGTGGGCAACATGGCCAACGCCATCAAGCAGATTTCCGTGCAGCGCGGGCACGACGTCACCGGGTACACGCTCACCAGCTTTGGCGGTGCGGGCGGCCAGCATGCGTGCCTGGTGGCCGATGCGCTGGGCATGACCACGGTGTTCGTGCACACGCTGGCCGGCGTGATGTCGGCGTACGGCATGGGGTTGGCCGACCAGTCGTTGCTGCGCGAAGCGGCGGTGGAAGCGCGCCTGGACCAAGACGGCTTGCCCGATCTCGAAGCGCGGCTGCATGCGCTGGGCCGCCAGGCCCGCGCCGACCTGCAATACCAGGGCGTGGACGATGATCGCATCGCGCTGATCGAACGCGTGCACCTGCGTTACGAGGGCACCGACACCGCGCTGATCGTGCTGTTCGACGATATCGACGGCATGCGCCAACAGTTCGAGGCCGCGTACCGCAAGCGGTATTCGTTCCTGATGCAGGCGCGGGCACTGATCGTCGAGGCGGTATCGGTGGAAGCCGTGGGCGCGTCCGATGCGCCGGCCGAGCCGCTGCCGCAGGCCGTGCCGGGCGCCAGCCAGCCCGCCACGCCGGCGCCGGGCGCGGTCGTGCCCATGTTTTCGGGCGGCGCCTGGGTGCAAACCGGCCTGTTCCAGCGCGACCGGCTCGCCGTGGGCGACGTCATCGCCGGACCGGCCATCATTGCCGAAGCCAATGCCACGACCATCGTCGAAGCGGGGTGGCAGGCCGAGGTCACGCCGCGCCAGCACCTGGTGCTGCGGCGCGTGGTGGCGCTGCCGGCGCGGCGCGCGATCGGCACCAGCGCCGATCCGGTCATGCTTGAAATTTTCAACAACCTGTTCATGTCGATCGCCGAACAAATGGGACTGCGGCTGCAAAACACTGCCTATTCGGTCAACATCAAGGAGCGGCTCGACTTCAGCTGCGCGATATTCGATGCCGACGGCAACCTGATCGCCAACGCGCCGCACATGCCCGTGCATCTCGGTTCCATGGGCGAGAGCATCAAGACCGTGATGCGCGAGAACGCCGGACGCATGCAGCCCGGCGACGTGTACATGCTCAACGATCCGTATCACGGCGGCACCCATCTGCCCGATGTCACGGTGATCTCGCCCGTGTTCGACGCGGCGGGCGCGCACATCCTGTTTTACGTGGGTTCGCGCGGCCACCACGCCGACATCGGCGGCACCACGCCCGGCTCCATGCCGCCCGATTCGCGCACCATCGAGGAGGAGGGGGTATTGATCAGCAACTTCAAGCTCGTGGACGGCGCCAGCGGCCATTTGCGCGAAGCCGAAACGCGCGCCTTGCTGGCAGGCGCGCGCCATCCCGCGCGCAATCCCGACCAGAATCTGGCGGACCTGCGCGCCCAGGTCGCGGCCAACCAGAAAGGCGTGGAAGAACTGCACAAGATGGTCGCGCACTTCGGCCTCGATGTGGTGCAGGCGTACATGGGCCACGTGCAGGACAACGCCGAGGAGGCGGTGCGGCGCGTGATCAGCGCGCTGCGCGACGGCAGCTACCGGTTGCGGCTCGATAACGGCGCCCAGATCGAGGTGACGGTCACCGTCGACCATGACACGCGCAGCGCCGACATCGATTTTACCGGCACGTCGGAACAGCTCGACAACAACTTCAATGCGCCGTCGGCCGTGTGCATGGCGGCCGTGCTGTACGTGTTCCGCACCCTGGTCGATGACGACATTCCGCTCAACGCCGGCTGCCTCAAACCGCTGCGCGTGATCATCCCGCCCGGCTCGATGCTCAATCCGCATTATCCGGCGTCGGTGGTGTCGGGCAACGTGGAAACGTCCACCTGCATTACCAATGCGCTGTACGGCGCGCTGGGCGTGATGGCAGCAGCGCAGGGCACGATGAACAATTTTACGTTCGGCAATGCCCGGTACCAGTACTACGAAACCATCAGCGGCGGCTCGGGCGCCGGTCCCGGTTACAACGGCGTGTCGGTCGTGCAGACCAATATGACCAACTCGCGGCTGACCGATCCCGAAATCCTCGAATTCCGCTTCCCGGTGCGGCTCGAGAGTTACCGCATCCGCGCCGGCAGCGGCGGCGCCGGCGAATGGCGCGGCGGCGATGGCGGCGTGCGCACGGTGCGCTTCCTGGAGCCGATGACGGCGGCCATCCTGTCCAACAACCGCATCTACCCGCCGTTCGGCATGGCCGGCGGCAAACCGGGGGCGCTGGGCCGCAACACGGTGCGCCGCGCAGACGGCCGGGTGGAACAGCTGGGCCACATCGGCAAGACCGACATGCAGGCCGGTGATGTGTTCGAGATCGAAACCCCGGGTGGGGGCGGCTTCGGTCCGCCCTGATCGACAAGAATCTCCCAATTGGCAAACTGTAAGATTTCTTTAAGGCTAGTGAAATTGTTTTTCGGCTACTTTGGTTTTTTTTGATCAAACTCTGATAAAATCGCTCCAATGCAATCACACTTGGCTTGCGCCAACATCGTGATGCCCTGATTCGATGGCGTTTGCCGTTCGCGTCGTCGTCGGCCCAAAAATCGCCGGCAGTTGCCTACTCACTGTCCGTTCATTTTCTGGAGCCCGCGCCATGCGTATCAAAACCTTCCTGCTGTCCCTGTTCGCCATTGCCGTTGCCGGCACCGGTGCTGCCAACGCTGCGACCAACCTGGTCACCAACGGCAATTTCGAAACGACCACCAACGGTACCAACAAACAATTAGCCAAGGCCACCACCACCGCTGCCGACCGCACCACGCTGGCGGGCTGGACCAGCTACAACGGTAACGACGGCGGCTACAATTTCGTGCTGGCCGCCGACACGGTCAAGACCAGCAAATCGGCGATCTGGCTGAAAAGCGACGTCACCGGCTACAGCAACGGCTTTACGGCAGCCAACCATGGTAATTTCTTTGCCTCGGACGCACTGTACTGGCCTGGCTCTCTGTCGCAAACCATTTCCGGCCTGACCAAGGATGCCTACTACACGCTGACCTTCGACTATGCGCTGGCGCAGCAGGTCGGCTTCAACGGCGCCAACAGCAATAACTACTGGCACGTGCTGTTCGGTGACAGCAGCTACAATTCGACCGCGCTGAGCATTGCCGACGGCGGCTTCAGCGGCTGGGGCACCGTGTCCACCACGTTCAAGGCATCGAGCACCAGCCAGGTGCTGTCGTTCCTGGCGCAAACGAGCTCGCCGGGCGCGCCGCCATTCCTGCTGCTGGACAACGTGACGCTCGCTGCCGCCGTACCTGAACCCACCACCTGGGCGATGATGCTGGGTGGTTTCGGCCTGGTCGGTTTCCTGGCCCGTCGTCGCCAGCGCGCCCACCTGGCGTAAGCAGTTCCGTGCCCGTGTCGCTGGCCGAATTCTCCGGCTCCGTCCTGCGCCTGACCGTCTGGCTGGTGCTGCTGACAGTGCTGTTCGTTCCGCTGGAGCGCTGGTTCGGTGCGCGCCACGCGCCGCGCCCACGGCGCGAACTGTGGCACAACATCGCGTACTACGTCATCAGCAGCCTGGTGCCGATCTTGCTGCTCAGCGTGCCGATGGCGGTGCTGGCGGTGCTGGCGCAGCACATCGTGCCGGCGTCGCTCGCGGCTGCCATTGCGCAGCTGCACCCGGTGGTCAAACTGGCGCTGGTGTTGCTCGTGGGCGAGACCGGTTTTTACTGGGGGCATCGGCTCAGTCATGAACTGCCATGGTTGTGGCGCTTTCACGCGGTGCACCACAGCACCGAGCACATGCATTTCCTGGCGAATACCCGTACCCACCCGGTCGACATGGTGATCACCCGGCTGTTCGGACTGGTGCCGCTATACCTGCTGGGGTTGGCCGGTCCGTCGGTGGCCGGCAGCGGGGCGCCGGCGTTGCTGATGGTGGTGGGCACCTTGTGGGGATTTTTTATCCACGCCAACCTGCGCTGGCGGTTCGGCCCGCTCGAATGGCTGGTCTCCACGCCCGCGTTCCATCACTGGCATCACAGCCGCAGCGACCATATCAACCGCAATTACGCATCCACCTTGCCGGTGCTGGACCGCATTTTCGGCACCCATTACCTGCCGCGCCACTGGCCGGCCGACGTGGGCACCGACACGCCGCAGGCCCCCACGCTGGCCGGTCAGTTGCTCGATCCGCTGGCACCCGCCAAAAACATCCGCTCCGGCCAGCCCTGAACGCCTGATTTCGATACCGGTGGTAGCGCCACGCGGTACCTGCCACGGCATGCTTGTTGGCCATCATGCCACGCTTTACAGTCGGCGTTTCATTGCTGTTCTGGGAGGCACTTTGCATAAGCTGAAAAAGATCTTGCGTGGACGCACCTCGGCAAATGCTGCGGTGCTGTCGGCATTTTTCCTGTGCGGCCTGTATTTCGCGTCGTGGTGCCTGATCAATCACTGGTCCAGCATGCCGGGGACGCTGATTTTCTACCGCTGACCGCCATGCTGCCGCGTCAGGCGGTGGTGGCGATACCGTACTTGCGCTGGGTGTGCTGGTACTGCGCCAGCAGCGCGTCGAGCGACGGATGGCTGGCGTCGATCTTGCGCATGCGCTCGAGCAGGTAGGCAGCCTGCTCGGCCAGCGGCGCTTCCCAGCCCATGTCGTCGAGCTGCTTGAGGATGGCCGACGCGGCGGCCGGCAGCAGCGCCATGTTGGCGGGCGCCTTGCGCAGGCCGGCGTTCAGGGTATCGACGGCGGCGCGCAACTCGCCCTTGCTGCGTTTTTCTGCGGCCTGCGCCAGCAGTTCGCCCACCTGCACCTTGATCTGCTCGCCCATGCCCTGGGCCAGGTCGTGGCGACCGGCTTTCTCAAACACTTCCACCGCGTCATCCATCGACACGCCGCTGTCGTCGGCATTCATCAGGCCCAGCATCACGGACGAAGCCTGGTCGTCGAGCTTGACGTTCAGGCAGCTGTGGACCAGGTCGAGCTTGAGACCGGTGGATAGCCCGCGCGAATTGGGCATCAGGTTGACTGCCGTGGTCAGTTCGGCAGCGGCGGCCGTGTGGTTGCCGGCCAGCTCCTGCACCATGCCGGCGGCAATCGCGCGGCAGGTGTCGGTGTTGGCGTTGCTGCGCAGCGAGCGCTCCATGTCGCGCAGCACGTTACCGGCCTGGTGGGCGTCGCCTTTCTTGACCAGGGTTTTGACCAGTTTGACGTGGTCTTCGGGATCGCGGAATTCCGAGTACTTGGCCTTGGCGACCACCTGCTTGAACGCCCGTTCGGCAGCGCCGACGTCGCCTGTTTCGAATGCCACTTCGCCCAGGTGGCGCAGGCGGCGCACCATGTGCGGCGAAATGTCAATTGCGTCTTCCAGGACTTTTTTGGCCGACTGCTGCTGGCCCAGCGCCTGCAGCGTGCGTGCCAGTAAATCGTAGGCTGCCATGAAGGTGGTGTGCTGTTGCAGCAGGTCGGTCAGGGTCTGCTGCGCCTCGACGAACTTGCGCAAGCCGAACTGGCAGCGCGCCAGTCCCAGCCGCGCCCAGGCGGTGGGGCGGTTGAGCAGGATGGTCTGGTAGATCAGCTCGGCCTCGACCAGGTCGTCGATCGAGACCAGCAGCTCGGCGCGCAGGCGCGCGTAATCGAGCGCATAGCGCGGGTGGTTGTGCTCGCCGTCCTTGCAGCCGGCAATGGCCTTGCGGATATTGCCGGCGGCAACGTTCTGGTAAATCGGCCAAAACACTTCGCGGCGGTCCACCGCGCGCCGGATGCGCTGCAGCAGGGCGTCCACCGTGAACGGTTTGAGCACGTAATCGGTAGGCGCCAGCTCGACCGCGCCGATCACCCGGCTGTACACGCCCTCGGACGTGATCATGATAAAGATGCTCCACGGCGGTATCAGCCGGTGGTGCCGCAGGTCTTCCAGCAATTGCTGGCCATCCTGGCCGTTGTTCTCGCTGCCGTTGCCGAGGTCGTATTCGCACAGCACGATGTCGAACGGCTTCTTGGTCAGCTGGCGGATGGCCGTGCCGGAGCCCACCGCGTATTCGATCCGGGTGATCTCGCACTGGTTCAGCATATTGTGCAGGCTGCCGCGCATGCCCGGGTTCGGGTCCACGATCAGCACCGACAAATCGCCATATTCCGCCATAGTTCCTATCCATGCTCTAGTTCGTCTTAGGATAACCGAAGCTTGCCTGTCGCACGCGTTTTTGCATCCGGCAAGTCACATTTGACGGCGCTGCAGGCGGCGAATGTTGCTTGCGGAATACTTTATCCGCACGGCCGTACGCATCTTGGCGCTGTATCGGCAGAGAGGGAAGAGGTATAATGCGCGCAAAAGGAATTATGCAAGACCCATGCTGCATGCTCGTGTTCAATCTTCGCCCTTTAATCCGCAGCCACGCTGCATCAACTACCTTCCAACCATGTTGATACTCCCGGGCTCCAACGCCCTGTCCGCATTCCGCAGCCAACGCCTGTTAAACCAACTGCAAGCCGCGCTCCCCCAGGTCGCTGCCGTGCAGGCGCGCTATGTCCACTTCATCGATGCTGCCGAACCGCTGTCGGCTGACGACACCAGCCGCCTTGGCGCGCTGCTGACGTACGGCGAGCCGGCGCACCCCGACAACGCCGATGGCGCGGTCGAGGCGTTCGTGGTGATCCCGCGCTTCGGCACCATTTCGCCATGGGCCTCGAAGGCCACCGACATCGTGCACAACTGCGGCATGGCGCACATCAAGCGCGTGGAGCGCGGCATCGCGTTCCGCATCAACCTGAAAGCCGGCATCCTGGGCAGCAGCATCGGCGCGCCGAAAAAGCTGTCCGACGACGAAGTGCAGACCGTGGCCGCCCTGTTGCACGACCGCATGACGGAATCGGTGCTGCGCCACGCTGACGAAGCGGCCGGCCTGTTCCGCACGCTCGACGCCAAGCCACTGGAAACGGTGGACGTGATCGGCGCCGGCGCCGCCGCGCTGGACCGGGCAAATACCGAGCTGGGCCTGGCGATGTCGCAGGACGAGATCGAATACCTGGACGCGGCATTCACCCGCGCCGGCCGCAATCCGACCGACGTCGAACTGATGATGTTCGCCCAGGCCAACAGCGAACACTGCCGCCACAAGATTTTCAATGCCGACTGGACCATCGACGGCGTGGCGCAACCGAAGTCCCTGTTCGGCATGATCAAGAATACCCACGAGCTGCAGCCGAAAGGCACCGTGGTCGCGTACAGCGACAACTCGTCGATCATGGAAGGCGCCACCGTGATGCGCTTCTTCCCGCAAGGCGCGGGCCAGGAATACGCCCCGGTCACCGAGCTGACCCACACCCTGATGAAAGTGGAAACCCACAACCATCCCACCGCGATTTCGCCATTCCCGGGCGCCTCCACCGGCGCCGGCGGCGAGATCCGCGACGAAGGCGCCACCGGCCGCGGCGCCAAGCCGAAAGCGGGCCTGGCCGGCTTCACGGTGTCGAACCTGCTGTTGCCGGGCGCCGTGCAGCCGTGGGAAGTCAATGCCGAAGGCGTTGCCTACGGCAAGCCGGACCGCATTGCGTCGGCGCTGCAAATCATGATCGACGGCCCGCTGGGCGGCGCCGCTTTCAGCAACGAATTCGGCCGCCCGGTACTGGGCGGTTACTTCCGTACCTACGAACAGAACGTCGGCAAAATGTTTGCTGGCGCAGCCGACACCGTGTTCGGCTACCACAAGCCGATCATGATCGCAGGCGGTATCGGCAACATCTCGTCGCAGCACACGCACAAAAACGATATCCCGGTTGGCAGCCTGCTGGTGCAGCTCGGTGGTCCCGGCATGCGCATCGGCATGGGCGGCTCGGCGGCGTCGTCGATGGCCACCGGCACCAACACGGCCGACCTCGACTTCGACTCGGTCCAGCGCGGCAACCCGGAAATGGAACGCCGCGCCCAGGAAGTCATCAACGGCTGCTGGCAGCTGGGCAAGGACAATCCGATCATTTCGATTCACGACGTGGGCGCCGGCGGCCTGTCGAACGCGTTCCCGGAAATTACCAACGACGCCAAGCGCGGCGCGATTTTTGACCTGCGCAAGATTCCGCTCGAAGAGAGCGGCATGGCGCCAAAAGAAATCTGGTCCAACGAATCGCAGGAGCGTTATGTGCTGGCCATCGCCCCGGCAAGCCTGCCGCTGTTCCGGGCGCTGTGCGAGCGCGAGCGTTGCCTGTTTGCCGTGGTCGGTACCGCCACCGAAGAACGCCAGCTGAAACTGATCGATCCGGAACTGGGCAACAACCCGGTCGACATGCCGATGGACGTTTTGCTGGGCAAACCGCCGAAGATGCAGCGCGACGTCGCGCATGTGCACCACGACCTGGCCGCGCTCGATCTGACCGGCATCTCGCTGGAAGAAGCCGCCAAGCGCGTGCTGCTGCTGCCCACCGTGGGCGACAAGTCATTCCTGATCACCATCGGCGACCGTACCGTGGGCGGCATGTCGGTGCGCGACCAGATGGTGGGGCCATGGCAGGTGCCGGTGGGCGACTGCGCGGTTACCACCATGAGCTTCGAGGGTTACCTCGGCGAAGCGATGTCGATGGGCGAGCGCACGCCGCTGGCCGTGATCGACGCTGCTGCCTCGGGCCGCATGGCCGTGGCCGAAGCGATCACGAATATCGCGGCAGCACCGATAGCCGACATTTCCGACATCAAGCTGTCGGCCAACTGGATGGCCGCGTGCGGCCAGCCGGGCCAGGACGCGGCGTTGTACGACACCGTCAGGGCAGTCGGCATGGAACTGTGCCCGGCCCTCGGTATCAGTATCCCGGTGGGCAAGGATTCGCTGTCGATGCGCACTACCTGGAAAGATGAGGGCGAGGCCAAAGCCGTGCTGTCGCCGGTGTCGCTGATCGTCTCCGCGTTTGCGCCGGTGTATGACGTGCGCAAGGCGCTGACGCCGCAAATCAGGACCGATGCCGGCGACACCGCCATCATCCTGATCGACCTCGGTCGCGGCAAGAACCGCCTGGGCGCCTCGGCGCTGTCGCTGGTGATGAACCAGCTCGGTAACGACGCCCCCGACGTGGACAGCGCCGAAGACCTGAAAGCCTTCTTTGCCGCGATCCAGCAACTCAATCGCGACGGTAAGCTGCTGGCCTACCACGACCGTTCCGACGGCGGCCTCTACGGCACGCTGACCGAGATGGCGTTTGCCGGCCGCGCCGGCCTGTCGATCAACCTCGACATCCTGACCCTGGAGCAAGGCCATGGCGCCGACCAGGGCGATGCCAAGAACTGGGCCGGCCAGATCGCCGAACGCCGCAACGAACAAACCCTGCGCGCGCTGTTCTCGGAAGAGCTGGGCGCCGTGATCCAGGTCCGTGCGGACGAAAAATCGCTGGTGATGGATGTGCTGCGCACGTTCAACCTGGGCGCATGCAGCCACATCATCGGCAAGCCGAACGACCGCGGCGTGATCGAATTCACCCGCGACGCCAAGCTGATCTACAGCCAGCCGCGCGCGGCGCTGCATCGCCTGTGGAGCGAAACCAGCTGGCGCATCGCCCGCCTGCGCGACAACCCGGCCTGCGCCGATGCCGAATACGACCGCCTGCTCGACGAGCAGGATCCGGGCATGCAGCCGATTATCACGTTCGACCAGTCGGACAATATCGCGGCACCATTCCTGGCCACCGGCGTGCGGCCACGGGTAGCGATCTTGCGCGAGCAGGGCGTTAATTCTCATATCGAAACCGCGTATGTCATGCACCAGGCCGGCTTTACGGCAGTCGATGTGCACATGAGCGACTTGATTGCCGGCCGCGTGAAACTTGACGACTTCCAGGGCATTATTGCCGTTGGCGGTTTCTCGTACGGCGATGTATTGGGCGCCGGCGAAGGCTGGGCCAAAACCATATTGTTTAATGCGGCGCTGTCCGAGCAATTCGCCCGGTTCTTTGCGCGCGGCGACAGTTTCGGGCTGGGCGTCTGCAATGGTTGCCAGATGATGAGTAATCTGAAATCGATTATTCCTGGTGCTCATGCCTGGCCTAAATTCACGACGAATAAATCGGAGAAATTCGAAGCGCGCTTTGCCATGGTAGAAGTATTGGACTCGCCCTCGATATTCTTCCACGGTATGGCCGGCACTCAAACACCGATTGCCATTGCGCACGGCGAAGGATATGCCGATTTCACCCAGACCGGGAATATGACCGAAGCAGTGCAGGCAATGCGCTTTGTCGATAACCGGGGCGCTGCTACCGAAGCGTATCCCTATAACCCGAATGGCTCGCCGCAGGGCATTACGTCGGTCACCACGCTCGATGGCCGCTTCACCGTCATGATGCCGCACGCTGAGCGGGTATTCCGTACCGTGCAGCAATCGTGGCACCCTGAGGCATGGGGCGAAGATTCGCCGTGGATGCGCATGTTCCGTAACGCCCGCAAGTTCGTCGGCTAAGCGCCGGCGCCTGACCTGGAAAGCCGGGGCGCTGCGTCTGCAGCGGCCCGGTTTTTTTTCGTCCCGACACCTGTACGCGCCAAGCTCTGGCATGAAGGCGCCAGTTACTGGCGCACCTGCTGCGCTTTGCACGCAATACCACCCCGTAAACGACAAACGCCCGGCAGCGAGCCGGGCGTTTCATGGCAGGCAGCGTAACCGCTGCCCGGTCCGGCATTACTGGACCTTGGCTTTCTTCAGCAACTCTTCGCGGTACGCAGCGATCTTGGCCTGCTGCAGCGACTGCGCTACCTGGCCCTTGACCTGCTCGAACGGTGGGAACTGGGCATCGCGTGGCGCTTCGTCCAGCTTGATCACGTGGTAGCCGAACTCGGTTTTTACCGGGGTTTCGGTAATCGCGCCTGGCTTCAGGGCCACCATGGCGTCGGCAAATGGCTTCACCAGTTTGCCTGGGGACATCCAGCCGAGATCGCCACCATTGTTGGCGGAACCGTCTTTCGATACCTTGGCCAGCTCTTCGAATTTACCGCCGGCTTTAAGCTTGGCGATAATATCCTTGGCTTCCTGTTCGGTGGCCACCAGGATATGACGCGAGTGATATTCCTTGCCGCCATTGGCTGCCTTGAATTTATCGTACTCAGCTTTGGTATCGGCATCCTTGACCGGATTCTTTTTCACATAATCGGCCAGCATGGCGTTGATGATGATGCTCTGGCTGGCATTATCGATGGCAGCCTTGACGTCGGCCTTGGTGCCATAACCTTGTTTGCTGGCTTCTTGCAGCAATACTTCGCGGCCGATCAGCTCTTTTTTCACCATTTCGCGCAGTTGCGGGCTGTCAGGCTGCTGGCCCTGGGCGACCACCTGTTTGACCATCTGGTCGACCTTGGCGGCGGGAATGGCTTTGCCGTTGACGGTTGCGGCGTTTTGCGCAAACGCTGGGGCTGCAGCAACAGCGATCATTGCTAACAGCAGGCGGGCTGGTTTCAACATCATTATCTAATCCTTTAAAAGCTTGAGATTGCACGTGGACGTGCATATTACCAACGTAAAACCAAAAACGGCGCCCCGGAGGGCGCCGCCTGGCATAACATTACTGCACTTTTGCTTTCTTGACCAGTTCTTCCTGGTAAGCTTGAACTTTCTTCTGCAGCAAGCCTTCCTGTACCTGGCCCTTGACTTCTTCCAGCGCCGGCAGCTTGATGGCACGGGTGTCGTCGACCTTGATCACGTGCCAGCCGTTAGGCGTTTGCACTGGCTTCTCGGTCACGCCACCTTTTTGCAGGTTGACGAACGCGGCCGAGAACACGGGAGGGAACGACGACGGGGTAGCCCAGTCCAGGTCGCCGCCATTGGCAGCCGAGCCGGTGTCTTTCGATTGCTTGGCCAGGTCTTCGAACTTGGCGCCGCCTTTGAGCTTGGCGATCACGTCGTTGGCTTCAGCCTCGGTACCCATCACGATGTGACGCACGTGGTATTCCTTTTCGGCCGCTGCGGCGGTGACCGCGCGGTCGTACTCGGCTTTGACGTCGGCATCCGAGACCGGATTTTTCTTGACGTAGTCGGCCACCAGGGCGTTGGTGATAATGGCCTGGCGGGCATTGTCGATTTGCGCTTTGACAGCGGCATCCTTACCGAAGCCTTGTTTTTCGGCTTCCTGCATCATTACTTCACGGCCGATCAGGTCTTTCTTGATCAGTTCGCGCAATTGCGGCGAATCCGGCTGCTGGCCTTGGGCGACGACTTGCTTGACGACTGCGTCTACACGCGAGCTCGGAATGGCTTTACCATTTACTACGGCAACATTTTGTGCAAACGCAGGTACGGCGGCAACGGCGAGAAGTGCAATCAGCAAACGGGCTGGCTTGAAAGTCATTATTAATTCCTGTAGGGGGAAAGATTGAGCGAATACCGGAGGAGGGAGTTGGATCTGTTATCTGTTTATATGTTCAAATATTTCTCAAACCGATAGACCATGCTCATCCGCCGGCACAACATCATACTTCGGACGGTGCCAATGCAGTAATGGCCAATGCATGAATTTCTTTATGCATCATATCGTTCACGGAATCATACACGAGTCGATGTCTTGTGACGAGTTTCTGGCCTTCAAATTGTAACGAAACAATTCGGACACTGTAATGGCCGCCGCCAGAGGCAGCGCCGGCATGGCCGGCGTGTAAATGCGAGTCGTCGTCGAGGGTGAGTTCGACCGGCGCCAGCGCCGCTTGCAGGCGGCTGCGGATGCGTTCCATGCGGGTATCGGTCATGCTGCATCCTTCATGTGACGCGAGAGATAAACCGTCTGGCCGATAATGAAGACGAACATCAGCGCGGTGGTGCCAAACATCTTGAAATTGACCCAGGCGTCGGTATTACCTTTGAACAGGACGAAGGCGACATACCAGTTCAACAGGCCCATGACCGCAAAGAAGGCCACCCAGGCCAGGTTGATGCGGGTCCAGCTACTGTCCGGCAATTCCACGAATTCGCCCATCGACTTGCGCATCAGGTTCTTTTTGAATGCCAGGTCGCTGAGCAGCAGGCCAATGGCAAACGACCAATATACGATGCTGAGCTTCCACTTGACGAACGCCTCGTCGTGCAGATAGATGGTGAGGCCGCCAAAGAACACGAACATCGCCAGTGAAAACCACATCACGCCTTCGACCTTGCGGCCGCGCACCTTGAGATAAAGGATTTGCAGCATGGTGGCCAGGATGCCGATCAGGGTGGCCAGCACGATGGGCGCCTGGTCCGGGGTAACCGAACCGCCGGAAATGAGGCCGCTGAAATACGTGTTGGTGAGCAGCTGGGCCGCCTCGGCATGCATGCCGGCCAGCTTGTAGGCGCCAAAGAACAGCAGGACAGGGAATAAGTCGAACAGGAATTTCATGTTGCCTCGGTTACCTTAGTTAACGTGCAGATTAATCTTGCGGGTCGAACCGCAACGAAGCCGAGTTGATGCAATAACGCAGCCCGGTTGGTGGCGGACCATCGGGAAACACGTGGCCAAGGTGGGCATCGCACACGGCGCACACGATTTCGGTGCGCAGCATACCATGGCTGCGGTCCACGATCTCGGTCACGTTGGCCGGATCGATGGCCTCGAAGTAGCTGGGCCAGCCGCAGCCGGAGTCGAACTTGGTATCGGAACGGAACAACGGCGTGTTACAGCACACGCAAGTATAAATCCCGTGTTCGTGGTGATCCCAGAATTTTCCGGTAAACGCGCGCTCGGTGGCGGCGTGACGCGTGACCTGGTACTCCATCGGGTCGAGCATGGCGCGCCATTCGGCGTCGGACTTGATAACTTTTTCGTTCATGGTGATTACTCGCTTAAGAAGAACAGCTGACTTCAAGATGGCTGGCCCAGTCGGGGGGCAAGGCGGCGTAGTGTTCGTGCTCGGGCTGCTCGTCGAACGGCTGCTGCAATACCTGCAGCAGGCGCGCCACTTCCGAGTAGTCCTGTTTTTGCGCAGCATCGATGGCCACCTGGGCCAGGTAATTGCGCAGCACGTATTTGGGGTTGATTCTGTTCATCGCAAGCTGGCGCGCGGTATCGTCGCTCGCTTCGGCCTGCAGGCGTTGCCGGTATTGCGCGGCCCATGCATCGAAAGCCGGACGGTCGAGGAACAGATCGCGCAGCGGTTCGTCACCGCTGGCGTCGGCCGCGCGCAGGCCGCCCAGGCGGCGGAAGAACAGCGTGAAATCGACGCCGTTGGCCTGCATGACGGCGAACATGGCGTCGCACAGCGCGCGGTCGGCGTCCGCGTGGTCGGGCAATCGCGTCAGGCCCAGCTTGGCGTGCAGCAGTTCGTCGAGCTTGTCCGCGAACGCGGGCTGGTAGCTGTCGAGCGCGACCTGCGCATCGTCGGGCTCGCCGATCAGCGGCAGCAGCGCCTGCGCCAGCGCGTAGCAATTCCAGTGGCCTACCTGCGGCTGGTTGGCATACGCATAGCGCCCCTGCTGGTCGGTATGGTTGCAGATATGGCCGGCGTCGAACGCTTCCATGAAGCCGTAAGGGCCGTAATCGAGGGTCAGGCCCAGGATCGACATATTGTCGGTGTTCAGCACGCCGTGCATGAAGCCGACGGCCTGCCAGTGGGCGACCAGGTGGGCGGTGCGGCGCGTCACTTCCGCCAGCAAGGCCTGGTACGGATTGGCAGCGGCGCGCAGGTCCGGGTAAAAGCGGTCGATCACGTAGTCGGCCAGGATTTTTAACTGTTCTGGCTGCTTGCGGTAGTACCAGTGCTCGAATGAACCGAAACGCACGAAGCTGGGCGCCATGCGCACCACCACGGCCGCCGTTTCCACCGTCTCGCGCATCACGCCCTGGCTGGAGCCGGCCACTGACAAGGCGCGCGACGTGGGAATGCCGAGCCCATGCATCGCTTCCGAGCACAGGAACTCACGGATCGACGAGCGCAGCACGGCGCGGCCATCGCCCATGCGCGAATAGGGCGTGCGGCCGGCGCCTTTCCATTGCAGTTCCAGTGGACCGGCGCCGGTGTCGACATCGCCGAACAGGATGGCCCGGCCGTCGCCAAGCTGGCCCGCCCACACGCCGAACTGGTGGCCGGAATAGACCGCCGCCAGCGGCAATCCACGGTCCGGCACGGCATTGCCGACCAGGACGTCGAGGCTGGCGGCCACCTGGTCGGTGGTCAGGCCGATCAACTGCGCGGCCGATGGGCTGACCGCGACCAGGTACGGTGCCGGCAGCGGGGTGGGCATCAGGCGGGTGTGGAAGGCCGGCGGCAGGGACGCAAACGAATTGTCCAGCGGCAGCAGCGTCAGTGAGCTAGTGATAATGAGTCCCGGAGAAAGTGCCAGCCTGCAGGGCCGGAAAGCGCGATTTTACCGCAGCGCGACGTTCCGCGTCGCGTGCCGCCCGCTGGCGGGCAGCGGCAGCCACGCGTTGCGCCGGGAATACAGAAAGTAGGGCGCAGCGGCTGGCACAGCGGGGGCGGCAGGGCGCATGGTTGCTGGGTTTGCGCAGCATTACTATCTGAAAGTTGGTTACTTCAGCGATAAATTGATTGACGGCAATAAGTGAAACCACTTACATTATTGCCTCTAGGCATTTTATGCATGTTTTCCATCCGGCCATTGCACTGCCAGGCCGCACGCAGACCGCCTCTGCCCCCAAGAGAAGATAATCTATGTTCACTAGTTTAACCATCCGCACGCGGCTGATCGCCTCCATGACTTTCCTCGGCCTGCTGATTATTTCCATCGGCGCTATCAGCCTGTTCGGCATGAACAAGGTCAATTTCGCGTTGAAAGACGTGTATTCGAACCAGATGGCCTCTGCCATCATGCTGGGAAATTCGAAAAACTTCCTCAACCGCGCCCGCTTCGTCATCGACCGCGGGGTGTTCCATCCCGATGCGCCGGACCTGGAGAAGACCCTGGCCCGCGCCGAAGGCTTTATTGTCGATGGCGACAAGGCCTGGAAGGAATATCTGGCGCTGCCACTGGCAGGCGAGGAAAAGCAGCTGGCCACCGATCTCGATGCCAAGCGCACCACGTACATCGGCTTCCTGCGCGAACTGATGGCCGCGATCCGCTCGCAAAACACCGAGAAAATCGATGACCTGGCGATGAACAAGATGAGCAAGGAGTTCGGCGTGTTCGACGCCGCCTCCAACAAGCTGGAAAAATTCCAGCTGACGTCGGCGGAAGACCATTACAACGAGAGCCAGACCTTCTTCAAGGCGTTCGAGATCGGCTTCATCATCGCCTTGCTGGTCGGCGCGGTTGCCATCGTGTATTCGAGCCTGCGCTTGCTGGTGGCCATCCTCAAGCCGCTGCGCGCTGCCCTCGGCCACTTCGACCAGATGGCCGCCGGCAACCTGGCGAACCAGATCACGGTCGAGCGCGATGACGAAATGGGCAGCCTGATGCGCGGTTTGCTCAAGATGCAGGAGCAAATGTCCACCACCGTGCGCGGCATCCGCAACGGCAGCAGCTCGATTGCCACGGCCAGCGCCGAAATTTCGCATGGCAACCTGGACTTGTCGCGCCGTACCGAAAACCAGGCCGCTGCGCTGGAAGAGACTGCCTCGTCGCTGGAAGAACTGACCACTACCGTGCGCCACAATGCCGACAATGCACGCCAGGCCAACCAACTGGCACTGACCGCACAGGACGTGGCCAGCAAGGGCGGCCAGCTGGTCTCGCAAGTGGTCGACACCATGAGCACGATTAACGGTTCGTCGCGCAAGATCGCCGACATTATCGGCGTGATCGACGGCATCGCCTTCCAGACCAATATCCTGGCGCTCAATGCAGCGGTGGAAGCGGCACGGGCTGGCGAACAGGGCCGTGGCTTTGCGGTGGTCGCCACCGAAGTGCGCAACCTGGCCCAGCGCTCGGCCGCAGCAGCGCGGGAAATCAAGGAATTGATCACGGCGTCGGTGGAGCAGGTCGATGCCGGTTCGCAGCTGGTGGACAAGGCTGGCGCCACGATGGACGAGATCGTCAGCAGCGTGGAGCGCGTGACCGGCATCATCAGCGAAATCATGGTGGCCGGTGAAGAGCAAAGCGAAGGCATCAACCAGATTAATCAGGCGATTGCCCAGATGGACGAAGTGACACAGCAAAATGCGGCGCTGGTGGAAGAAGCCGCTGCGGCAGCCGGTTCGCTGCAGGAACAGGCCGCTACGCTGGAGCAACTGGTCAGCACCTTCAAGGTCGATGCGCAAGCAGCGCCGCGCCTGGCGCGCCAGCGTCCCACCCTGGCGCTCGGCAATTAATTCACGTTAGCCGGCGCTCATCGACGTCGGCCAGCAGCGCCGACACGTAAAGCAGGAAGCGGTCTTCCAGCCGCGACAGATCGAGCCCGGTAATCTCGCCGATGCGGCGCAGCCGGTAGTCAAGCGTGTTGCGGTGGATGTGCAAGGCCTCCGCCGTGGCGGCCAGGTGGCTGTCGTTGCGGAACCAGGTGTCGAGCGTGCGCTGCAGCAGCTCCTTGTTCTTGTCTTGCGCCTGCAGGCGCAGCATCGGTTGCCGCAGTTGCTCGGCTTGCCAACTGGCGCCGAGCCCGGACAACAATACCGGCAAGGCCTGGTCGTAATAGCTGTAGCGGCGCCGGCCACCGTCGCGGCTGCGACCGATGCGGGCGGCGGTGCGCGCGCTCTGGTACGAAATGGCCACCTGGTCCAGTCCTGTCAGCGCAATGCCTACCGTGAGCGCATAGGCTTGGGCGCCTTCGTCGTCGAGCAGGGCGGCCAGCGCCTGCAACTGGCGTTGCGCCCAGCTGGCCGCATCGACCTGTGCCTCGTAAAAATCGAGGATCACCAGCTCGTGCGAACTGGCAGCGGCCGTCAAGGCCGACGGTTGCCGCGCCAGCAGCCGCAATTGCAGGCGCTGGATTTCGCTGAGCGCTTCCACCGTGCCGGCCGCGCGGTCGTCGAGTTCGAGCAGGAATACCAGGTGTGGCCGGCGGAAATCGGCGCCCAGCCGCCGCGCCCACGCTTCCATGCCGGCGCGGGCGCCGGGGTCGCTGCTGATCAGTTGCAGGACGAACGTTTCGCGATAGCGCGAATCGCGTTGCAGCGCGCCCGTCAGCTGCGCCTGTTCGAGTATCATTTCCGCGGTAAGGCGCACCAGCTCGCCAAACTGGCGCACGTCGTCGGGGGCGCCGGACAGACCGATGGCGCCGCACAACTGGCCGTTCACCGACAGCGGCAGGTTGATGCCGGGCTGGGCGCCGTGCATATTGCGGGCGCCCTCGCTGTCGATTTCAACCGGTAACTGCTTGGCCAGGGCCAGCATGGCGCCCGTGTGCAGTTCGCCGATGCGCGCCGGATTGCCGCTGGCCACGATGCTGCCGTGGGCGTCCATCACGTTGACATTGTAGGGAATGATTTTCATCGTGCGGGTGACGATGTCTTGCGCCAGGGCGCTATTTAACAGGGACATAATCGGCAGTCACGCGGTGTGGGGGTTGGATGGCGTCATGTCGCTATTGTGCCAAGGAACGAAGAATCATGGGCGGAATGGCGTTTTTCTGTGGGAACTATTGGGCAGTTGCCCAGTAAATGCACGGTTCGATGGCATTTTATCGTGCATTTGGCCGATGATTTTTGCCCGGTGTTTCCAGATAATCTGGCGGTCGATAACAATGACACCACAATATCTAGGAGACCTGCATGGGCAATTCCACTACCAGCGCCGCCGTCCTTGACGGCGCCTACAAAAAAGCCACCTGGCATCTGATTCCGTTTATCTTTGTCTGCTATTTCTTTAACTACCTGGACCGCGTCAACGTCGGTTTTGCCAAGCTGGAAATGCTCGATGCACTCAAGCTGAGCAACACGGTGTACGGCCTCGGCGCCGGGATTTTCTTTATCGGTTACGTGCTCAGTGGCGTGCCCAGCAACCTGATTCTGCATAAACTGGGCGCCCGGCGCTGGATCGCGGTGATGATGATGGCGTGGGGCGCGCTGTCGGCCGCCATGTTGCTGGTCACCACGCCAACGTCGTTTTACGTGCTGCGCTTTTTCACCGGCGTGGCGGAAGCGGGCTTCTTCCCGGGCATGGTGCTGTACTTTACCCACTGGTTCCCCTCGCAGAAGCGGGGCCAGGTAATGGCGCTGTTCATGTCGGCAATCCCGATCTCGGGCCTGATCGGCGGTCCGCTGTCGGGCTGGATGCTGGCGCACTTTTCCGCCGGCCAGGGCGGCATGGCCGGCTGGCAGTGGCTGTTCCTGCTGCAAGGCATCCCCACCGTGCTGCTCGGCATTGGCGTGTACGTTTACCTCAACGACGGCATCGCCCAGGCCAAGTGGCTGACCGCGGAAGAAAAAGCCGCCATGCAGGGCGCGCTCGACGACGATGAAAGGCAGCGCCAGGCCACCAGCACCGTGGTGCAGTCGATCGGGGCCGTGCTGCGTAACGGCAGCGTGTGGATGATGGGCGCGATTTACTTCAGCATCCAGATGGGCGTGTATGCGATTAACTTCTGGCTGCCGTCGATCATCAAGTCGCTCGGTTACGACAGTGCTCAAACGGTGGGCTGGCTCAGCGCCATCCCGTACCTGTTTGCTGCCGTGTTCATGGTGTGGGCCGGCCGTTCGGCGGACAAGCACCGCGAGCGCCGCTGGCACGTCAGCGCGCCTATGCTGATGGGCTTGTTCGGTTTGCTGATGGCGGCCAATTTCTCCAGCAATCCGCTGATCGTCATGATCGGCCTGTCGATGGCCACCATGGGCGCGCTGGCGGCGTTGTCGATGTTCTGGTCGCTGCCGGCAGCGTTTCTCGGCAGTGCTGCAGCAGCGGCCGGCCTGGCGCTGATCAATTCGCTGGGCCAGATTGCCGGTTTTGTCAGCCCGTTCCTGGTGGGATGGATCAAGGATGCCACCCAGAGCACGGACGCGGCGCTGTACGTGCTGTCCGCTGTCATGCTGCTGGGCGCGCTGCTGGTCCTGCGCGTGCCGGCCAAGCTGGTTAATCGATAAGAAACACGACTATGAGTTCGCAAACAAGCAAGCAACTGAAAATCGTCATCGCCCCGGATTCTTTCAAGGAAAGCCTGAGCGCGATGGAGATCGCCAATGAAATCGAGGCGGGTTTCCGCGAAATTTACCCTGACGCGCTGTACGTCAAGGTGCCGGTGGCCGATGGCGGCGAAGGAACGGTACAGGCGATGATCGACGCCAGCGGCGGACGCCTGGTGACGGTGCCGGTGCGCGGTCCGCTTGGCGAGCCGGTCGCGGCGTTCTACGGCATGATGGGCGACGGCGCCACGGCCGTGATCGAAATGGCGGCCGCCAGCGGCCTGGAACTGGTGCCTGCCAACCGCCGCGACCCGTTGCGCACGACCAGCTACGGCACCGGCGAGCTGATTCGCAATGCGCTCGATGCCGGCGCCCGCCGCTTCGTGCTGGGCATCGGCGGCAGCGCCACCAACGACGGTGGCGCCGGCATGGTGCAGGCGCTGGGCGCCCGTTTGCTGGACGCGGCCGGCAACGACCTGGCGCCCGGCGGCGGCGCCTTGAGCGCACTGCACCGCATCGACCTGTCCGGCTTTGACGCCCGCATCCGGGACTGCGTGTTCGACGTTGCGTGCGACGTCAGCAACCCGCTGGTGGGGCCGCAAGGCGCCTCGCACATCTTCGGTCCACAAAAAGGCGCCACACCGGCCATGGTGGCCACGCTCGACGCCAACCTCGCCCACTATGCGGCCGTGATCGCGCACGAACTGGGACGCGAGGTGGCCGACGTCGCCGACCTGCCCGGCGCCGGCGCCGGCGGCGGCATTGGCGCCGCCATGCTGGTGTTTTTAAATGGCAACTTGCGTCCGGGCAGCGAGATCGTCACCGATGCCGTGGGCCTCGACGCGGCCGTTGCCGACGCCGACCTGGTGCTGACCGGCGAGGGCCGTATCGACAGCCAGACCATCCACGGCAAAACCCCCATCGGCGTGGCGCGTGTGGCCAGGCGCCATGGCAAGCCGGTGATCGGGATTGCCGGCAGCCTGGAGCCGGGCGCGGGGGTGGTGCACGGACATGGCATCGACGCCGTGTTCAGCGTGGTCAACTGTCCGTGCTCGCTGGAACGGGCACTGGCCGACGCCGCCTACAACGTTCGTACCTCGGCGCGCAACATCGCTGCAGTGTTGCACTTGGGAACTCAGCTGGCGTTGTGATACAGTCATTTCCTGTGGCCAGAGCTGCACACAGGAAGGATTTTATGGCGCAAGACCGTGGGGAAACCAAGTACGTGGCCAGGCTGCCGACCATCCGTTCGCAGATCTACAGCCTGGTATGGGCGTGCGCCTTGCCGGCCATCCTCGGTTTTGCCCTGCTGACCAATAATTTCATCGTGCGCGAGCGCACGACCATCGAGCAGGACACGCTGATCACGGCCCGCGCCCTGATCCAGGCCGTGGACCGCGACCTGCACACCGGCATCACGGTGGCCATGGCGCTGGCCAACTCGCCCAGCATCGACAGCGGCGACTTTGCCGCGTTCTACCGGCAAGCGACCGAGGTACTGCGCCCGGAGTTCCCCGGGTATAACTTCGTGCTGCACGATCGCGCCTCGGTACAGCTGCTCAACACGGGCCGCCCTTTCGGCACCATTTATCCCGATCCGATCAGCGCGCCGCGTATTGCCGAGGTATTCAACACCGGCAAACCCTTGATTTCCAACCTGTTCCACGCGGGCGCGCTGCAACGGCCGCTGGCGGCAATCCACGTGCCGGTGCTGCGCGACGGCAAGGTGATCTACGTGATTTCGGTAGCGTTCGTGCCCGAGCGGCTGGGCCAGGTGCTGCGCGAGCAGCGGCTGCCCGCCAACCGCGTGGCCGCCATTTTCGACGCCAACGGCGTGTTCGTGGCGCGCACCCACGACCCTGAAAAATACGTGGGACAAAAGGTGTCGCCCGACCTGCTGGCACGCTACCGGCTGCGCCGCGAAGACGCCATCGAGGCCACCACGGTCGAAGGCATACCGGTGTACTCGATGTACAGCCGCTCGATCCAGAGCGGCTGGTCGGTGGTGATCGGCGTGCCGCGCAGCGACGTGTACCTGGAAATGCTCGATTCGATCAAGTGGATCATGGCGTTCCTGGCAGGGCTGACTGCCGCCGGCTTCGGCGTAGCCTGGTATTTTGCCCGCAGCATCGAGCGGTCGGTACGGGCCCTGGCCACGGCGGCCATGGCGCTGGGCGGCAAACCGCGCCCGGCACCCACCGCGCCGGCCACGTTCCTCGAAGCGGCGCAGGCGCTGGCCACGCTGGAGACCGTGGAATCGGAACTGCTGCGCTATCGCCACCACCTGGAAAACCTGATCGAGCAGCGCACCCGCGAGCTGGAATCGGCGATGCGCGAAGCGCAGGCGGCCAACGCCGCCAAGGACGTTTTTGTCGCCAACATGAGCCACGAGCTGCGCACGCCGATGAACGCGGTGCTGGGTATGGCGCACCTGCTGGGCGGCACCGGCGTGTCGCCCGAGCAGGCGCGCTACCTGGACATGATCCGCACGTCCGGCCAGTCGCTGCTGGGCATCCTGAACGACATCCTCGATCTGTCCAAGATGCAGGCGGGCAAAGTGGAACTGCTCCCGGCGCCGTTCCGGCTCGACGACGTGCTGCACGCGGTGGCCACCATCATGAGCGTGAGCGCCGGCGACAAGGATCTGGAGCTGGCCATCGGGGTGGAGCCGGACGTGCCGCGCGCGCTGGTAGGCGATGCGCTGCGCCTGCAGCAGGTGCTGGTTAACCTGGCCGGCAACGCCATCAAGTTCACGGAGCGCGGCGAAGTGTCGCTGCGGGTAGCGCGGCTGCCGGCGCCGGGCGGCGCCACCGTGCTGCGGTTCGCGGTGCGCGACACCGGCATCGGCATGAACCCGGAACAGATGGCGCGGCTGTTTTCACCGTTTAACCAGGCCGACCTGTCCACCACGCGCCGTTTCGGCGGCACCGGCCTCGGGCTGACCATTTCCAAGGGCCTGATCGAATTGCTGGGCGGCACCATCGAGGTGCAGAGCGTGCCGGGCGGGGGTAGCGAATTCCGTTTCACGGTGCCGCTGGGCGACGATACCGGCGCCGCTGCGGGCGATGGCGCCGCCGCGCCACCGGTCCACCTGCTGCTGGTCGACGACAACGCCACCAGCCGCCACTGCATCGGCCAGGCCATCGCTGCCGCCGGCTGGACCTGCGAGCTGTTCGACACTGCCGCCGCCGCGCTGGCGCACCTGGAAGACGGCGCCCGCTGCGATGCGCTGCTGCTGGATTGGCACATGCCGGGCAGCGGCACGCTGCTCGACCATGGCGGGCCACCGGTAATCTGCATGCTCAATGCCTATGGGCGCGAGCAGCTGGTGCCGGACATGGCCAGCGCGCGCATTGCCGCCTGCCTGGCCAAGCCGGTAACGGCGCTGGCGCTGCGCGAAAACGTGCTGGCGGTGCGGGCCGAACGCGGTGCATCGGACGCCCCGGCAGCAGCCGATGCGCCGCTGCTGGACGGCGTGCGCCTGCTGCTGGTGGAAGACAACCCGATCAACCAGGTGGTGGCGCGCGGCATCCTGGAGCAGGTGGGGGCGCAGGTGACGGTGGCGGAAAACGGCGCGGAGGCGGTGGCGCTGCTGCGCGCGGACTCGCAGGGTGGCGCCGGCGCATTCGACCTGGTGCTGATGGACGTGCAGATGCCGGTGATGGACGGCTTCACGGCCACCCGCGCGATCCGCACCGAGCTCGGTTTGAACTTGCCGGTAATAGCCATGACGGCCGGCGTGATGGCCAGCGAGCGCGAACAGTGCATCGCGGCCGGCATGGACGATTTTATCGGCAAGCCGATCGACATGGACCAGATGTTCGGCACGCTGGCGCGCCACCTTGACCGCCCGCTGCGATAACCAAAATGGCGCCAGCCATGCGCTTTTGGAATAGCATATTTTTTTGACCTAGCTTATTCGTTTTCGTTCGTTTTATAACGGAAGCGAGCGGTTTATATTTCCGGTTATGACTTCCGTATCTATAGCCTCCGCGCGCGACCACTTCCTCGGCAGCGAATTTCGCCGCAGTTATGGCTGGCTCACAGCCACCATGCAGCGCCTGGTGGGCTCGCGCTACGACGCTGAAGACCTGGCCGCTTCGGCCTTCACCGAGCTGGCGCAAGTGGACGATGTGCGCGCCGTGCGCCAGCCGCGCGCGCTGCTCACGACCATCGGCCGCCGCCTGACGTACGAGTTCTGGCGCCGCCGCGACCTCGAACGCGACTATCTGGCGCAACTGGCGCTGGCGCCCGAGCATTGCGGCGCTTCGGCGGAAGACGTGTGCGTGGCGGTCGATGAACTGGTGCGTATCGACGCCGCGCTGGCGCGCCTGTCCGCCCGCGCCCGCGAAGCATTCATCCTGAGCCAGTACGAAGAACTCGGTTACGCCGAGATCGCGGCGCGGCTCGGGGTCTCGGTGAGCATGGTGCGCAAGTACGTCGCCCAGGCGCTGCTAGCCTGCAGTGCATGAAGCGGGCAGAAAACACCGGTCACGCCGGCAGCGATACCGCCCGGCGCCAGGCGGTGCTGTGGGAAGTTCGGCTGCGTGACGGCGACGCCGATCCCGGCGTCTTGCTCGCGTTCGAACGCTGGCTGGGCGCTAGCGCCGCCCACGCCAGCGCGTGGGATGCGCTGCAGCAGCGGCTGGCGCACATGGGCGGCCGCTCGCGCGCCAGCAGTACCGGCGCGAAAGTGGACCATGCCGCCATGGCGGGCGCGTTGCGCGCGCCGTCCGACGACCGCCGCCGCGCGCTGCGGGCGGCCTTCGGCATGCTGGTCCTCGGTGCCGGCGCCTGGGGCGCGGGGACCGGCTACAGCCAGCTGGGGTTCGATGCGGACTGGCGCAGCGCCGTGGGCCAGCGCGGCAACACCCGGCTGGCCGATGGCACGGTCATGGCGTACGACGCCGATAGCCGCATTTACCTGGCGGGCAGCGCCGCCGCACCGGTACTGCGGCTGCAGCAGGGCCAGTTGCTGCTGGCCGGCGCTGCGGGCAGCGAGCGCGCCATCACGGTCGTGACCGACCATGGCGCGGTGCAGGCCGGCGGCGCCGCCTTCAACGTGGGGCGGCTGCGCGAGCGCAGCGTGGTGTCGGTGCGCTCCGGTACCGTCATCGTGCGTCCCGAGGGCCATGGTCTGCCGCCGCTGGTACTCGGCGCCGGCCAAACCTGTTACTTCAACCGCGCCGGCACCGCCGCCAGCGAACTGTCGTTTGCCGCCGTCACCGGCTGGACCCGTGGCGTGCACGTGGCCGACCGCGTGCCGCTGGCCGAGCTGCTGGACGTATTCGGGCGCTACCGCACGGGCATCTTGCGCGCCAGCGGCCCGGCCGCCGCGCGCCTGGTCAGCGGCGTATTCCGCCTGCACGATATCGACCAGGCTTTGCTGCAGCTGGCCGACGCATTCCCGGTCACCCTTCGCCGCTACGGCCGCTATCTCACGGTGCTGAGTTAAAAATATTTTTTAAAAGTGCTGACGCTTTGTCGTTCTCGCTGCACAGGGGGATGAAGCGTCTCAGCGGAGGCGCACTATCTCGTGAGGCACGTCTTGAAGAAACCACATCATCCCCTGGCAGTCCTGGCCCTGTTGGCCATTCCAGCCGCGATCGAGCTCCTGGCCACGCCCGCAGCATGGGCGCAGGACGCCGGCCGCCAGGCCTATCGGCTGGCCGGTGCGCCGCTCGATCAAACCCTGCTGCGCATTGCTGCCGACAGCGGCGTGGCGCTGGTGTACGACCCCAAACTGCTGGAGGCAGCGCGTTCGGCGCCCGTCAACGGTACCTACAGCGCCACCGAGGCGATCCAGCGCGCCCTGGCCGGCACGGGGTTCGAGCTGGCCACCGGCGGCGGCGGGCGCACCCTGACCATCCGCCGCGCAGCGGCCGCGCCGGTGGCAGCCGCGCACCCGGTACGGGCGCTGCTGGCGCCGGTCGCGCTGCGCCAGCCGGCAGCCGTTGCAGCGTCGGCGGCGGCAGTGCCGGTAGCTACCGGCGACGTGCTGGCGCGGGTCACGGTCAACGGCAGCCGCGTGGTGCGCGCCGACGAACAGACCGACGACGTGCAGCGCGCGCCCACGTCGTCGTACCGCGTCACCGGCGACCAGCTGGAAGAACAGAACCTGACCACGCTCGAAGACTTGCAGCAGCTGGTGCCGGGCCTGGTGATCCAGAGCACCGATCCGTCCGACACCCAGATCACCATCCGCGGCGTGGGCGACGGCGGCGGCCAGGCCAGCGGCGACGCCAACATCGGCATGCCCAGCAGCGTGGCGATCTACGTGGACAATGTGTACCTGGCCCGCGCCGGCATGCTCGGTAACGGCCTCGGAGACATCGAATATGCCGAAGTGTTGAGCGGCGCCCAGGGCACGGCATTCGGCGCCAACGCCACCGGCGGCGTGCTCAACATCCATACCCGTGCGCCGTCGCTCACGCCCGAGGCGTCAGGCACGGCGTCGCTGGGCCAGAACGGCTACCAGCGCTTGCGGGCGATGGTATCGGGCCCGCTGTCCGAGCACTGGGCCGGACGTTTGAACGCCGTCTACAGCAGCAACGACGGCCCCGTGACCAATATCCGCAACGGCCATTCGCTGGGCGGCGGCAGCAGTTCCGGCCTGCGCGCCCAGGCACTGTATAAAACAGGCGATGCCTTCAGCCTGCGCCTGTCGGCCGACTACAGCAACAGCAACAGCCAGCCCACGGCCGTGCTGCTCGCCACCAATACCTTCAGCGGCACCGACGGCTATGTCACGCGCTCCAAACTGATCGGCAACAACATCGTGTTCGGCCCGAACGTCGATCTGGACGATGAAAATTATATCCATGTCAAGCAGGGCGGCCTGTCGGCGGTGGCGCAGTGGACGTTCGACAGCGGCTACAAGCTGCGCTCGGTCACGTCGCTGCGCTCGTTCCGTTCCACGCCCACCATGGCCGACGGCTTCAGCGTCAACGTGTATAACAACACGGGCACCGACGTGCGCGATCGTACCCTGTCGCAGGAGCTGCGCCTCGATGCGCCAACCGGCGAGCGTTTCGATTACGCGCTGGGCCTCACCTTCCTCGGCCAGAATCTGAATACCGTGGCGCACACGCGCTACGGCCCCGGTCCGGTGCCGGGCGTGTACCTGGGTGCGGCCAGCTACAACAACCTGGACGTGATCCGCCTCGGCACGCTGCGCGACCGCATGGTGTCGCCGCATGTGCAGGGCACGTGGCACATCGCGCCGGGCTGGGACCTGAACGGCGGCGTGCGCGTGAACTACCAGGAGAAGGGCGGCCAGTTCGTGCGCTACAACCGGGTGGCGTTCAATTCCGGCTACCTGCAGGAATACCATACGCTGCCGTCCGGCACGCTGGTCCTCAAGCACACCCTGAACGACGACTGGAGCACCTACCTGGCCGCGTCGTACGGTGAAAAATCGGGTGGCCTGAATATTTCGGCCGGCGCCGCGCGCCAGGCGGGGCTCGACTCGCTGTACGTCGAACCGGAAAAAACGCGGACCTTCGAACTGGGCGTGAAGGGCGCACTGTGGGACGACCGGGTGACGCTCAAGGCCGACATCTTCCAGACCGAGATCAGCGACTTCCAGACCCAGGGCTACAACCCGGAAGACCAGCAAACCTACCTGATGAACGCCGGCACCTTCCGTTCGCGCGGGGCAGAGGCCACCATCCGCACGTCGGTGAGCCGCAACTTCACGGTGGACCTGGCCGGCGTGTACAACGACGCCCGCTATACCGAGTACCGCAACGCGCGCTGCGCGCCCGAGGTGACGCTGTCGCCGCGTCCGCCCGCATCGTGCGACCTGACCGGCGCGCGCGTGTTCAATGCGCCGAAAGTCACGTGGAACGCCAATGCGCGCTACGGCTGGCGTACCGAGGGAGGCTTGAACAACTTCGTCACGGCGCGTTACGCTTACCGCGGCTGGATGTACGGCACAGTCGACAACTCGGCGCTCACCCGGGTGAGTAGTTACGGACTGGCCTCGTTTTCGGCCGGCACCGGTGGTAAGCTCGAACGGGGAGACTGGACCGCGTCACTGTGGATCAACAACGCCTTCGACAAGCGCTACTACCGCCGGGTGGGCGCCGGCGATTACGGCACCGTCTGGGGCTGGCTGGGCGAGGCACGCACCGTCGGCGCCACCCTGGCGTTCAAATATTAAAATTCAAAAGTACGGAGCAGGCATAGCATGAGTGCATCACTGGAGCGTCGTCAATTCTTCAAACTCGCATCGCTGCTGGCAGGCGGCGCTTCGGCGCTGACACCGGCGCTGGCGCCGGCGGCCGCCGGCGCCGCCGCCGCGCCAGTGGTGGGCGCGGGCGCGGGCCCGGACGGTGGTCCGGGCGCGTTGCAGCGGGGCGAGACCCCGCTGCACTGGCTCGAAGGCGCGCCCGCCAGCTTTGCCGGCGCCACCTGGGGCGTGCCATGGCCGCAGGGACGCATCCCGGCCGATGCCGGTTTCGAGCTGCGCGCGCCCGCCGGCGGCACCGGCGGCACCGACGCGCAGGCGGTGCAATCGTGGCCGCTGGCCTACTGGCCCGACGGTTCGCTCAAGTGGTCGGCCCACGCGCTGCCGCCGTCCGCCAGCGGCGCCGCTCCGCGAGCGGGTTACAGCCTGCATCCGCTGCTGGACGCCGCCGGCAAAGCGCTCGGTGGCAAAGCTGCCGGCGCGCCGCTGGCGAAAGAACTCGGCAACGCCATCGAAATCGACACCGGCGTGCTGCAATGCTCGCTGCCGCGCGCAGGCGCGGTGCTGGTGAGCGCCATGCAGCGCAACGGCAAGCAGCTCCTGCGCGACGGCCGGCTGGTGCTGCTGGTCGACAGCGCGCTCGATGACGAAACCCGGGGCGCCACGCGGCGCGCCTACGACGGCGCCGTGGACCGGGTCACGCTGGAGCAGAATGGCGCGCAGCGCGCCGTGGTGCGCATCGACGGCAGCCATCGGCATGCCGATGGCGCCCGGTTGCTGCCGTTCGTGGTGCGCCTGTATTTTTACAAGAACTCCGACGCCGTGCGGCTGGTGCATACGCTGGTGTACGACGCCGATCCGGCCCAGGCGTATATTCGCGGCGTGGGCCTGCGCTTCGGCGTGCCGCTGGCCGCCGAACTGTACGACCGTCATGTCCGCTTCGTGGGCGAGAACGGCGGGGTGTTCGCGGAGGCCGTCAAGGGCCTGACCGGCCTGCGCCGCGATGCCGGCGCCGCCGTCTACGATGCCCAGCTGAACGGCCGCGCGGTGCCGCTGGCGCAAATGGGCGCGCAGGTCCGGAAGGGGCTGCAGTATATTCCGGCCTTCGGCAGCTACTCGCTGCTGCAGTCGCATGCCGACGGTTTTTCGATCAGCAAGCGTACCAGCGCCGGCCATGGCTGGATCCATGCCGCCAGCGGCGCGCGCGCGGCGGGCACCGCGTACGTGGGCGCGCCCGATGGCGGCGTGGCGTTCGGGGTGCGCAATTTCTGGCAGAGCTATCCGGGCCAGATCGACATCCACGGCGCCGAGACCGGCCTGGCCACCGTCACCATGTGGCTGTGGGCCCCCAATGCCCCGGCGATGGACCTGCGCTTTTACCACGACGGCATGGGCGAGGACACCCACGAGAAACAGCGCGACGCGCTCGACATCACGTACGAAGACCACGAACCGGGATTCGGCACGCCGCTCGGCGTGGCGCGCACCAGCGAACTGCAATGGCAGCTGCTGGCCGCCACGCCGTCCGCCGAAGACCTGGTGGCGATTAGCCGCCGCATCCAGTCGCCACCGCAGCTGATCGCACCGGCGGGGCGAATTTACCAGGCCGGCGTGTTCAGCGACTACTGGAGTCCAGCTCCCGCCCGGCCCGACGCCGCGCAGGCCACCCTGGAGCGGCAACTGGCGTGGAGCTTCGAGTTTTATCGCAACCAGGTGGAAGACCGCAAGTGGTACGGCTTCTGGGACTACGGCGACGTGATGCACACCTACGACAACCAGCGCCACGTGTGGCGCTACGACGTCGGCGGCTACGCGTGGGATAACTCTGAACTGAGCACCGACATCTGGCTGTGGCACTATTTCCTGCACACGGGCCGCGCCGACGTGTTCCGCATGGCCGAAGCGATGACGCGCCATACCGGGGAGGTCGATGTCCACCACATCGGGCCGTTCGCGCCGCTCGGTTCCCGGCACAACGTCCAGCACTGGGGCGACAGCGCCAAGCAGCTGCGCATCTCCACCGTGATCAACCGCCGCTTCATGTATTACCTGACCGCCGACGAGCGCATTGGCGACCTGATGACGGCGCAGACCGACGCCGTCAATCGCCTGCAGACGGTGATCCCCGGCCGCAAGATCGGCCAGGTGGCGCCCACCGTCGATCCGGAAAATCATGCCAGCGTGTCGTTCGGCACCGACTGGGGCGCCATCGCCGGCGCCTGGTTTACCGCGTGGGAGCGCAGCGGAAAGCCCGAGATCCGCGACAAGCTGCTGCGCTCCATGGCCAGCATTGCCGCCCAGCCGGAAGGTTTTCTGGCCGGCGGCGGCACCATGAATCTGCGCACCGGCGCCTTCATCGTGGAGCAGGAAAAGAAGATCAATGTGTCGCACCTGAGCGCCGTGTTCGGACTGCCCGAGATCTGCAGCGAGTTGATCCGCACGGTACCGCAGCCGGCGTTCCGCGATGCGTGGCTGCGCTACTGCCGGCTGTACAACGCCACCGAGGCGCAGCAGAAAGCGGAACTGGGGCGTAGCCTGGGCAAGCTCAATCTGGGCCAGGGCCATGCACGCCTGCTTGGCTATGCCGCCGTGCAGTGGCAGGACCGGGCGGTACTCAAGCGGGCCTGGGCCCAGTTCTACGAGGGCAAGGCTGGGCTGGTGGGCAAGGACCTGGTGGCGCGCCGCGTCAAGCCGCCGCTGGTGCTGCGCGAAGTGGAAGAAGCGCCGGCGATTTCCACCAATGCGATAGCGCAGTGGGCGCTGGGCGCGATGGGCATGATGGCACTCGACGCGACCGGCCCCACCGTGTTCCGCGACGACTTCCAGCGTTTCGATGCAGGCGCATGGGCGGTGGAAGCGGAAGCGGGAGCTGAAGCGGGCAGTGGCGCCCGCGCGGTGCAGGTGGCGGGCGGCGCGCTGGTGCTCGACGCCGAACGGGGGCTGACCGTCTGGCTGCGCCAGCAGCTGCTGGGCCATTACGAAATCAGCTTCACCCGCACCGTGCTGGCCGAGGGCAAGCCGCACGAGCGGCTGTCGGACCTGAACTTCTTCTGGGAAGCGCAACTGGGCGCGCAGCCGTTTACAAGGTCGGGCAAGCTGGAAGACTACGACCGGGTGCCGCTGTTTTACGCGGGCATCGGCGGCAATACCAACACCACCACCCGGTTCCGCGCGTACGACGGCAGCGGCCAGCGCAAACTACTGCAGGAGTACCTGGCGCCCGAGTATCTGCTCAAGGCCAACCACCCGTATCGGATCCGCATCGTGGTCGATGGCCAGGGCACGCGGCTATACGTGGATGACCGCCAGCTGTTCTCGGCGCCGGGACCGCAGGCCGGCGGCGGCTACTTCGGCCTGCGCACCACGCAGTCGCGGCAGAAAGTGCAGGACTTCGTGGTGCGCCGCATCGCGTAACCCGGGCCGGCGCTGCAACGTGCCCGAAGCGCGTTACACCACCAGCAACGCCTGCAGCGACGCCACGCGCTCGCGGTCCGACCACCCATCGAGATAGCGGCCGTCCGGTGCGAACAGCAGCAGCTGCTGGCCGCCGCCGGGATTGGCGACCAGCACCCGGCCATCGTCGAGTTGCTGGAATGCCGTGTAGCGGGTGGGCACCACGGCGTCCGGTACCTCGCTGGCGTTGCCGAACGTGCCCGCCAGGTAGCCGCGGGCATCGAAACGGGCCATGAAGGCGCCGCCGCCGGCGCAGGCCAGGGTGCTGCCGTCGTCCAGCCGCAGCACCTGGCCCGGTTGGTCGAAGCCGGGTGCGCGCAGTGTGCGCAGCGTGACCAGCGCGCGGTCGGTCTCCAGGATGTGGTCGTGCATGCACAGCAGGTAGGTGCCGCTGGCGGTGGGGCGGATCGAGCCCACGTAATCGCCGGCGCGGCCGATGCTGGTCACGGGCCGGTATTCGCGGTCGAGCGTGATGATGTTGACGCCCCCGGCGCCATCGAGATTGCGGCCGGCCACCAGCGTGGCGCCGTTGGGCAGGTGCCAGGCCGACGAAACCTGCGACCAGCGGCCGCAGGTTTCCGGAATCTCGCCGGAGGAAATGGTGAGTTCGAAAAATCCGTGTTCGTAGGCGACCAGCACACGGTTGTGGCCGATGCGCTGCATGTCGCGCGCGTGCGGAAATTTCGCCAGGCTGCGCGACCAGCCGTAGCGCGGATTGCCGGTGTCGATCAGGGCGATGGTCTGGCGGCCGGCGTCAATGGCCAAAAACTGACACTTCATAAGTTTGCGTCTCCTGCGTCATGGGAATGCACCCGCCTTCGTCGTGCGGGCAGCGACGCGATCTTCGCAGATTCAGCCGTTTTCTTCCAGCCCCGTTTGCGCAGTCAGTCGCACCAGCGCGGCCAGGATCGGTGCCAGGGCGTGCGCCAGCGCGCGCGCCAGGCGGTCGACAGCTTCCGGGCGGCCTGCCATCAGCTCCTGTTCCAGCGCGTGCGCCATGGCGGCCAGTTGCAGCGCGCCGATGTACGGCGCCGTCGATTTCAGGTCGTGCGCCAGGCCTTGCAGCGTGGCGTGGTCATGGCCCGCCAGGGCCGCGTCGATGGCGGCGGGGCTGGCGCGATACTCGTGCAGGAAACCGCGCAGGCGCCGATCGAGCCGGTGGCGCTGGCCACCCACGCCGCGTAGCGCGTGGTCCCAGTCGATGCCGGCAACCGGCGGCAGCGGCGCGGAAATCGCTGCCGACACCGCTGCCGCCACGGGTGAAGAAGGCCCGACCCCGTGGCCGGCAACGGGTGCAGCGCTGGCGACCGTCGCCACGAAAGGCTGCCGGCCTGCCAGCCGGGCGGCCGGTATCCACTTGAGCAGCGCGGCAAACAGCAGGTCCGGATCGATGGGCTTGACGAGATGGTCGTTCATGCCGGCCGCCAGGCTCTGTTCGCGATCGGCGGGCAGCGCGTGCGCGGTCATGGCAACGATGGGCAGGTGCTGGTGGCGTTCGATGGCGCGCAGGCGGCGGGTGGCCGTCAGGCCGTCCATGCCGGGCATCTGGATATCCATCAGCACCAGGTCGTAATCGCCGGCCTGCACCATGCGCACCGCTTCGGCGCCGTCGCCGGCCACGTCCACCCGCATGCGGGCCGCGGCCAGGAAGTCCAGCGCCACCTCGCGGTTGTTGGCGTTGTCTTCGGCCAGCAGGATGCGCGCGCCGTCCAGTGCTGCCGGATCGGCCGGCGCCGGCGGCGGCGACACGTTCGCGGCGCCGACGCCGGCAACGCCCAGCCGCACCGTAAAGCTGAAACGGCTGCCCACGCCGGGCGTGCTGGCCACCTGGATGTCGCCGTCCATCAGTTTCACCAGCTGTTTGCAGATGCTGAGGCCGAGGCCGGCGCCGCCGTACTTGCGGGCGATGCTGGCGTCGGCCTGGCTGAATGCCTGGAACAGGCGTTGCACCTGCGCCGGCTCCATGCCGATCCCGGTGTCGGTCACGCTGAAGCGCAGCACCACGCTGGCGGGCGCCTGCGCCACCAGTTCCACGGCCACCGCCACCTCGCCCTGTTCCGTGAACTTGAAGGCATTGCTGACCAGGTTGATCATCACCTGGCGCAGGCGCAGCGGGTCGCCGGTCAGGTGCGTGGGCACGCCGTGCTGCACCCGCGTGACGAGCGCGGCGCCGCCGGCGGGGCCGGCCGTGGCCAGCGACACCAGCGGGTCGAGCACGTCGTTCAAATCGAATGGCACGACTTCGAGCCGCATCTTGCCCGCCTCGATGCGCGAAAAATCAAGGATGTCATTCAGCACCGCCAGCAGGTGCTCGCCGGCCCCGTGGATCTTGTCCAGGTAATTGCGCAGCCGGGGCTCGGGATTGGCCATCAACGCCAGCCGGCTCATGCCGATGATGGCATTCATCGGGGTGCGGATTTCATGGCTCATGTGGGCCAGGAATTCGGACTTGGCGCGCGTGGCTTCCTGCGCCCGCAACATGGCCAGTTGCATGGCGCGCGTGCGCAGGCCGAGGATGCGCATGAACAGCAGCATGTCGAAGATATTCCCGAACTGGAGCGCATGCATGGTCCAGAAATTGGCGGCCAGGGCGCCGTTGATGACCAGGCTGAGCACCAATGACGTGGCGAAGCTGACTGACCAGCCCAGCAGCAAATATACGCCGACCGGGTCGCCGCGCCGCGCCCGCAGGAAGGCGCCGGGCAGGCCGATCAGCATCGGCATGATGCCCAGCGTGCTGACGATGGACACCAGCGTGTCCACGCCGATCAGGTCGACCGCATAGGCCAGGGCAGCGACCACGCACAGCGCCGCGCCGCCGTGCATCAGGCGGCTGAACAGGCGGTCACGGCCGGGGCGAGCCAGCACCTGCTCGACGAACAGGTAGGCGCCGCAGGCGGCTGCCAGCGCAAACAGGCCGCCCGCGTGTATGCTCATCCACACGCTGTTCTGCCATAGGTACTGGTTGCCGAGGCCGAAAAATTCAACCGAGAACAGCGACAGCCCCGCCACCATCAGCGCGAATTTGCCGAACAGCGGTTCGCGCAGGTTCTGCCACTGGGCCAGGCTGTACAGCAGCAGGCACAGGCACAGGCCCAGTAGCACGCCCTGCAGCATCTGCTCATTGAGCGCGGCCGCGTGAAACGCGGGAGCGCGCGACAGCTGCACCGGCAGGATCATGGCGCCGATGTTTTCCACCCGCAGCAGGAGCACGTGCTGGGCGCCCGGTGTCAGCTGCAACTGCACGGCGGGCACCCGGGTGCGCGGCGCCTGTTCGGCCACCGGTTCCAGGTTGCCGGTGACCAGGTGACGGTCGATGGCGCCGTTGGTGGCCACGTACACGTCGATCCGGTTGATCACCGCGTAGTCCACGCTGAGCACCCACTGGCCGTCGCTGTAGGCCGGGACCGTCACCGGAATGCGCAGCCATACCACGTCCTTGTGCACGCCCAGCGTGGCCCGGGCCTGGGTGGGCACGCGGAAGCGGTGCGGGGCCGCCAGCGCCTGTTCCGGCGCCAGCGTGCCGCGCTCGTCCAGCAGTACCGTCACCGCCGGCCAGGCATCGATGGTGTCACGCCCCGAGTCGAGCGTCAATGGGGGCGGCGGCGCCAGCGTCTGCGCCGCCGCCAGTCCCGGCGCGCCCTGCATGGTCAGCACCAGCAGCATGGCCAGGCAGGCGAGCAGGGAACGTGGCGACAGGGACGTGGTCATGGCAAGGGCCGTATCAGTAACGGTAGTCGACGCGCAGGTCGAAGGTGCGCGGATCGCTCGGCACCGTCATGCCGAAGCTGTCGATGGCAATCGGCCGCACCTGGTTTTCGATATTGCTGACGCGCGCCAGCAGGCTCCAGGCGCCGCTGGCGGTGGTGTAGCGCAGCGAGGCGCCGCTCTCGGTGCGTGCCGGTACCCGGTACTGCAGCAGCTGCATCGGCACGGCGATCTGGTGATCGGCACTGCGGCGCGTGTGCACGCCGGCCGCCAGCATGCCGTCGGCCACCCGCATGCTGTGCTCATAGCCGAGCGACACGGTGTGCGACGGCGCGCGATCGAGCTTGACACCGTTCCATGAGTGCACGCCATCGGGCGAGTAGCGCACGTAATGGGCGTCGAGCAGCGCGAGCGCGTAGGTGAAGCGGTCGCGCGCGGTCAAAGCGAATACGCCCTCGAGTTCCATGCCTTTCACGCTCGCTTCGCCTGCGTTGGCGGTCACAAAACGCGGTGCGCCTGCCACCGTGGCCACGCCGCTCAATTGCAGGTTGGTGTAGTCGTAGCCGAACACGGACAGGTTGAGCGACGCGGTGTTGTCGAGGAAGCGCGACTTGACGCCAGCTTCCACCGCGCGCAGCTGTTCCGGCTGGTACACGAGCGTGGTCACCGGCACGGCCTGCGCTGCCGGGCAGCGCAAGCCCAGCGCCACGGCGCCCAGCGCGCAGCCGTCGTTGAAACCGCCGGCCTTGTAGCCGGTGGCAAGCGTTGCATACGCCATGGTGGCGGGCGTGAGGTCGACATCTGCGCCGAGGCGCCACGTGGTCTGGCTGGTGGACAAGTCGGCGGCGTTCAGCAGCTGGAAGTCGGTGGCGGGATTGAACACGCTGGCCTGCTGGAAGCTGGTGGCGCCGTAGCGCGATTTGCGGTCGCGCGTGTGGCGCGCACCGGCCGTCAGGCGCAGATCGCCGCCCAGCACGCCGGCCACGCGGTAGGTGCCCTGGCCGAACACGGCTTCGCTGGCGGCGCGGGTGGGGCCGTGCGGAAACGCGTAATAGGGCGCAAGGCCGGTCAGTTCGAGGTCGCGGAACGTGTACGACTGCGACGAGCGCTCGCGGAAATAATAGACGCCGGCCTGGCCGGTCAACGGGCCGGCGCCGTTGCTGGCCACGCGCAGTTCGTGCGTATCCTGGCGATACCAGCCGTCGAAATCCTGGTGCACCCCGAGCGCCACGGTGGGCGCCACGCGATAGTAGGAGTTGGTCAGTTGCTGCTGGTCGTAATCGCGGTGCGCACCGAGGTAGTACAGGGTGGCGGGGCCCAGGTCCCACTGCAGGTCGGCAGTGACGCCGGCCGTGGTCTTGTGGCTGTACCCCTGCGACAGCGTGGTGTTGAACGGGACGAAGCGGTTGGTCAGGCGGTCGCGGGTGGCGCCGCCTTGCCAGGTGGGCGTGCCGCTGGCCACGCCGGCATAGAAATTGGTATCGGGGACAAAGCTGTCGTTGTTGTCGTCCACCCGGCCGTGGTCGACGCGCAGCAGCAGCGTGGCCGTGGGCCCCAGCCGCAGCCGCGCCGTGATGCGCGCCGCAACGTCGTCGCGGTCCAGTCCCAGCGCATAGGGCGTGCCCTGGCCGTTGCGCAGGTAGCTGTCGTGGCGGTTGGCAGTGAACGCCGCGCGCAACGCCAGCGCGTCGTTGACCGGGATGTTGAGCATCGCGCCCGCTGTGCGGGCATGGTAAGTGCCGATGCCGGCATGGGCTTCGGCTGCAAAAGTATCGACCGGGGTCTTGGAAATGACGTTGACGGCGCCGGCAGTGGTGTTACGGCCATACAGCGTGCCTTGCGGTCCGCGCAGCACTTCCACCCGCTCGAGGTCGAACCAGGCCAAGTTCTGGCTTTGCGGACGGGCGAGGTACACGCCGTCGAGCATGAAGGCGGCCGACGGATCGCCCTTGCCGGTGGTGTCGGCGCTCGATACGCCGCGCATGGTGAGGCGCAAGCCATCGGTAGCATTGTCGAACGCCACGTTCGGAATGCGCGCCCCCACTGCGCCCGGCGTGGTCAGCCCCTGGTCCAGCAGTTGCTGCGCTCCGAGCACGGTGAGCGACACCGGTGTCTTCGATTCCGGCGCTGCAGTGCGCTGGGCGGTCACCATGACCTCCGCCAGCGGTTGTTCCTGGGCGGTGGCGGATGTCACGGCCAGCCATGGTGACAGGGTCAGTGCCAGCGCAGTGGCCGTCGGTGGAATACGAGATTTCAACATGAAAGCGATGAGAATAGCCAAACTCTGAAGTTTATCAGCTTGGGTCGCTATTTAGTAGCCGCCCGACAACATAATTTCCAGAGTGCTATTTTTCTGACATCGCTTTCGCGCGCCGCCGTGGCAATTTAGCGGAGCACGCCCGGGTTGCGCTGCCAGATGCTGTAGCACAGGGCGCCGGCAAAGCTGACCCAGGCGATGTATGGCAACAACAACAGTCCGGCCAGGCGGTCGCGCCGGCCAAACGCGACGATGGTGGCAGCGATGGCCAGCCACAGCACGAGGAGTTCGACGAACGCCAGTGCCCCGCGGTGCCAGCCGAAGAACAGCCAGCTCCACAAGGCATTGAGCACCAGCTGCACCACGTACAAGGTCATTTCCGGCCGCACCCCGGCCATGCCTGCCGGGCCGGCGGTACGGTGGACGCGCCAGGCCGCCACGGCCATTAACGCATACAGCACGGTCCACACCGGGCCGAACACCGATGCGGGCGGCGCCCACGATGGACGGTCGAGCTGGCCGTAGAATTCACCGGCCTGGGCGGTGGAGAAGGCGCCGATGGCGGCAAAGATAAACGTCAGCACCAGCCAGCCGGCAAGGGCGGGCCAGTGCAGTGGACGGGCGGGAGGATGGGCGTGGGTGGTCATGGTCGATGCTCCGGATTGGGTTGATGGCGATGGTGGCGCAACGGCCGCGGCGACGCTGTTCGCCAGCGCACGTACGAAACGTGGTCAGCTGCAGGTTAGGAGTCTTCCGACGGTCGGGTGAGGCGCGCGCCGATAGCCGCCTGGGGGAGGCCTGAGCATAATCAGGCTTCCGGCCAGCCGGCCGCAATGTCAGGGCAATCACTACTACAGGGGGAATGCGATGAATATCATTTTGTGGATCGTTATCGGCGGCATCCTGGGCTGGCTGGCCAGCCTGGTCATGAAGACCGACGCCGAGCAGGGCCTGCTGCTCAACGTCGTGGTGGGCATTGTCGGCGCGCTGCTCAGCGGCTGGTTGCTGGCGCCGCTGCTGGGCACGGGCACCATCAATGCCGACGATTTCAGCCTGGCCTCGCTTGGCGTGTCGTTCCTCGGCGCATTGATCCTGCTGGCCATCGTCAACCTGTTCCGGCGCGGACGGGTGCGCTGACTGCGACATCGGCACCGGCGCCGGCACCGGCGCCCCGGCCAGGTACAGGGTGGACCTGGCCGGTGATGCCGGATCAGGCAAACCGGGTCTGCTTCAGGTATTTTTCCACGTCGCGGTAACTGTCGTCGCTGCCCGCGTACCGCACCAGGTTGCGGGCGGTTTTCAGCCATTCGATGGTGGATGGCTGCATCTGCTCCAGCGCGACGGCCATGTCCTGCGGGCCGATCGGCCGTTCCGGGGCGCCCGATAAAATATCGTGCAGCGTGCTTTCCTTGGCCAGGTCGATCAAGCCGTCGATGTCGGCGCCCGAGTAGTGCGGCGTGGCGGCCACCAGCGCGTCAATGTCGATGCCCTGCACCGGGATGTCGCGCAGCTTGATTTCCACGATGTGCCTGCGCGCCTCGGCATCGGGCGGCGGCACAAACAACTGGCGTGCAAAACGGCCGGTGCGCTTCATGGCCTGGTCCACGTCCCACGGCATATTGGTGGCGGCCAGGAACAGCACGTCGCGGTTGTCGCGCTCGAAGCCGTCGAGCTGCGACAGGAATTCGTTGACGATGGTGCGGCTGTGTTCACTGTGCGCCTTGGACCGCGAAAACGCCAGTGCGTCGAGCTCGTCGAAGAACAGCACGCACGGTTTCTGCGCGCGCGCCTTGTCGAACAATTGCGCCAGGTTGCGTTCGCTTTCGCCCATCCACATGGTCAGCACTTCACTGATGCCCACCGACACGAACGCCGCGTTGCACTCGCTGGCAATGGCGCGCGCGATCATGGTCTTGCCGCAACCAGGGGGGCCGTACAGCAAAATGCCGCCGCCACCGCTTTTCTTGAACCTGGCGAACAGGCCGGGGCGCAGGAACGGTTCGATGATATGCAGCCGCAGCGTTTTCTTCAGGTCTTCCATGCCGCCCACGTCGGCAAAGCGCACCTGGTCCGGCGCTTGCGGTTTCAATGCCACGACTTTGGCGCCACCGCCCACCACCGACAGCGCGGGACCGGCCGCCGGCCGCGCACGCTGCTGTAACTGGTCCAGCGCCCCGTGCGCGGCAAAATCGCGGTGCTGGCGGGCGGCGGTGTAGGCGGCCAGGGCGTCAGTGTCGCGATCAAGTGCCAGCAAGGCTTGCGCCTTGCCGGTCAGGCTGGCGGCGTCCGGCCGCTGGCGTGCGGCCAGCTCGAACTGGGTCAGCGCGCCTGCCGCGTCCTGCGCCTGCAACAACAAGCTGGCGTAGGCCAGGCGGTGGTCGATATTGAACGGGTCGCTTACCAGCGCGGCTTCGAGTGCTTCACGGGTGATGGTCATGGCGGTCACAGTCCAGCGCGGCGTTTCAGCCAGCGCGTCAAGAGAGGGGGATAAATCCAGGAGTACAGGCAGTAGCCGATCAGGGTGTACGTGGCCAGGCTGGAAAACAGCGGAGCCTGGCTGCGGACCAGGTTCAGTCCCAGCAAGGTGATCAGGTACAGCCCGCCCGACGCGATCCAGCCCCAGCGGTTAAGCGGCCACAGCGGCAGCATGCTCCAGTGGCTTAGCGCGTCGAGTTGCACCACCAGTTCCAGCACTTCGCGCGAATTCGGGTACAGCTTGAGCAGTTCCACGGCAATCCGCTTGGCGGCGCGGTAGCGGCCGCGCCCGACCAGGTGGGTGATCAGCATGCGTGCCGTGTTTTCGCTTTCGGGGTGGCCTTGCAGCAGGCGCGCCAGTCCTGCCTGTTCGGCGCCCCGGCGGCCGTCGATGATGTCGCCGATCAGGCACGTCGTGAGCGCCAGTTCGTTGTTGGGATCGAGCCGGTACGCTTCGCGTGCCAGCGCCTTGGCCTTGTCGATGTGCAGCGTGCGGTACATCAGCAGCGCGTAACGTGCGTACTGGAACGCCGCTTCCGGATAGGCGCGCAGCAGGTCGATCAGCAGCAATTCGGCGGCAGGCAGATCGCCGCTGTCCTGCAGCAGGTTGACCATCAGCGAACGCGCCAGGTAGTGGTCCGGGTCGTGGGCCAGGATCTGGTGCAGCGTGTGCCGCGCGCCGTCGGCGTCGCCGCTGTCATAGTCGATGCGGGCTGCGGCAAACAGCAGCCCGCTGTCCTGCGGATAATGCGCGAGCGCCTCGCCGATCAGGCTCCCGGCCTGGGCATAGCGGCCGCGTTCGATCAAACCGTCGATTTGTACCGTGTAGTCGCGCGCGGAAAGCAGGGCCTGATCGTTCATGACGCCATGCCCTTCAATGCGGCCACCAGGCCCACCATGATGCTGTACCCGGCCACCATGCACACGATGGCGGCAATCCACGGCGATGGCGGCTTGTCGCTGAAGAATGCCCGCGAGCGGTGCTGCTTCTGGTGCAGCGCATAAAAGGTGCCGCAGATCGCCAGCGCCAACATGGTGCGCAGTGCGCGGAATACGTCGTTGCCCAGCAGTTGGTACAGGCCGTCGAACCGCGCCGGCTGGTACATCAGCAGGTAGGCCAGCGCGACCAGCAGCGCCGCGCCGGCAAGGTGGACCGGAATATCGGCCAGCCGGCGCAATCGCCACGAATTGAGGCCGCAATACAGCAGGCTGGCCGCGGGGCCGCCGAAAAAAGCCACCAGGAAGCTCGACTGGATCGAGTACAGCCGGACCGGCGCTGCGCTGGCCGATAGCGACGGAGTTAACAGGTGTTCGCGCATGGGAATAGTATTGACAGCAACGTTGCATAGTAACGCCTGGCACCACGCCGGGCAAATTATTTGTCGGGGCAAACCGGTGCCGGGCACAAGGAAAGTTGTCGCTATGTTAGTCTGTTGGCTGCGCGCTTCCGGCGCGCAATCCCTGAGAATGCAGAGTGAGGATGGTACGCATGTTGAGTTTTGTTCGGGCGGCGCGCCGCCTCGGTCCCGGTGTGATGGCGGTGGCAATGTCCCTCTCGATGGTTTTGACGGTGCCGCAGGCAACTGCGGCGGAAGCGCCGCCCAAGGGCTCGCTGGTGATTGCCGGCGGCGCGGTGCGCGGCGATAACACGGTGATCTGGCAGCGCGTGGTGCAGCTGGCCGGCGGCGCCGGCGCGCGCATTGCAGTGCTGCCCAGCGCCTCGGGCAATCCGGCCCGGGCCGGCGCCTATGCGGCCGAAGGCCTGAACCGGCAGGGCGCCCAGGCGTTCGTGGTGCCGCTTGCCGTGCGCATGAAAGACCGCGACTACCGGCGCGACGCCGAAGACGACGCCATCGCGCAATCGATCCTGGCGGCCGGCGGCGTGTATTTTTCCGGTGGCGACCAGGCCCTGATCACCCAGGCGCTGGTGCGGCCCGACGGCACCCGCACCAAGGTGCTCGAAGCGATCTGGGACGTGTACCGGCGCGGCGGCGTGATTTTCGGCACCAGCGCCGGCGCCGCCATCATGAGCACCACCATGTATTACGAAGCCAAAACCGTGTTCGGCACCATGAGCGAAGGCGTGAATGGCCGCGAACTGGCGATGGGGCTCGGTTTCGTCGGTGACGACATCTTCATCGACCAGCACCTGCTGGCGCGCGGCCGCTTCGCCCGCATGCTGCCGGCCATGCTCAAGAAAGGGTACAAGCTCGGCATCGGCATCGACGAAAATTCGGCGGTCGTGATCAATGCCCAGCGCGAAGTGGAGGTACTGGGCTATCAGGGTGCGCTGATGGTGGACCTGACCCGCGCCACCGTCAACAGCGACGACCGGGAATTCAACCTCAAGAATGCACGCCTGAGCTACCTCGACCGCGGCGACAAGTACGACCTGAAATTGCACAAGTACACGCCGTCCGCCGACAAGGCCGACGGCAAGGTCGATCCGGCCAACCCGTATTATTCCGACCCGGTGTTCTCGGCCGACGTGCTGGGCCACAACACCATCCTGATCATGATGTCCAAGCTGGTCGACAGTTCGCAGACCGAGGCCATCGGCATTGCCAGCGCCGGCCCGGGCGAGCCGCGCCAGGAACTAGGCTTCGAGTTCAAGCTCACGCGTGACGCTGCCACCACCGGCTATGCGTCGGCAGCGTCCGAGGCTTACACGGTGCTCAATATGCGGCTCGATGTGCGGCCGCTGAAGATCACGCGGCCGTGGTACCAGTAAGCACAAGGGGGCCTGGCATGACGTTACCGAGACTTGCCGTGCTGGCCGGCGCCTGGGCGCTGGCGACGATGCTGCCCGCCGCTGGCAGTGCCCAGGCGCTGCCCGACTCACCCGCCGCTGCCGTCAATGTCTTTATCGGCACCGGCGGCGACGGCCATACTTTTCCTGGCGCCGCGCGGCCGTTCGGCATGATCCAGCTCAGTCCCGACACCCAGGTGCGGCCGTTTCGCCAGAGCTACCCGTGGGCGGCCGGCTACCGGTACGAGGACGACAGCATTCTCGGCTTTTCACATACGCACTTTTCCGGCGCGGGCCACGCCGACCTCGGCGACGTGCTGCTGATGCCATTTTCCGGCGACACCAAGTGGGAGCCAGGCTATCCCGAGCGCCCGTTCAGCGGCTACCGTTCGCGCTTCCGCCACCAGGATGAACATGGCGAACCCGGCTATTACGCGGTCAAATTGCTCGATCACGACGTGGACGTCGAGCTGACCGCCACCGAGCGGGTGGGCCTGCACCGCTACCGCTATGCCAGCGGCGCAGCGGCGAAGGTCATGCTCGACCTGCGCACCAGTATTTACGATTACAAGGGCAAGAACCTGTGGTCGCGCCTGCGTGTGCGCGACGCAACGCTGCTCACCGGCATGCGCGAGACGCGCGGCTGGGCGCCGGGACGCCAGCTGTATTTTGCGATCCGCTTCTCGCACCCGCTCACCGCGCGGTCGCTGCGCAACTTTGAAAACGATATCGACTATAAAGGCTTTGCCGGCCCCGGCAACGGCCGCCCCGACCAGCCGGTAGTCGAAGGCAAGGCGCTGGCCGCCGCCTTCGAGTTCGGCACGCCTGCCGATCGCCAGTTACTGGTCAAGGTGGCGGTATCGGCCGTGAGCGAGGAGGGCGCGATGGCCAACCTGGAGGAATTGCCGGGCTGGGATTTCGACGCCGAGCGCGCCCGCGCCACGGCGGCGTGGAACACCGCACTGGGCGCAGTGACCATCGAAGCGCCGGCGCCGATGCGCACCATGACCTATACCGCGCTGTACCACAGCATGCTGGCGCCAAGCCTGTTCATGGACCGCGATGGCCGCTATCGGGGCCCGGATAACGCGGTGCACCAGGCCGATGGCTTCCGCTTCCACTCGACGTTTTCGTTGTGGGACACCTACCGTGCGCTGCACCCATTGCTGACTCTAGTGCAGCCGGCAGAGCGCAACGTCGATTTCGTGCGTTCACTGGTGGCATCCCAGCAGCACAGCCCGTACGGCATTCTGCCGGTGTGGCAATTTCACGGCCAGGAAACCTGGACCATGATCGGTTACCACGCGGTGCCGGTGATTGCCGATGCCTACATGAAAGGCCTGACCGGTTTCGATGCCGAACAGGCGCTGGCTGCCATGACCAGCAGCGCGGAGTACGGCCCGTACGGCGGATTGCAGCATTACATGCAACTTGGCTACGTGCCGATCGACCTGGAACCGGAGGCCGCATCCAAGACCGTCGAGTATGCGTTCGACGACTGGACCATCGCCCGCATGGCGCAAAAAATGGGCAAGCAGGACATTGCCGCGCGCTATTACAAGCGTGCGCAGAACTACCGCAACTCGTTCGACGTCAAGACCGGTTTCCTGCGCGCCAGAAAATCGGACGGCCAGTTCCGGGTGCCATTCGATCCGGTGCGCTCGAATTTCGGCAGCGACTACACCGAGGGCAGCGCCTGGCAATATTCGTGGTACGCGCCGCACGACAATGCCGGTCTGATCAAGCTGCTCGGTGGCGACGCCGGCCTGCAACGTAAAATCGACATGATGTTCGATGCCAGGGTGGACGACAACGTGTACGCCCACATGGAAGACATTTCCGGGCTGATCGGCCATTACGCGCACGGCAACGAGCCCTCGCACCACGTGGCTTACCTGTACAACTACGCGGGCGCGCCGTGGAAAACCCAGCAACGGTTAACCCAGGTCGTCACCTCGCAATACCAGCCCACGCCGCAAGGCTTGTCGGGCAACGACGACCTGGGCCAGATGTCGGCCTGGCTGGCATTTACCGCGCTGGGCTTCTACCCGGTGGCGCCGGCCAGCAACGAGTACGTGATCGGCCGGCCGTTCGTCGACCGCGCCGTGCTCCATCTGCCCAACGGCAAGACCTTCACGATCCGCGCCGTGGGTCTTGCTGCGGACCGCAATTACGTGGCAGGCGTGACCCTGAACGGGGCACCGCTGACGCGTACCTACCTGCGCCACGAGCAAATCATGGCTGGCGGCGAACTGGTCTTCACCATGGCTGCCACGCCCAACCAGCAATGGGGCCGGCAGCAGTCGGACCGTCCGTATAGCCAGACTGCGTACTGAGTCCGCTCACGGTCCAGGCAGGTTGGCAACCTCGACGAACGTCAACCGGTTGCCGAACGGGTCCTTGATCGACATTTCGCGGCTGTCCCACGGCGTGTGCTCGATGGCGGGCCGCGCGTGGCCATACGGCTTGGCTGCCAGCTCGGCATGCAGGGCGTCGAGGTCGCCCACCGCCACCCGCAGTGCCGCGCCCGGGCAGCAATCGCCATGGTGCCCGGTCAGGTGCAGCACGCAGGTGCCGCGCGATACCTGCTGGTACAGCGGCATGCCCGGTGCAAACCGGTGCTCCCAGTCCACCGTAAATCCCAGGTACTCGAGATAGAACGCGCGCGCCTGGTCGACGTCGAACATGCGCAGCAGCGGTGTCACTGTTCCTAATGGCATTTTTTATCTCCAGAAAAATAGCCCGACTATCTTACCTCCACGCCACGCGATCTGGGTGCCGATGTCGAATTGGTCATCATCGGGCGCCCGAGGCTGGCTACGCTGAGTGCTGGCGCAGCACCAGCGTGCGGGCCACGGCCCGCCGCTGGTGGCAATGCATCGCCGGTGGCCGCGTGTGGCGTCCGGCGTGCCCTTGCAACAGGTGTCCGGCTTCCTGGGCCGGCGCCTGTCCTTGCCGGCCTGAGCGCCGGACCGGTCGTCATCACCAACAATGGGAGGTCGGGACGAGACTACAACTTGTTGCTCACAGGGGAGCAGGGCAGCGCGCTGTTTCGCACCTTGCGGATGCGCGTGCTGCCATCGGCGCCTCCGGGGGGGGCGGGCGCTATGGTGCGCCGGGGCGCCAGGAGCGCTGACTTTCAGCGTGCTGGGCACGCAGGTGCCGTGCCTGAAATTTTTTCTCAATTAACGAACATGGAGGTCATGATGGAAGACGATATCTACAACCTGTTCTTAACCAGCGAACAAGGCTTGAGCCTGTTCGGCACCCTGCGTATCCGGCGCCTGCCGGCGGCGGGCGGCACCTTGCCGCTGCCAGCGCCGGGCGCCGCCGACGCGCTGGTGCCCGCCACCCAGGAACTGACCCCGATCGCCATTACCGGCGCGATTTCGGTGCCGCTGCTGGCGCTGTTCCGGCAGATTCCGCTGCGCGGCACGATGTACGGCACTGCGGCCGGACTGTTCACCATTGTGCTTGACAGCGGCAATGCGCGGCCTGCGATCGTGCTGCAGATCACCCCGTTCGGGAGCGACGACTTGGGCGGCTTCGTTGTCTGGGGCACCGGCAATTTTAGCGAGCTGGTGTTCAGTGCGCTGGCGCGCCAGCTGCCCACCGGCGTGTGATGCCAACCCATAACCTGGAGGACCTATCATGGATGAGCTTATCTACAACCTGTTCCTGCGCAGCCGTGGCGGCCTGACCCTGTTCGGTCAGCTTCGTTATCGCCTCACCGGCATCGAGGTGGGCGCCGCGCCGCAGGCGACTATCTTTGCCCTGCCGCAGGCGCAACAACAGCAACAGACCGTCGTCACGGTGGTGCTGCGTGCCGAGGGCAGCGTGACGCTGCCGCTGCTGACCGGGATGCAGCCGGTGCCGGTGGGCGACGTCGCGTTCTTCATTCAAATGGGGCCACCGTTGCTGACGCGGATGGTCAGTGCCGACAGCCGCATCCTGATCGCGTTCAATCAAATCAATAACGAGCAAATTGGCGGCCACCTGGTATGGGGCCCCACCCGGACCACGTTCGGACTGCTGGGACGGCGCGTGATCTTGCCGGCCTGAACGCACTGTGCACGGCGCGCCGAAAGCACGCCCAAATGTCGATTACGTCAGCATCCGCGTACCTGTGGCTGGCTAAGCTGAACTTCCGGTCCAACGCGGGCCGGAAGTTTTTTTTATTTCCAGCTATCCATGGGAGGTCATGATGGACGAGTTTATCTACAACCTGTTGCTCACAGGCGAGCAGGGACTGAGCCTGTTCGGCACCCTGCGTTTTCGCTTCACCGCGCCGCTGGCGGAAGTACCCGACGGCGGCGTGCCGGCGCTGCTGGCCGAGATCGCGCCGATCGGCACCGTCACCGTGGTGGCGCTGCCGGTGGAGGGCAGCATCGCGGTGCCGCTGCTGACCGGTTTCAGCCGCGTGCCGATCTCGGGCGCATTGCTGGCCACTGCGGCCGGCCCTGTCACCACGCTGTTCGGCAGCAACGATGCTGCGCGGCCCCTGTTCCTGCAATTTAACCAGATCAGCGGCAACCAGATCGCCGGTGGCTTGCAGTGGCGCCCCGGCCAGCCGAACCAGCTGGTGTTCAGCCTGCTGGGTACGCGGCTGCAACTGCCGTTCTGAACGTCGTTTTCCATCGTCTTGGGAGCTTATCATGGATGAAATCATCTACAGCCTGCTGCTGAAAACCGCGCCGGGCCTGGCCTTGCTGGGGACTTTGAGGTATCGCTTCGCCAGCACCAATCCTGCCAATGCCGCCAACGCCGACGCGCCGGCGGCGCCTGCCGACGCCGATTTCGGCGCGGTGCTCACGCAGGCACAGCAACAAACGCCGATCGAACTGACGGCCTTCCAGGTGGACGGTTCGGTGGCCATTCCGCTGATCACGGGCGTGCGGCCGGTGCCGATTACCGGCATCGCACTGGTCACGTTCCTTGGGCCGCCGATTACCACCATTACCAGTAGCACCGATCCGACGCGCAACCTGTTCCTGCAGTTTAACCAGCTCGACGAGCGTCATATCGCGGGCGGGCTGGTCTGGCGTCCCGGCGAGCCAGGCGAGCTGATTTTCAGCGTGCTGGGCACGCGCCTGCAACTGCCGGCCTGAAGCAAGACCCGCAGCGCAAAGGCCCGGGTCGGGCCCGGTGCAGGGGCCGACCCCGTGCGTGCGCCCCCTTGCGTGCCGCTGCGTTGCGGTCAGTAGTATTCGGGCACGATGATTTCCTGCGGCACCGGGCGGCGCACGTAATCGTCGTGGTATTCGCGTTCGGGCAACTGGATTTGCGCATGCGGCACTTCCACGTATGGCATTTGCGCCAGCAGGTGGTGTATGCAGTTGAGGCGCGCCTTTTTCTTGTCCACGCCTTGCACCACCCACCACGGCGCTTCCGGAATATGCGTGCGCTCGAGCATGATTTCCTTGGCTTTCGTATATTCTTCCCAGCGCCGGCGCGACTCGAGGTCCATCGGGCTGAGCTTCCACTGCTTTAACGGATCGTGGATGCGGCCCAGGAAGCGGGCATTCTGCTCTTCGTCCGAAATTGAAAACCAGTACTTGATGACCTGGATGCCGGAACGGACCAGCATCCGTTCAAACGCGGGCACGTCCTGGAAGAATTCCTCGTATTGCTCATCGGTGCAAAAACCCATCACGCGCTCCACACCGGCGCGGTTATACCAGCTGCGGTCGAACAGCACAATTTCGCCGGCGGCCGGCAGGTGCGAAACGTACCGCTGGAAGTACCACTGGGTGCGCTCGCGGTTGTTGGGCGCGGGCAGGGCGGCCACGCGGCATACGCGGGGATTCAACCGCTGGACGATGCGCTTGATGACGCCGCCCTTGCCGGCGGCATCGCGCCCCTCGAAGATGATCACGACCTTGCGGCCGGTGTGCACCACCCAGTCCTGCAACTTGACCAGTTCGGCCTGCAGGCGAAACAGCTCGCGGAAGTACACGCGCCGCGCTTGCCTGGCCGAAGCGCTGCGTTCGGACTCGACCACCGTGCGCGTGACGGGATCGATCTCGCGGTCTTCGAGTTCCATTTCCAGTTCTTCGTCGTAGCCGTCGATCAGCTCGAACTGCACGCGTTCGAGTAATTGTTCCTGGTTCAGATTCACGCAATACCCCTCAGTTTGGACTGTCGACCACGATACCTGCCGGATATGACGCGATGATGACGTACAAAAAGAAAGGGGCTGCTCGCGCAGCCCCCGGTTCAAGGTGCAACAAGGTGGATCAGTTGCGGATATCGAGACGACGATTCAGGCTCAGCGCTGCCAGCGACGCGACCGCGCCCGACAGCAGGTACAGGCCGGCATAGGCAAGACCGAAGTTGAATGCCACGCCCAGTGCCACCAGCGGTGCGAACGCGGCGCCGACTAGCCACGCCAGATCCGAGGTCAGCGCGGCGCCGGTGTAGCGGAAGCGCTGTTCGAAGTTGGCAGTTACCGCACCGGACGCCTGGCCGTACGACAGGCCGAGCAGCGAGAAGCCGAGCAGGATGAAGATGTTCTGGCCCGCTTCGCCCGCATCGAGCAGGAAGGGCACGGCAACGCTGAAGATGGCGATCAGGGTGGCCAGCGTGCCCAGGGTGCGGCGGCGCCCATAACGGTCGGCCACGATGCCGGAAATGACGATGCCGACGGTCATCAGGACCACGCCGAACATCTGCATGGTGAGCACACTGGTAACCGAGCGCGACTCGGTCAGGCTGATCCACGACAGCGGGAACACGGTGACCAGGTGGAACAGTGCATACGATGCCAGCGCAGCGAGGGCGCCAATGACGACGTTGCGGCCTTGTTTGCTCAGCAATTCGATGGCGTTGACCGGCTCGAGCTGGCGGTCGTCAAGCAGTGCCGAGTACTCGGTAGTGGTCACCAGGCGCAGGCGGGCAAACAGGGCCACGACGTTGATCGCGAACGCCACGTAGAACGGATAGCGCCAGCCCCATTCGAGGAAGTCGCTGGTGGACAGCGCGGAAATCAGGAACGCGAACAGGCCGGCGGCGATGGCAAAGCCGAGCGGGGCGCCCAATTGGCCCAGCATGGCGTACCAGCCGCGCTTTTTTTCCGGCGCATTCAGTGCCAGCAGCGAGGGCAGGCCGTCCCACGAACCGCCCTGGGCGATGCCCTGGCCGATACGGAAAAGTGCCAAAAGAACAATTGCTGCACCGCCCAGTGACTCGTAGCTTGGAAGGAAGGCGATACCGGCGGTGGACACCCCCATGACCATCAGTGCCAGGGTAAGTTTGGTCTCTCGCTTGAAGTGGTGTTGCACTGCCATAAACGCCACAGTTCCTAGCGGGCGAGCAATAAACGCTAGCGAGAAGATGGCGAATGCGTATAGAGTTCCGTCAAGCCTACTGTAATTAGGAAAGAAAACAGAAGGAAACACCAGTGCCGAAGCAATGGCATAGACAAAGAAGTCGAAATATTCGGATGCGCGGCCGATCACCACGCCGATTGCTATCTCACCTGGAGAAATATGTCCATCCCTGGCATTGATGTTGCGGGCGCCCTGGCTGGTTTGGGGATGTTCGTGGACGCCAGCTTGGACGCCATTCAGTGTAGTCGTGTTGGCCATGGTCTCGTCTCATTGTGAGTTAATAATTATCACGTGGTCCACAGCCGATAGGACAAAGTGTCCAATAGCATGAAGCACCCGTGATTGGTACAGTAGCATGTTATCCATCATTAGTAACGAAAATTACCGCATGATTCCTCCTCTCGTTCGCCGTGGACTATTCATCGCACCGCTGTTGTGGCTTGCTGGCTGCAACACCGTGGTCCTGAATCCGTCCGGAGATATCGCCGCACAGCAAGCTGATCTGGTTGTCATTTCAACCTTGCTGATGTTGTTGATCATCGTACCCGTCATGTTTTTGATCTGTCTGTTCGCTTGGCGCTATAGGAAGTCAAATACTTCCGCCAAATACGAACCTAACTGGGATCACTCGACCAAGCTCGAACTGCTGATCTGGGGCGCGCCCCTGCTGATCATCATCGTGCTGGGCGCGATCACCTGGATCTACACCCACTTGCTGGACCCGTATCGTCCGCTGTCGCGCCTCGATGAAAATCGTCCGCTGGCCGCCCACGTGAAACCGCTGGAAATCCAGGTGGTGGCGCTGGACTGGAAATGGATGTTTATTTATCCGGAGCAAGGCATCGCCACCGTGAACGAGCTCTACACGCCAATCGACGTGCCGGTCCGCTTCAAGATGACGTCCACCACCGTGATGAACGCGTTCTATATTCCTGCGCTGGCCGGTATGGTCTACACCATGCCTTCGATGCAGACCGAGCTCAATGCGGTAATGAATAAAGTAGGCGTGTACGACGGTTTCTCCGCTAATTACAGCGGCGCCGGCTTCTCGCAGATGCGCTTCAAATACCACGGCGTGTCGCAAGGCGACTTCGACGCCTGGGTAGCCAAAACCCGTGCCGATGGCGTGGGCGAGTTGAACCGTGCCGAATTCATGGCGCTGGACAAACCGACCATCAAGCATCCGGTCACGCACTTCGGCTCCGTCGAAGCAGGCCTGTTCGACCGCGTCGTCAACCGCTGCGTAGCCGACGGTGCTGTTTGCATGAACGAGCAGATGCACAACGATGCGAAGCGTGTCAAGGCTGCGGTCGTGGCCAAGGAATTGCAGGCTGAAGTTTGCGAGACCGACGTGACCACCGCTGCGGTTGCCGTACCAACTATCCGTAAAGAATGACCATGTCTGATACCAACCTGAATACATCAACTTCGTTGATCATGGGTAAGTTGTCGTGGGCGGCCATCCCGCTCCACGAGCCTATTCTGATCGGCACCTTCGCGG